>Ga0184628_10000082_pt1 | contig 49461 bp, 46 predicted proteins | sample PLM4_5_b1_FD_133149 | JGI IMG/M metagenome (GOLD analysis project Ga0184628, IMG submission 133149) | Groundwater sediment microbial communities from an aquifer in East River, Colorado, USA - PLM4_5_b1 | ecosystem: Environmental > Terrestrial > Soil > Riparian zone | place: USA: East River...
GAAGTTCCTTCACCATCTGTGGGGTAATATCCATGAATCCAATCTCCGTGACACAAAAATGGCCCCCGCTACCCCAGTCCAGACTTTCGGGGCAGAGGGGGCCTGACGTTCTTAATTACAACGTTGCTGAAGCTTCGCTTGCCGCTTCAACCGGCCCTTCTCCGGAAGCAGAGGGTTCGTTGCGCTTCACGCGAGTCCGCTCGCGAGGGACGCCACCTTCCGTCTGCTGATCGTCTCCACCAGCGCTGCCGGACTGATCCTTCGAAGCCTGTTTCGCCGAGGCGGCATCGCGCATGGCGGCCTGGCCTTCGATGGCCGACTCCGAAATCTTCGACGTGAAGAGACGGATGGCGCGCAGGGCATCGTCGTTGCCGGGAATCACATAATCGACAAAGTCGGGATCGCAATTCGTATCGACGATCGCAACCACGGGTATTCCAAGCCGGCGCGCTTCGGCAACGGCGATCTGTTCGTTGTTGGAATCGATGACGAATATCGCGTCGGGCAGACGCGGCATGTCTTTAATCCCGGAAAGATTCTTTTCCAGTGATGTGCGTTCGCGCTCCAGCCGGGTGATTTCCTTCTTGGGAAGGACTTCGTATCGGCCATCGGTCGCCGTCAGATCGAGTTCTTTCAAACGCTTGATGGATTTCTGAATCGTTAGAAAGTTGGTCAGAAGACCGCCGAGCCACCGCTGGTTCACAAAGAACATGTTGCAGCGCCGTGCTTCTTCGGCAATCGCGTCCTGAGCCTGCCGCTTGGTTCCGACGAACAGGATGATTTTGCCCTGAGCCGTAAGATCCGTAACGAACTGGGTGGCTTCCTTGAAAAGACGGAGAGTCTTCTGCAGATCGATGATGTAGATGCCGTTCCGTTCCCCATAGATGTATTGCTTCATCTTGGGATTCCAACGTTTGGTCTGGTGGCCGAAGTGTACGCCGGCCTCCAATAGTTCCTTCATTGTGATAGACGCCAAAAAAACCTCCTGTTGCAGGTACCCTGGAAAAACCTTCGCCAGCAGGGAGGCGATCCCTGCTGGCGAAAATGACTGACTTTAACGTTTCGAGAACTGGAAGCGCTTTCGAGCTCCCGGTTGACCATACTTCTTGCGTTCCTTCATTCGAGGATCGCGCCTTAAAAATCCTGCTTTCTTCAATGCCGGCCGCAGCTCAAGGCTGAACAGGCAAAGCGCCCGTGCAACTCCATGCTGTGCGGCTACCGCCTGTCCGCGCATTCCACCACCGGCAACGGTAATGACTGCATCGAACTTGGCAACGGTATCAGATGTCACCAAAGGCAGCTTCACCAGCATGCGGTCCATTTCGTCGAAGAAATAAGTTTCGAATGGCCTGTTATTGACGGTGACTTTGCCCGATCCGGGCCTGAGGAAAACGCGTGCAGTGGATGTCTTTCTGCGCCCTGTTCCGTAGTGCTGAACTAAATTCAAATCTCCTCCAATTACCTGATGGTCCGCTGACTTATACGGTCAGCGCTTCGGGCCGCTGAGCCTCGTGCGGATGTTGTGCCGCCGCATAAACCTTCAAACGTTTCACCATCCGTTTGCGCAACTTGTTCTTTGGAAGCATGCCGGTGACGGCTTCGAGAATCACATTCTCGGGCTTCGTATCCATAACCTTGCGCGCCCCGATCTCTCTCAGACCGCCGGGATACAGGGTGTGGTGCCGATACACTTTTTGATCCAGCTTCTGGCCGGTCAATTTAATCTTGTCTGCGTTAATGATGACAACATGATCCCCGGTTACCAGAAACGGGGCATAATGAGGGCGGTGTTTCCCAGAAAGGATGGTTGCCACCTTGGTGGCCACACGGCCGAGTACTTGACCCGCAGCATCGATCAAGTACCATTTGTCCAATGCGGACACTTCGTCCGCCGTCATGAATCGAGTAGACATGCTCTGTTCCTCTCCGAGACCGGTTGGCAAAGCTTTGATAGTATAGGAGCCTCATAGTCATGTCAAGACGCCATCTCCTTATTCTTGTAGCTCTAACGTCCACCCTGACGGTTTGCGCGAGTCCACAGGTTCCAGCCTCGAACCTCCGCTCCCTCTTAATAAAGGACGACATTCAACAGGTCGAAGCGGCTCTCCTTCGTGCTCCCCGCACCGCCGAGACCCTCGCGTACCAGGGAGAAGTCGATTTCCGTAAAGGAAACTTCGAAAAGGCCCGGTCTTCATACCAGGCGGCAATCCAGATGAACGAGAAAACGCCTCGGGCGCATTTCGGCATGGGTAAGCTGGCCATGGCCAAAGTGAAATCGAAGGAAGCCCTGGCCTCATTCAGACGCGCAATTGCGCTGGATCCGACAGAACCCCTGTACCACTTCTTCGCCAGTGAAGCCGCCGACCTGGAGAAGAACACGGCGGAGAGCAAAAAGCATCTGGAAGAGTACGTCCGGCTGGACCGTCACGACGATGAAGACCGTCTGACGCAGGCCAAAGCCGGACTGGCTGTGATGGCGGCATTTGGAAACAAGGAATATGGCGTCGTGAAGGCTCCGGTGCAACCTGCGCCGATTCCCTTGCGAAAGTCGCTGAACCTGATTTTCGCGGATGTGAAGATCAATGGGAAGGGCCCGTATAACTTCGTCGTCGATTCGGGGGCATCGCAGACCGCACTGAGTGAAAAAGTGGCAAGGGAGATTGGACTGAAGGTCATTACAACAACCGTCATGCTCGGCATCGGCGGTTCCGGTAAAACAAGTTCCAATATTTATCGCATCGATCAATTGCAGATCGGTGAAGTTTCGGTGAGCGACTTGCCGGTTGGAACCTTTGACGATCCTCTGATCAGCCAGATCGCCGATGGGATTATCGGAACATCGATGCTTGCGGACTTCATCATCACGGTCAATTACCCCTCCAGCCGCATCGAACTCACACATCAGCCCATCACCACCGCCGATGCAATTCCGATCTGGTGCGTCAACAACATGCTTCTGCTACCGGCAGAAGCCAATGGGAAGCCCGGCAATTTCATCGTCGACACAGGTGCCATAGCAACAGTGCTTTCGCTGGAAATGGCAAACGCCATGGGCATCAATGAAAAGACTCCCGGAGCCGCGGTGGATCTTGGAATCGCTGGAGTGGGGGGAGCCCAGGGCATCACGTTGTTGCTTCCACAAGTGACGATGAAGACGATGCGCCAATCCGAAGTGTTGAGCCAGGCGCTTGCTATCGATCTAAAGGCGATATCCAAAATGTTAAGTACAGAAATATCCGGCGTCGCCGGATTCGATTTTCTCAAGAACTACAAGCTCACACTCGATTACTACAAAGCCGAGATTCATCTGACGAAGTAGAATAATCGTCAATGAGCACGGAGCGGCGAAATCCCAATTCTGTCGACATCGATCTGTTTCCGACAGAGCGAATACTGAAAATCATCAACAGCGAAGACGCAACGGTCACGGCGGCGGTGTCCTCCGCGATCCCTGAAATCGTAAAGACCATTGACCTCGCCGTGAACTCCATCCGGAGCGGCGGTCGAATGATTTACGTCGGTGCGGGAAGCAGCGGTCGAATGGCAATCCTGGACGCTGCAGAATGCCCTCCCACATTCAGCTCTCCTCCGGAATGGGTTCAGGCCATCATCGCCGGCGGAGCAAAAGCCATCGGTCAGGCCGTCGAAGGTGCCGAAGACAGCCGCGAAAAGGGCGCAGCCGATCTCAAGGCAAAGAAGGTTGCATCCAACGATCTGATCATCGGGCTTGCCGCCGGAGGACGCACGCCTTACACCCATGCCGCCCTGGAATATGCCAGAAGCGTGAATGCGAAGACGGTTGCCATTGTTGCCGTGGCGGATTCGCCAATGTCGAAATCCGCAGACATTGTCATCTGCACGCCTGTTGGCCCGGAAGTTATCTCCGGATCTTCGCGCATGAAGGCCGGTACGTCGCAAAAGCTCGTGCTGAACATGATCAGCACGGCAACCATGATCCGCCTGGGAATGACGTACAGCAACTGGATGATCAACGTCAACATGACGAACGCAAAACTGCAGGAACGCGGCGTCCAGATATTGCGCGAAATTCTCGGAGTCAATGCGGAAGAGGCGAAGAAACTGTCGGAAGCCAGCGACGGAAAGCTCAAGCTCGCCGTGATCATGGGCACGCTCGGATGCAATCGAAAGGAAGCGGAGAAACGACTCAACGAAGGCGGCGGCAACCTTCGCAAGGTTCTGGGGCATCTGGGTAGCGGGCGTGAGTGATCGCGTCCTTGTCGTCGACGCCGGCTCGATTCTGAGTCCCGCCCACAAATTCTCTCCGGGCCGCATCATCATTCGCAATGGCAGAATCGAAGCCGCAGGATTGGTTTCGGACGTTCGTCCGCCGGATGTGGCCGAACATATCGATGCGCGGTCGTTTACGGTCGTTCCGGGATTCATTGACCCCCATATCCACGGATGTGCCGGTGCCGACGTGATGGACGCGTCCTCCACATCCATGAATACAATCAGCCGCACACTGGCGAGCCATGGAACGACGTCGTTTCTTCCAACAACGGTTTCCGCATCGCCGGAAATACTCGGCAACGCGCTGGATCGGCTCAGCACACTCCTTCATGAATCATTCGATGGCGCAAAGCCTCTCGGAATTCACCTGGAAGGCCCGTTCATCAGCACACAGAGACGAGGCACCCATCGCGAAAACAACGTGCGGCTTCCCGACCAGACGCTGCTTTCCGACTGGATTACACGTGCCCATGGAACACTGAAACTCCTGACAATGGCTCCGGAACTGGACGGCGCTACGGCTGCTGCACGGTTTGCCAGGGCTTCCAGTGTGACTGTGGGTATGGGGCATTCGAATGCGTCCTTTGATGAGGCGGCGGCGGCGGTCGACAACGGGACGCATTATGCCGTTCATACCTTCAACGCCATGCGCGCATTCGGCCATCGCGACTCCGGGATAATCGGGACGGTGCTTTCCGATGATCGTGTCTTTGCTGAAATCATTGCCGATGGAATTCACGTCAGTCCGGAAGTCGTACGCATATTTGCCCGATCCAAGGGGCGAGAGCGGATACTCCTTGTCACCGATGCCATCAGTGCAACGGGCATGCCGGATGGAATATACAGTCTCGGCACGGACACGGTTCAGGTCCGCGGCGGAGTCTGCCGCGACGACGAAGGCCGACTTGCGGGAAGTACTTTGACTCAGGATGCCGCCCTAAGAAATTTCATCGCATACAGCGGCATGCGTCTGGATGACGCATTGTTTGGCCTTACACTGAATCCGGCACGCGCGCTGAAACTGGAAGGCCGAGGCTGCATTGAACCGGGCGCACACGCCGATCTGGTGATGCTCGACGATGCGCTTCGCGTCATGAAAACAATTGCAGAAGGCCGACTGGTTTATGAAAGGCACTCCTAGGTAATGGACAAGCTCAAGATCACAGGTGGCGCACGCCTTCAGGGACAGGTTCGGATCAGTGGAGCGAAAAACTCGGCTCTCCCGGCGATGGCCGCCTCGTTGTTGACCGCCGACGAGCTGGTTCTGGAAAACATTCCGATGGTGAATGACATTCTCACCACTCGACGCCTCCTGAAGGAGCTTGGAGCGGAAGTGGAGTTCAGCGGCGGCAGCTCGGCCCGCCTGAAAGCGGCCACCATTGGATCGCACGAGGCGCCGTACGAACTGGTAAAGACCATGCGCGCCTCTGTTCTCGTCCTGGGGCCACTGCTCGCAAGGACAGGCAAGGCCCGTGTGTCGCTTCCTGGCGGTTGCGCCATTGGCGCACGTCCGATCGACTTGCACATCAAGGGCTTTGAAAAGCTTGGCGCCACCGTCACCACCGAATACGGATACGTCGAAGCAACCGCAAAGAGGCTGCAGGGCGCCAACATCGTCTTCGAGAAAATCACGGTCACCGGCACGGAAAACCTGATGATGGCGGCGGCTCTTGCGGAAGGTCAGACGACGTTGATAAATGCCGCTTTGGAACCGGAGATTACGGACCTTGCGGATTTGCTCAACAAGATGGGCGCGAAGATTTCGGGTGCCGGCACATCCACCATCACGATCGAAGGGGTTTCGTCATTGCATGGCGCATCGCATTCGATTATTCCAGATCGCATCGAGGCCGGAACTTTCCTTGCCGCGGGCGCGATGACCGACAGCGACCTGGAACTGACCGCGTGCACGCCCGGCCACCTGACGAGCATCATCGAAAAAATGCGGGCAGCTGGCGCCAATATCGAAGAAGTCTCCGGGAACCTGCGCGTGCGGGGTGGCCGCTGGCTGAGGTCTACAGATATCAGCACACACGAGTATCCGGGCTTCGCCACTGACATGCAGGCACAGTACATGGCCCTGATGACCCAGGCTAACGGTATTACTCTGATCACCGAAAACATTTTTGAGAACCGTTTCATGCATGCCAGTGAGTTGGTGCGCATGGGAGCAAACATCCGGATTGACGGCTCACGTGCCGTTGTTGCCGGGAAATCCCGACTGACAGGAGCAAAGGTGATCGCATCGGATCTTCGAGCCAGCGCATCGCTGGTTCTGGCGGGGCTCATTGCGGAAGGTGAGACCATCATCGACCGGATCTACCATCTGGACCGCGGCTACGAAAAGATCGAAGAGAAGCTTCGGGCTGTTGGCGCGCAGATTGAACGGCTGAAATAGTCACGAATGATTCTCGATATCACGCCACTCCGTAAATATCGCGACTACCGGCTGCTGTATACCGGCCAGCTGGTTTCTCTGTTTGGAAGCATGGTGACCACCGTTGCGGTTCCAGTGCAGGTGTACAACCTCACCCAGTCCAGCCTGATGGTCGGATTGCTGGGAACCGTGCAACTGGTTCCGCTGTTCATCTTTGCGCTGCTGGGAGGCGCCTACGCCGACAGCATGGATCGACGCCGGCTTCTCGTAATTTCCGAAATTCTGCTGGCGTTGGGATCTGCTGCCCTGATGATCAACGCACTAATCGCCCATCCCAGCGTCATTCTGATTTTTGTGGTCACCGCAGCGATGTCGGCCTTGAACGGATTCCACCGGCCGGCACTGGATGCGCTCACACCGAGGCTTGTCGAACGTCAGGACCTGCGGGCCGTCGCGGCACTCGGCAGTCTGCGGTTTTCGATCAGTTCCATTGTCGGGCCGGCATTGGGTGGGTTTTTGATCTGGAAACTGGGAATGGCATCGACGTATGCCATCGACGTGGTCTCGTTTGTTGTTTCGCTGATTGCCTTGGCGTCGATTCGTTCGATGCCGGAGAAAGAGAAGTCCAAGGCAAGCCTCGGCAGCATCGCCGAGGGCATGCGCTATGCCATCAGCCGACCGGAATTGATCGGCACGTATCTGGTCGACATGATCGCAATGACCTTCGCAATGCCTATGGCCCTCTTCCCGGCGATGGCCGAAGGATGGGGAGGGCCGGTTGCGGTGGGCTGGCTCTATTCCGCCATGCCCATCGGCGCATTGCTTGCAACACTGTTCAGCGGGTGGACGTCGAAAATCGATCGGCACGGTGTATACGTTGTGATTGGCGCTGCGACCTGGGGCGTCGCCATCATCGGATTGGGATTGTCGCATTCACTGACAGCCGCGCTGGTCTTCCTGGCGATCGCCGGTGCTGGAGACAACATCAGCGTGATTTTCCGTTCGGCCATCTGGAATGAAACCATTCCCAGCGAACTTCGGGGCCGCCTGTCTGGCGTCGAGATGATCAGTTATCTCAGCGGACCTATGCTTGGAAATACACGGGCGGGCTGGGTTGCTTCGATTTCATCCAACGGCTTTTCGATCGTGTCCGGAGGAATCATCTGTCTCGCTGGCGTGCTGGTCTGCATTCCCCTGCTTCCAAAATTCTGGAAATACCACCGCGTGGCATAGAAATAGGGGAACGAGGAAATCCTCTCCTGAAGGGAGAGGGTGCCGCGAAGCGGCGGGTGAGGGGTACAGAAAAGGCACAAGCTCTTTACCCCTCACCCGGCCCTTCGGGCCACCCTCTCCCTTCAGGAGAGGAATTTGTCCCCGCATTCCCCTATTTCTTCAGAACGTTCTCCCTATTGAAAATTTAAACGTCCGATTGCCGATCGTAGATGGGAGGGCTGCCCCTTCGTTCCCCGTTTTCGCGCCAGAATCGTATTCAAGGGTGTAGTCGCCGTTCATCTGCCGGTCGACAAATTCATAAGTAGCGGATTCGTCCTTTCCGCCAATGTGGCGATACGTCCACGTTTCGAAGGGGAATGTGGTGATGGTGCTAGTAAAGTTATTGCCCTGCCCCGTGCCACGGAAAGTGCCCCCTATGGGGTGAGAGACTATTTCATCCGGTGAACCACGCAGGATGTACATCTTGCCGCGATCGGTCCGCGAACCGGGAATTCCAGACTGCGTCGTGAAGTGTTGATTCGCGTAGGCGACCCGCCTGTTGTACTCGTCTCTAAACTCATTTGCTGGAGTGCCTGGAGTGGGATCACGAACGAGCCAGAAATTCATGATGAAATTCTGTCGCTGCTCGTCGTCTCTCATTCGAATGAAAGCGCTTCGTTCTTCGTCGGTGATGATGACCGTAACGTCGTCGAGCCATCTTTGTTGCTCATTCGAAGGTTGAACGGCTGGTTGCGCTGGCGCCTGCGGCGGGACGGCTGGCGAAGCCTGAGCGATTCTATACTCCAGATTCTCGATGGCTTTTCGTTCCTCGTCGGTAGTGACAATCGAAATGTCATCGAACGGCCTTTGTCGTTCGGTTTCCGCCTGAACGGCTGGTGCCGCAGGCGCCTGCGGCGGAGTTCTCGACTGCTGTGCCGCAACAGCAGGTGCGGCGACCTTTAATGCGGCCTCATAGACGGGGACCGGAGAAGCAAGGATGGAAACTATTGGAACTTCGGCCGATTTCGGCATTCCAGCTACGCCTCCAAGAAGTGGACCGACAAGAATTCCTGCTCCGGCAAAGGCAAGCACCAGTTTCTTCCCGAGCGTCAGATTATGCGTTTCACGATTTTCCATAATGGCCTCGATTCGTTTTTTGAGATTGGATCCGGATACTCCGGCTACGCACGCCGGCGCTATCACATACCGTTTGCAAACCTTAAGAATGCCTTCGGCATAGTCGGCGGGTTCGCATCCCAGCTGCAGTACCGCCTCATCGCAGGCGCGTTCCCGCTCATCGACCAATCGTTTCCCCAACCACCAAACCAATGGATGAAACCAGAACGCGGATTGCACAAGCGTGTGCATTGCTGCGGCAAGATTATCGCGTCCTCGCACGTGGCTTATTTCGTGAGCAATGATTGGCCGCAGTTGCGCAGCGTTCAGATGTTGAGCAAGGTCCTCCGGCACCAGAAGGATGGGGCGGAAGATTCGGAAGACTCCTGGTTCGAGACCCGAAGGTGAAGCAAGGATCCGCACTCTTGGGAATTTACCCTGAGACTGAATCCATGGAAGTGAAGCTTCAAACGGCCTGGCGTTCCGCGCTACGCGGGCTACTTGCGACCAGCGGATGAACCACACCATGAACACCCAAACAGCGCCGACGAACCACACGACTGCGACAAGTGGCGCAGGAGAGTGATTCGCAGCTGGCAAAGCCGCCGGAGCAGCAGGCTTCGAAACTATAGCCGGCGACACCGCAAAAGGCTGGCTCATTTGTCGGATGACCACGGGCACTTCGGTTGGTGTGAACTGTTGGACAGGAGTCCAATCCAGAAGACTGCCGATTCCAACGAGGAGTGAAAACGGTACAAGGAATTTCACCGATGCAATCAGCCACAGGCGGTACCGAACGACGGCACGGTTCCTTCGGAACAACAGAGTGAGAGCACCCACGAAAACCATGAAGACCGTGGACTGCCAGATGTGGTTGGCCATGCCGACTCCGAGTTCATTCCAAGTCGGCAGCATGTATGAAGGAATCATCGGCTTATCCTTTCTTCTTCGCGTTCCGAAGCGCCTGCTCCGCTTCGTGCACATCGTCGAGAGTGATCTTCCCCGATTCCACCAGGTGCGCCATGACGGGTTGAATACGCCCACCGAAAAATCCCAGCAGTTCATCAATCAGCCGGCGCTGAACAACATCTCGCGAAAGGCTGGCTTCGAAAATGTGCGCGTTGCTGATCTTTTTTACACGGCGTACGGCCTTCTTCACTTCCATGCGATACACGGTGGTCTGAATCGTTGTATAGGCAGGCCGGCCTTTCAGCGGAAACGTTTCCTGTATCTCGCGAATGGAAGTCGGGCCGAGATTCCATAGCGCTTCCATGATTTGATGTTCCAGTCTGGTCAGACGCGGCAAAGCCATAACGATCCGTTCTCCTATTCGTGTGTGTCTTTCTACTACAACTGTATGCGTACGGCAAGAAATTCCTGGATTGTCGCGACGGGAAGTTCAGGGAGTCCGGTTTGTTCAGGCGGAAATCTTCAGCTTCTTGACGAGAACCTTGGAATTCCGTCCGCTCTGATCGTATTTCTCACGGCGGCTCGGCGGGAGATCATCGGGGCTGCCTTCAATGAATCCGCCCTTGGATTGGAAGTAGGTGAAGGCCTGAGTCGATAATGTGATCAATTCCGTCAATCCGGTTTCGCGCGCTCTGTTCTCCGCAAATTGAATCAGCTTTCGGCCTATGCCCTGATTCTCGTGCGCTGGATCGACGTACAGGCTGGCGAGTTCCCCTTGATGCTGCGCAGGATAGACGTGAAGCGCGACGCATGCGATCGGATTCTTGTCGATTTCGAAGATAAAATAGTCCGCCAGATTCTTCTCAATGTCGGCGCGCGTGCGCTTGACGAGTTCTTCGGTTTCCATCGCCTTCTTGGTCAGCAACTGGATGGCGCGAATGTCCTTTTTCTTCGCGGGCCGAATCTGTTCGTATTCGTTGGCATAAATCAACGTACCGATGCCTTCGTTGGAGAACACTTCGGCGAGCAGTCCTTCATCCTCACGTCCGCTAATAATATGGACACGCTGCACACCGGCGGCACAGGCGGCGGCCGCGTGCTGGGCTTTGGAGAGCATTCCCGGCACAAAGCCACTGCCGCCGGATTGCACGAGTCTCTGCAGGTCCGCCACCAGCATCTGTCGAATGATCTCGCCGTGGTATCGCAGGCCATCGTGCGCCGTGATGTAAATCAGCTTTGTCGCCTTCAGGGCGTCCGCCAAAGCCAGTGCGATGCTGTCGGAATTAACGCGGTACGTCTTGCCATCGCCATCGAAACCAAGCGGCGGAACAACGGGAACAATCGCCTGGTTCAGCAGCGTTTGAAGTAGTTCCGTGTCGACTCGTTCGACCTTGCCCGTAAACAGGTGGTCCACGCCCTGGATGATTCCAAGCGGATGCGCAATGATCGCATTCGTGCACGCGGCGCGAAGGTCATTGGCCGAAAGGCCTTCCAGAATTTCGTGTGTGAGACGGTTCGCGGCATCCATGGCCAGCTGCAACGTCGGCGCATCGGTCACTCCGGTACCGTCGAGGTTGGAAACCTGGGCACCCTGTTTGTCCGCAAGAGCCTTGATTTGTACCGAAGCGCCATGAACCAGCACAACGCGAATATTCAACGATCGCAGAACAGCAACATCGAGAAGGATGTTGCCGAAATTCTCGTCCGGAACGATGGCTCCATCCACGGCGATAATGAATGTCTTTTCCCGGAACTGCGGTATGTATTGAAGGATTCCGCGCAGGTCGGTGAGCTTCACGTTGGCACCTGGTTCTTTGTCTTATGCTCTGTTGTCCGCTTCATGTTCTGCAGACAATCACTTTACACCGAGGAATGAATCCGGGAACAGAACGGAAAATTCCATTTCGCTAAATCCGTCCCGCGCGATAGTCCTGAACGGTCTGCCATGCGACCTTCTGCAGGAATGCGGCTTCTTCCCGCGTAATGCCGGGCGGCGCATAGGTATATCCGCCGGGATCCCGATCATAGACCGTGGCATAAATAACGCACGTCGCAAGGTATGTTCCGAAAATGCTGGGATGTTCGCGATCCGGTCCGTAAAAGTTCATTCCGGGCCGCAGCCTGGACGCTTCCTGCCAGGCCAGACCAACCGGCGCAACATCGACATTCAATTCCTTTGCAGCGTCGCGATGAGCGCTCGCAATCTGGACCATGGAAATCCATCCCAGTCGCGGATAGGCCCAGGCCATGAACAATACCGGGCGGGCTTTGCTCTTACGGACCTCGGCGACAAACTTTCGAGCATACTCGCGGAAATCGTCGACCGTTGTCTCCGGAATGTCTTCCTGAAGTACGACGACGTCATAGGCAGCGGTATTGATGGCCTTAACGGGCTCCTGAAGATCCCACAAGCGATGCAGGAACGCGCCGCCAAAAACGGACTTGCCGGTAGTAACTGTCAGCGGAGGAGTCGCAGACGCTATCAGCTTTTCGAAGTGTGTATAGATACCATTCTGGGAATACGTGAAGCTGTCGCCAATAAATAGAATTCTGCCAGGAACTGAGGCGGTGGTCTGCGCGAATACCGCACCAATCTGGAAGAGCGTCAACACAGCAACCAGCACCATCGCGATACAACCCGTCTCATGCTTCATGGATGGGAATCTTTTCACGATTTCGCAGCTTCGCCGATGAAATTATTGCCGCGGATTGGAGTACCCTATCGTGAAATTCAGGCGAACTGTGAGGTTGTGATGCCGATTCAATCCCTGCTCGACGAAGCTCTCGAAGCCTGGGCGTATACGCGTTCCGGGTTCATCAGCGAAATACAAAATCTTTCTGAAGCCGACATGAAGAAGAAGCCGCACTCCGAAAGCCGCACTCCAATGGAGCTTACCATCCATATTGCAGAATCCGGATTGATGATGGCCGGGGAACTTTCTCGGACAGACGGAAACTTCCAGCGCAAAAGCTATCCCCAGTTCATTCGCGAATATGCCCGGGACATGCCTCCAGCAACGAAGAAGTCCGAGGTCGTTCAACTGCTGAAGCGCACGCATGCCGAAGGCGAAAAGAAAATTCGCGCTGCGGGCGAACTCCATATGCTGCAGTGGATCACCCGGTTCGATGGCGAACGCGGCACCCGGCTGGCATGGATGAATCACGGTATTTCCCACGAGGAGTACCACCGGGGCCAGCTCGCGCTTTATGCGAGGCTGGCGGGTCGCGTCCCGGCTCTGACCCAGCTCATTTACGGCAAGTCCTGAGCTTCTGAATGAACCATTGACTGAGATGGCCCCGTGTCAGAATTAAATCCGATTTCATTCGCACGGGAGGCGCACATGGGCTTGATGGATCTGGTTAAGAGTCAGCTGGTCGAAATTATCGAATGGACCGACGACTCGAGGGACACTCTTTCTTACCGCTTTCCGGATGAAGACAGGGAAATCAAGCGGGGCGCTCAGCTGGTTGTTCGAGAATCCCAGATGGCACAGTTCGTCTATCTGGGTCAGTTCGGCGACCTGTTTGGAGCAGGCACTCACACTCTTTCCACCAATAACATTCCAGTTCTGACCCGTCTTCAGGGATGGAAGTACGGCTTCGAGTCGCCATTCAAGGCCGACGTCTACTATGTAACGACGCGATTATTCACAGGTAACAAGTGGGGGACGTCGAACCCGGTAATGGTTCGCGATCAGGACCTCGGCGTAGTCCGGCTTCGCGCGTTCGGTACGTACGACTTTCACATTGTCGATGCCCCAAAATTCCTGAAGGAAGTCGCCGGCACCGACGATCACTTCCGTCTGGATGAGTTCGTAGAGGTCATGAGGTCACGCGTGGTGAGCGTATTCAGCGAGGCCCTGGCGTCGAGCAAAATACCGGCGTTCGATATCGCAACTCGCCAGGCCGAACTCGGAGCGGCGTTGCTGCCCATGATCAACCCTTCCATGCGGGACAAGTACGGAATAGAGCTTTCCACCTTCGTTCTGGAGAACCTATCCGTCCCTGCCGAAGTCGAACAGGCGATCGACAAGCGTTCGGGAATGACGGCGATCGGAAATCTGAACGACTACGTGAAATTCCAGATGGCGCAGGGAATGGAAAAGGGCGGATCGGGCGTTGCCGGCATCGGGGCCGAAATCGCAGTCGGCATGACCATCGCAAAGGACCTGGTCAGTCCGGCAGTTACACCTGCCCCTGTCCGGACATGGCCTGAAATTCTGACTCCTGCGGACGCGGCGAAGATTCTGGCAGTATCCGAAGTCGATGTCATCGCAAGTCTCGAGGCCGGTGAACTCAAGGGAAAGCGCATCGGATCGCTTTGGAGAATCACAAGACCTCAGCTCGACGAGTTCCTGCAGTAGATCGTTAGATTCGGGTCAGCCATTTAGAGACGGCAGTCAGAACTTCCTCGACAATATCGGGAGACGAATCCGTATCCCACCGGTCACGTCCAGATCCGGTCGGGCCAAACAATCGCTCGACATCGCGTTTCGCCATTGCAAGTTCCAATGGCAGAGCCGGATCAATGGGTCGCGGTTCGGCTGCCTTCTGCAGTTGCGCCAGCGTCTGTTGCGCCTGATGCATGTCGAGCACGGAAATCGCAGAGCCGCAATGGGTGCAGGCCGATGACGTAACCAGATCGATCGGAGCACCGCAATTGGAACAGTTCACCGAGCGAACGTTCTTCTTCAACTCCTCGACCTCGCCAGCAGGCATGGGACGGATAAAGTTCTTTTCTTTCAGGAAATCGAAAAAACGGATGAGCTTCCCATGCTCCTTGCTGCATCTCCAGTAATTGAAGCGCGTGCTGCGCTGCATATCGTTGGTCAATTGAAGATTCGCCGAACATCGCGGGCATGGGAGCGATTTCGAAATAGTTGCAGGACTCCCACCGGAGTGCTCACCGATAAGCTTCATCAGTTGAAGTATCGAGGCGGCCGAAAGCTTCAGGCTTTCATACTTGTCGAACCAGAATGTCTGGCACGGCATGCACAGCTCAATCTCGATTGGAACGCTCAAATGGGCTTCGAGCGTCATGCTGCTCATCTGCATCGAACAATTAGGACAATTCATCGCCATATCCGTTCACCGGTCCCGGTCGACCCTTAAGGGGACAACTGCTGTGCAGGCTAACATAAGGGCAAAGCTCGATTCGGGTACAGGTCGTGATCCATACGGTCCTTGTTTTTCCGGGTAACCAAAGTCAAGCTGTGGCTGGAATTCGAAATGAAGGAACTACCGACGGGTGGCTGAAAACAGTTTCGCCGGAAAACTCGAGCGAGTCCTGTCCGATTGGGTCGACCTGCAGTGGTCCGCACTGGTCGGATCTCTGAAAGAAATCGCGCCACGCGCACGAGGACGCCTTCTGGATGTGGGCTGCGGAAACAAGCCCTATGAAGACTTCTTTCGGCCTTTCGTCACGGAATACCTTGGAATCGAGTACGAGGCGACGTTTGAACTAACGTCTGCCGGAACCGGCGTTAAGCTGCCGGACTTCATTTATGACGGTGTGAAACTGCCTTTCCCGGATGGGAGTTTTGATACCGTCCTCAACGTACAGGTCCTGGAACATACGCCATATCCAGGGCGCCTCGTCTGCGAGATGTCACGTGTTCTTAAACACGATGGTCTGCTGATTCTGGTTGCTCCGTTTCAGTTTCGACTTCACGAGGAACCCCACGATTACTTTCGATTTACCAGACATGGGCTGCGTCACCTCTGCGAAGAAGCGGGGCTTGAAGTTCTGGAAACACGGTCGCAGGGAGGAATGTGGAGCGTCATTGGACACAAGGTCAATTCGTATCTCGCATTTCGCGTTGCGCGAATCGGCGGTAGAGCACAGGACATGGGCAAACTCGGGCACGAACGCAAAGTAAAGGAACGCATGCGAGTCTGGACCCTGCCGTTTGTGGGAGTTTCCATGCTACTGGTCGCCCTTGCAGCGCGAATTCTGGACCCGCTTTTTCCCGAGCCCGATGAAATGATGAATGTCCTGATTCTCGCGCAACGGAAGCGAATGCAATCCCGATAAATCGACCTGGATTATTTCTTTACGCCCTGAAACAAGACCGGCGTGGCTGCATAGTTGTCGAGTGCAATGGACTTGACGGCCTTGTCCACGATGACTTTGGAGTTGAGGGATGACTTTCCTTCACCGAGCCCGGTCTTGCCGACTCGGAGTTCCAGCACTGTAAATGGGTAATCGGTGCGTGTCTCCGTACCGGAGAGTTTCCAGCGCTGTGGCTCGAACGACCCAAGCGGACGATCGATCGCAAGGATGATGCGTTCAACGCCGTCCGCCATCGATACCCTATATGCGTATCGCAACGGATAGCCCGCGGATTCGGTTGTCCAAATGTATCCAATCGTTGGTGCCTTTTGCAGCAAACCCTGCAAGGCCATGTCCCCGGTTCCTTCCAGCGCCGCGAACAGCTGATCGCGTTCCATATCGGTGGACCAGCGCAGCACTTCAAATCGCACGGTGTCGCCTGTACTGCTGGTATTCGCGGTCGTTGCCAGATAGCGCGTACGGGACGATGCGGTTTGAGATAATCCCGCAGTGACCCCGGCGAGTATGAGGCCCAGAGCAGTCACACAGCGAATGACCTTGAAATTCATGAGTCCTCCCGAAAAACCTTTTCCTGAAAGTGTGCACATTTTATTCGGTCATGTGGGCGACGACAAGCTCTGAGCTAGAATACCGTCATGTTGTTGCCGTTCCTGCTTTCTGCCGTTCTGGCGCTACCAACTGGAACCATTGAAGGCAGCATTTCACCGCCAGACAAAATCAAGTTCTCTAAGCCGGTCCAGGTGGTCGTCTTTTCGGGAAAATACGTCAATGTTTATCTTGCTGATGTGCAAAAACGCGTCGACAACTATTGGGAGGAATTTAGACTGGCATTCATACAGGACAAGGAAGCCTTTCTCCTCTTCCGCGATCGCGCTCAGATTCAGGCGATGGAACTCACTCTGAACCAGATGCGGCAGGACGACCCGGGCAACCTTGCAAAGTTCGTCCACAGCACCTCGAACAACACCTTTGAGTTTCGCGCTGTGCCCCTGGGAGAATGCAAGGTCGTCGCGCTGGTGACTATCGGCAACCAGGAATACATCTGGAGCGATAGCGTGATTCTCACAGAAGAAACTCCCGCGTTAGTCGTTCTTAAACCCACCAATCCGTGAAAGCGTTCAATTTTCTAATGGTCACCGGGGAATCCTCCGGGGATATGTACGGCGCTGAAGTAGCCCGATCGCTGTTTCAGAAGTTTCCGGGCTGTACAATATTTGGCCTTGGCGGCCAACGCATGCGCGAAGCGGGTGTCAAAATGGTTGGCGACATTCGCGACACGGCGGTGATGGGTCCTGTGGGCGCCCTCTTCCGTCTTCCCGTGTTCTACAAATTGTTTCATCGCCTGGCGAACCGCATTGAGGAGTCTCCTCCTACGGCGGCGATCCTGATTGATTTTTCCGGATTCAATCTCCCTCTCGCGCGGCGTATTCGAGCGGCAGGCACTCCGATCGTTTACTACGTCAGCCCCCAGGTATGGGCGTCGCGCGAAGGCCGTATTCAGAAGATCAAAGAGCTGGTCAACAAGATGCTCGTAATCTTTCCATTTGAGAAAGAGATCTACGAAAAAGCCGGCGTCGACGTGGAATTTGTCGGGCACCCCCTGATTGACACAGTGAAAGCGACAAAATCAAAAGAAGAGTTCTGCCGCGCCCACAGTCTCGATCCCAGGAAACCGATCCTCGCCCTGTTGCCTGGCAGCCGCAGGAAGGAAATCCGCTATATTTTGCCGACGCTTTGCGAAGTTGCGAAGAGGATTCAGGAAAGGAAACCGGATACTCAGATCGTCCTGCCTGCGGCTCCGAACCTGGACCGGCAACAGATTGATGAAATCATACTGAAGCAACCCATCAAAGTAGTGGTCAACGACACCTATAACGCCATTCGCTACTCCAGGGCGGCCATCGTGGCCAGCGGAACAGCGACACTGGAAACTGCTCTGCTCGGTACGCCGGAAGTTATCGTTTACAAAATTTCCCCGTTGGAAGCCTGGTTTCTGAAAAGATTTGTTCTCCGCGTTCGAATATTCGGAATCGTGAATATCGTGCTCGGCGAAGAGGTGGTTCCGGAACTGTTTCAGGACAAGTTCACGCCGGACCTTGTGACGCAGGCGGCACTTCGCCTGATGGACGACGTGTGGCTGCAGTCCAAAATTCGAGGGAACTACGAAGTACTTCGGCGGAAGCTCAGTGGCGGAAAAGTTTCAGATCGGGTGGCGGAAGCTGTAGCCCGCGTCATCCGCTGACAGCGCGGGCTCGCTACGTTTCTCGAATCAGCTCCTGACGTTCACAAATGTCAAAATGGTACTGGAATTAATCGGTTTGCCAAGTCTGGTCGCGGGTGCGAACTGAGCGGTGTATAACAGATTCTGAAACCACTGCTTCATTGCGGGAGTCTGGCTGCCTCCGATGATTCGGATTTCGTAAACGCGTCCGACATAATCGACGTTCAATTTTACCGACACGGGCTCTCGCCAGTCGCTTCCGCTGTTTCCGGGAGCTGAAAGCATCGTCTGTTCCGTGGTTCGCACCGGTTCTTCCATCGCTATCAACGAAGAGTCCAGGGTTTGCGCCTGCAAATTCAATGCGAGATTTCCCAGGAGCACACCGAACGACAGAACAGTCAAAGCAATTCCCGACACCGCCGGTATAACCACCGGCTTGAGCACATTGACCATGAGCGCTTCAATGCGGTCGAATACTCCGCCGCTGCGAGCGTGAGACAGCCGAACTCTCGTATCCAGGACCAGATCCTCCGGAGGCCGGACGGGCTCAACGCTTGCAAGCATGCTTCTCAGGGAAATGTAGGAATGCAGCTGGCGCTGGCAGGGTTCGCAGTTATCCAGATGGAATTCCAGGCGAGCGGATTCTTCGGGTTCGGCCATGCAGTCAATGTAGGCACTCATCAGATCTCTGGCCTTGCTGCACTTGATGTTGGACTCAGTCTTCATAAGAAGCCTCACACTCTTTGAATGGACAGATACCGTATAAGCGACTTCTTCATATCGGCTCTGGCCCTTGCCAGACGCGACTTCACAGTTCCTACCGAGACTCCGAGAACATCCGCGATCTCGGTATAAGAAAAACCCTCAATATCACGAAGGACAACGATGGAACGATGATCTCTGGAAAGGCGGCCAAGCGCCTGCTGTATCGCCTGTTCCTGCTCTTTGGATTCCAGGGACTGGTACGGCGAAGGAGCGGAGTCCCGGACGCATATGCCATTGCCATTTCCATTGTGGTCGTCATCCATCGAAACCGTCGATAACCGGCTTCGCCTCTTCCACCAGCGGAGCCGATTCAAAATTTCAGAGATGCCAATTCGAAAAATCCACGTCTTGAGAGAAGCATCGCCACGAAAGGATCGAATATTCCGAAACACCTTCAGGAAAATGTCCTGAACTACGTCGGACGCTTCAGCCGAATCCCCAAGCATGCGGTAGGCAACGTGGTAGATCGACGCGTTGAACGTGCGGACGAGCTCATCGTAAGCTGCATCCTCATTGGCCTGCAGGCGGCGGACGAAAGCCGCATCCTGATCGTCAACGAGGGTCGTTACGCCTCGTTCGAGATCGTAATAGGCTAATTCCCTGCGCATAAATTGCCCTTATTATACATGGACACTAGTCCCGGCAATTTGTTCCACAAATCTCAGGCCCGCAGCCAGAATTTCTTCGACCGCCGCCTTCGAGGGAGCTTCGCAATACACCCGCAGGAGCGGTTCGGTACCCGACTGGCGGAACAGAATCCAGCTGTCCTTCTCGAGAATCACCTTCGAACCATCAAGCGTGCCAACGCTCTCGACCTTCCGGCCGGCGAATCCCGAAGGTGGAGCGTTTTTCAGAGTCTGTACCACGGACATGCCGGCCTCAATCGGAATGTGAAGGTCGCGCCTGCCGAAATGGAACTCCCCAAACTCGTTCCACATGTCGCGAATCAGTTCGGTAGGCTTCTTCCCGGAAACGGCGAGCAGATCCAGCATCAGCAGGTTCAGAAAGATTCCGTCCCGCTCGGGCATGTGCCGGGAGAGGCCGATTCCACCACTTTCCTCGCCGCCTATAAGAATGTCCTGCTGCAGCATGAGGTCCCCTATGTTCTTGAAGCCTATGGGACATTCGTAGTTCGTCAATCCCAGGCTCGTCGCGATTCGGGGAACAATCAGGCTCTGAGATACGGTCCGAACCACAGCGCCCCGCCAGCCTTTGGTGCGATAGGCGTGAAGCAGCAGAAGCGGCATCACCTGAAGCGTGCTCACAAACTGTCCGTTTTCCGCAATGATTCCCAGCCGATCGGCGTCTCCGTCGTTTGCAACTCCGATATCGCTGCCGGATTGGACCACGCGGGCGGCCAGAGGCTCGAGTTGCGGCATCATTGGTTCGGGACTGATGCCGGCGAAAAGCGGGTCGGGGGTGCCCCTCATGGTTTCAACCCGGCACGTCGTACCGGCAAGCATGGATTCCAGTATTTTTCCTCCGCTGCCGTGCATGGAATCGACGACCACCTTCAATCCCGACCCGGAAATCCGGTCCCAATCGAGCAGCGATTTCAGATGATCGAAATAGAAATGCTCTGGCCCCGTCGTTTCGATTCCCTTTGTCGACCGCAGAATCGACGATTGGCCAAGATTTTTCTCGATAGCCCCGGTAATCGCCGGCGTGGCGCTTCCACCAAAGTGTGCTTTAACTTTGAATCCATTGAATGAAGAGGGATTGTGGCTCGCGGTAATAACGACGCCACCGGCAAACTTCCGCCTGCGAACTTCAAACGAAACGTAGGGAGTCGGGTAAATACGATCCATCAGGACCGTGCGGAAACCGTTTCCTGCGAACACTTCAGCAGCGTGTCGAGCGAACTCTGAGGACTGAAATCTTCCATCGAATCCGATGAAAACCGAGCGTTCAGTGTCCTTGACGGTATCGAAATAGGCGCAGGTCGCTTGCGCCGCGTGGCGTACATTTTCGAACGTGAAGGTATCGGCAATAATGCCACGCCAACCGTCCGTTCCAAATTTTATGGGAAGGTTCATGCCAGCGAGAAATCCGTGACCACGGTCTTGTCCCCGAGTACCGTCCCGGGATTCAAAACAGCGGAGTGACCAATCATGCATCCTTTACCGACGATGCTGCCATGAATGCGTGCTTCGGCGTCGATCGTTGTCCCCGGCCATATTATCGAATCGATAATATGAGCAGCTTCACCGATCTTGCAATTGCGCCCAATCACGGAATTCTCAACGTGAGCGCCGGCACGAATTGCCACATCGGTATCGATAATGGATTTCGAGTCGATGCCGGCGGCTGAAGTACCCGCGGCGCCCACCCTGGCAGGGATTCGCGGAGACCGAAATCTTCCGGCCAGAATGTCGTGGTGCACTTCGAGATATTTCTGTGGTGTTCCGATATCGATCCAGTAACCGTTGAGAATGTAGGAAAGGACCAATTCCTTATTCTCGAGAAGAGTCGGGAAAAGTCCGCGCTCGAAAGAATAGGCCTCGCCCTTGGGCATGTATCTCAGAACGGACGGTTCGAGCACATAGACACCGGCATTGATGTTGTTGCTGGTGACCTCGTCGGGGCCCGGCTTCTCGATGAATCTTTGGACGCGGCCGGCAGCATCCGTTTCGACCAGCCCGTATGCCGAGGGATTCTCAACCGGTGTGAGTACGATTGTCGCAACGGCATTCGCCTTCTTGTGACGCGCGATGACGGCGTTCAAATCCAGGCTGGTGAGAACGTCTCCGTTGAACACAACCGTCGTGGAATCGATTTGCTCTTCGGCATTCTTGAAAGCGCCTCCGGTTCCCAAAGGAGTTCCTTCGACGGCATATTTAATGGTGACGCCGTAATCGCTTCCATCTTTCAGAAGATCTTCAATTTTCCGGGGTTGATACGACAGACTGAGAATAATCTCGTCGATCCCAGCGCTCTTCATCAGGTCGATCTGATAGAGAAGGAAGGGCGCATTGGCGACTGGAACGACTGGTTTCGGAGTGTTGATGGTCAGAGGGCGGAGGCGCGTCCCTTTGCCTCCAGCTAAAATGAGACCCTTCATGCGTGCGACATCCGCTTCCTTTATACCAAAAAACCGGTCGGGTATTCTGCGTTGCTGTACTAGAATCACCCCATGAATCTGGCGAACGGGCTGACGCTCGCGCGAATATTTGCGGTTCCGCTGATCGTCGCAGTTCTGCTGACGGGTCCAAAGAAGGGCGATATGCTGATCGCCGCGGTCATTTTTCTGCTCGCGTCAGCAACAGATCTCCTCGACGGGTATATCGCACGCAAGCGGGGTCAGGTCACCACCCTGGGGGTTCTGCTGGACCCCATAGCGGACAAGCTCCTGATTTCACTCGTGTTCATTTCGCTCGTGCAACTCGACCTGGTTCCTGCCTGGATGGTTTGCATCATTATCGGGCGTGAAATCGCAGTCGATGGCCTGCGATTGATCGCTTCGGATCAGGGCTTCACGATTGCGGCTTCTGAACTGGGAAAACTCAAAATGGTTGCGCAGGTCGTGGCGATTACGCTGCTTCTGCTCGAATATCGATATCCCAGCTTTCATCTGGCTGGTCAGGTTGCGTTGTACCTTGTTGTACTCTTTGCGCTCTGGTCGGCCGTCGGGTACTTTCGCACCTTCTGGACAAAAATCGACGATCGGTTCAAGGCCAAGGAACGCCGCCGTTTGACACTCGTCAAAAAGCGTCCGCGCCGCCATGTTCCAACTCAATAAGCAGGACCAGGAAACGTTGCTTCAGATTGCAAGAGACTCCGTGCAGGCGCACCTTCTGGGGCGAGAGTTGGAACTACCTGCCATACTTTCCGAAGACCTTGCGCAGACGAGAGGTGCTTTTGTCTCCATCCACCTTGGCGCAAACCTGAGAGGCTGCGTGGGGACGATCGCCCCCTCGCTACCTCTTTATCAAAACGTATCCGACTGCGCAGTTGCTGCGGCTTCCAGAGATTCCCGTTTCAAACCAATTCAGGCATCGGAATTGCCTGAAGCGGAATTTGAAATTTCAGTTCTCTCGCCCATCGAAGTCGTCACCGAAGTGGAAAGCATTGAGGTTGGAAAACATGGGCTGATTGTTTCCAGGGGAAATGCCAGGGGATTGCTTTTGCCTCAAGTAGCGATACAGCACCAGTGGAATCGCGAACAGTTTCTCGGAGAAACCTGTCGCAAGGCGGGACTTCCTCCAACAGCCTGGAAGCAGGGCGCAACCATTCAACGATTCACGGCAGAGGTTTTTCCATGATCCTGCAGATTCCGTTTCCTAATATTAAACCGGTGTTCCTTCAACTCGGTCCCGTTCAACTGCGGTGGTACGGCCTGATGTACATGGTGTCGTTCATCATCGGCTATTTCCTCCTGAAAAAGCTCGCGAAGGAACGGCGGCTGAAACTTACTTCCGACGACCTTTATGACCTGCTGTTTTACATCATCATCGGCGTGATGGTGGGCGGACGCATCGGATACGTCCTGTTTTACGACCTTCGCGGCTACCTTCAAACGCCACTCGATATTTTCAAGATCTGGCAGGGCGGGATGTCGTTTCATGGAGGACTCATCGGCATTGTCCTCGCGACTCTCTTCATAACGAAAAAGAAGGGCTGGGAGTTCTGGGAAATATCCGACCTGATCTGTGCCGGTGTTCCCATAGGGCTGGGGCTGGGCCGCATCGGGAACTTCATCAATGGAGAGCTTTATGGCCGACCGACAAGCCTGCCATGGGGCATCGTCTTCCCGGAAGGCGGCGAAATGGCCCGCCATCCTTCACAACTCTACGAGGCACTGCTGGAAGGCCTGGTGCTTTATTTGATTCTGCGATGGCTGTTCAAAAGGAATTACCAGCCAGGCACTGTGGTCTGGGGAATGATTGGATTCTACGGGCTATTCCGGTTTCTCGTGGAATTCGTACGCGAACCCGACGCTCAGATCGGATTCGACCTCGGCCCCTTCACTCGTGGACAACTACTGACGCTGCCAATGCTCGTGGTCGGACTCTGGAAGTTGTTTACCTGCGTTCGACAGGGTCCCCAAGCGCCAAAGTCTCCGTCGAATAAGTCACGAGCGCACTAGAGGAATTTTCCTCAACCTTAAGAACAGCGACCTCGGCGATTGCCGCGTCTCCCTTGTAGACGATGAAGAGATCGCCAGGCTTCACGCCATCGGCTTGTCCAATGTTGAGGTAGACCACTCCGCCGGCAGCAATAATTGCTTTTGCGGAAGGTGACGTCGTGGAGCTGTAGACCGAACCGGTAACGGCAACCGAGATTCTCATGAAAGCAACGGAGCCTTTAATGTTGCCGGTTGCTTTCATCGCAGAAGAAAATGGGCGATTGCGCGGCAGTTCCGGTATCTCAAAACGAACATACGGAACCAGGACATCCCCGGGCTCAGCCGCATCGCAACTCGAAAGGACCTGAGCCAGCGCGGAGTTTTCCTGCGCCTGGACAACCTGAATCTGGGCGACATCCATGTAGTGCATTCCAAGGCTGGACCCAATCCCGCCGTCCGGATCCTTCACTTTCCTTGTGGCACGAATGAGCTGGTACATTGCCCCGACCGTGACTCCGTCATTGGACCCCTGGTTGATCCGAACATACTCACCCTGCGTGGCAAAGGAGGATTTGTCTCTCAAGTATGTAGATGAAACCTGGAGTGCGCTTGGAACCTTACCCTCGCGGATAAATCCGGCACAGTAGACGTCCGACGGCTTCAATGCGGGAACCAACAGGGGTGCCGGTATATCAAAAACATCCGCTGCCCTCGGAACATCCGGTTTCGCATTCGCAAGGAACCGGCTGAGTACGGCAATACCTACTGAAGCAGGCACAGGGGGCGGCACGGGCGCAGCAGGCGGCGCTGGCGGTGCCGCGACTGCAGCGGCCGGCGCTGGCGCCGGTGTCGGCGCGACAGATGCCGGCGCTGGTGACGGAGCAGCAGCGGGTGCCGGAGGAGTCGCCTCTGTTATTTTCGTGACCGGGTGGATGAGAATCTTGTCGTTAGGATAGATCCAGTGGGGATTGACGATGTGTTCATTCATTTCCCAGAGCTGCGGCCAAAGCTTGGAATCCTTCAACTCCACTCCCGCAATCTGCGACAGGGTTTCACCCGCCAACACGACGTGGGTTTCAAACTTTTCCGCGTTCACAGGGTCGGTATTCGCGCTCACGTGACCGTCGGGCTGCTTCGTCAGGTTTTTCGGAGGCGGGCCCTGCGGCGGACCGGCTGGAGTCTGTCCAAGAGCGGGAACTGTCAAGAGCAATATCGCCAATAGGATCTTCATACTCGCATTACTAACAGATAGGCACCCGGGAATCAAAGGGTATTGCCTTATCCCCGGAGTCTTTCAAATTCGCGCATAAAGTCGACCAGCGCATCGACTCCCGCCTCGGGAAATGCGTTATAGATGGAAGCGCGCATTCCTCCAACAAGTCGATGCCCCTTAAGACCATCCAGGCCCGCGGAGGTCGCTTCCTTGTTGAAGTTCTTCTCCAGATCTTCAGTTGGAAGACGAAATGTCACATTCATCAGAGATCTGCAGTCTTTCTCTGCCGTCCCTCGATAGAAACCACTGCGATCGATTTCCGCATACAGCTTTGCAGCCTTTCTCTCGTTTACCGCCTGTATGCCGGGAAGTCCGCCTGAGGAACGCAGCCATTTCATCGTGAGTCCGAGAAGATAGATGCCAAATGTATTTGGCGTGTTGTACAGCGAATCGTTCTTTGCATGAGTTCGATAGTCGAGCATTGTGTGCAGGGAATCTGCAGACCGCGACAGAAGATCCTCGCGAATAATCACCATCGTCACCCCGGCTGGACCAAGGTTCTTCTGCGCACCGGCATAAATCAATCCATGACGGCCAATGTCGATGGGCCGGCTAAAAATATCGGACGATGCATCACTGACAAGTGGGACCTCCCCGGTATCCGGAAGCGATTTCCATTCGGTTCCTTCGATCGTATTGTTGCTGGTCATGTGGACATATGCGGCGCCGGGCGTGAGTTTCAATTCCTCCATTCGGGGAATGCGAGAGTAGTTATCCGCCTTTGTGGAGCCGGTAACATTGACCTTGCCCACGCGCTTCGCTTCCTTGATCGCTTTGTCCGACCAGGACCCGGTGTCGATGTAGTCTGCAATGGAGCCGGGATTGAGCAGATTCATCGGTACCATCGAAAACTGAAGGCTGGCACCTCCCTGCAGCATCAGGATTTTGTAATTCGATGGCACAGCGGCCAGATCGCGAATATCGGCGATCGCCTTGTGCAGGAGATCTTCGAATGTCGAAGACCGATGGCTGATCTCCATCACCGACATGCCGACACCTGGCAGAGAAACGAGATCGCGCTGAGCTTCTTCAAGTACGGGCAACGGCAGAATGGCGGGCCCTGCGGCAAAATTATAAATTCGAGTGAGGGTGGTCATGGACTCTCCTGATAATTCACAATTGTAAAGAGTACAATGGACACGAAATGAATCGGAGAAACTATCTTAAGTTCGCCGCCGGCGCATTGGTGCTTGTTGCCGCGCTTTCTTCTGGATGGTATTCCGCACAGACTTCATCTCCTTCGATTCCCGTCTATAGTTACCAGATCGTTCGCGCCTACCCTCACGATCCATCGGCATTTACGCAGGGCCTGATTTTTCTCGATGGTTTTCTCTACGAAAGTACCGGATTAAACAACCGCTCCACCATCAGAAAAGTTCAGCTGGAAACCGGGAAGGTGCTTCAACAAAAAGAAGTGCCCGGCGAATATTTTGCAGAAGGCCTGGTGAACTGGGGGGCGGACCTGCTCCAGTTGACATGGACATCGAAGATTGGATTTGTCTATGACCGCAACACCTTTGCCGTGAAGCGCAGGTTCTCCTACGTGGGAGAAGGATGGGGCCTCACAAAGGATTCTGCTCGCATCATTCTAAGTGACGGCACGGCAACGCTTCGATTTCTGGATCCGAAGACTCTTCAACAAACCGGGAGCCTCAATGTCACGGAACGCGGAAGGCCGTTGAAGGATCTGAATGAACTCGAATACGTTCAGGGAGAAATCTGGGCCAACATCTGGCAGACGGATCGCATTGCCCGCATCTCTCCATTCACTGGAAACGTAGCAGCATGGATCGATTTGAAAGGTCTGCTGAAGCCTGAAGAGAAAAGCTCCGCCGACGTCCTCAATGGAATTGCATACGATTCGGCAACGAACCGAATCTTCGTTACCGGCAAGCTCTGGCCAAAACTTTTCGAGATCAAACTTATCGCTCCGAAGTAAAAAATACCTGATCGAAAACAACAGCTGCCGGACTGCGAGACAAACTGGCAGCGATAAACGCGGCTCATCGACACGGAAATATTGGACGACACCGCCATATTCTCCAGCCAATGACCTCATCCCTCGAATGCTTGATGTGATCGAGCTACCGCTTTTGACCCGCGAATTCCATCTACTTGCTTCCACTATCTCTACTCATCTTCTACCCACCCACGACGCGATCTAATACCGGAAAAAAAATGCGCGCCTAACTTAGTCATAACGCGACGACAGAACTTTTTCGTTCGCGAAACATCAAGAAACAAGCTCTCTGCGGCGTTGGAATTGCAATAGCCCAAACGAGGTGCATTCCGGATGTTTGTGCGTACACGTATTCCACGATTTTTTTCCCCGGTAATAATTGCCCTGATTTTATTGGGGATTCCTTCAATGTCGACTGCACAAAACAGCGTCACAAAAGTACCGGACCTGAACGGTGACGGTATTTCAGATTTGATTTGGTTCAACGCGACAACCGGTCAATCCGTAGCGTGGCTCATGAACGGCACCAGCGTGTCGACTTCCGCTTCCCTGCCCAGCGAAGCCAATTGGAAGATCGCTGCTGCAGTGGATTTCAACGGCGATGGAATGACCGATCTTCTCTGGCACAACGCATCGAACGGACAACTTATCGAATGGCTGATGAACGGAACCAGCATTACCAGTTCAACATTGCTGCTGGACGATCCACTTTGGAAAGTCAGCGAAGCCGCCGATCTTAACGGCGATGGGATGAGCGATCTGATTTTGTACAACGCCTCGACGGCTCAGACCGTTGCGTGGCTGCTGAATGGAACAACGATTTCGAGCTGGTCATTGCTGCGGACGGACCCGGATTTCAAAGTAATCGCTGCAGCGGATTTCAATGGCGACGGCATGTCGGACCTGCTCTTGTATAACGAATACACGGGTCAGACTGCGTCCTGGCTGATGAACGGCACGGCTCAACTGAGCGGAGCGACACTGGCCACGGATCCCAATTGGAAAGTTGCGGCGACTGCTGATTTCAATCTCGACAAGATGGCGGATATCGTCTGGTACAACGCCGCAACGGGTGAAACGGCGCTCTGGATGATGAACGGAACCGCCAGCACCAGCCGCGTCACTCTTCAAACGGATCTCAACTGGAAAATCACAACAACCGGAGATTTGAATGGCGACGGCAAGGCGGATTTGCTTTGGTTCAACAGCGCCACCGGGCAAACGGCATCGTGGTTGATGAACGGCACCGGTATCCTGAGCAACACCACTCTGCAAACCAACCTTAACTGGAAGATCAACGCAATTGCGGATCTGAATGGAGACAAGAAGTCGGACCTTCTCTGGTACAACCCAGCAACGGGACAAACCGCAGTGTGGCTGATGGATGGAAGTGTCGGCACCAGCGGCGCGAATCTGTTCACCGATCCGGTTTGGCGATTGCAATGCGTCAAGACGTCATCACTCACTTCCGTTCTCGCTTGCTCGGATGCTATTGCGAATGCTTCAACTGGGAGTACGCCGATGCCGCCAAACCAATCTCCAGTTGTGAATGCGGGTGCGGACCAATCGATAACTCTTCCGGCCGTGGCAGATCTTTCTGGAACGGTTAGCGATGATGGCATTCCTATTGGCCTGGTGACTGTAAGGTGGTCCGTGATCAGCGGGCCAGGCAGCGTCGTATTTGGCAATGCGACGGCGGTCAATACTACGGCGACATTTTCTTCCGCTGGAACCTACACGTTGCGGCTCACCGCCACAGACAGTCAACTGTCTGCAAGCAATAATGTGGTGATTGTCGTCAGCAGTACCTCGACGTCGAACTGGAAAAAGAATCAGGCCCCCGCAGTGGACGCCGGGCCGGACCAGACAATTACATTGCCCGCAACGGCGAACCTTCAGGGTTCAGTCGTGGATGACGGCCTTCCCTACAAAAGACTCACTTCGTCGTGGAGTAAGGTGAGAGGGAGTGGAACTGTCACTTTCGCCGATGGAAGATCGCTTTCCACCACCGCGGCATTCTCGTCCCCAGGTTCGTATACGCTGAGACTTACCGCTACCGACGGTGCGTACTATCGAAACGATGACGTTGTCGTGATCGTCGAAGCTCCTTCGGCCGCGAATCAACCACCAGTCGTCAATGCCGGTGCGGACCAGATGATTACATTGCCGGCCGCTGCGAACTTGTCCGGAACTGCCACGGATGATGGATTGCCCACGGGCAGCACGCTCATCAAAACCTGGAGCAAGGTTAATGGCGCAGGCGTTGTTACATTCGGCGACGCGTCGTCATTGAACACCACTGCAACATTCTCTGTCGCAGGCACGTATACGCTGCGACTTACCGCAAGCGATGGCAAAGCGACAAAAGTCGACGACATGATCGTTGTCGTCAGTGCTTCATCGTCGACAAACAAGGCGCCAGTGGTCAACGCAGGTCCCGATCAAGCGGTCACACTTCCGGCGGGCCCGGTATTGTCGGGAACCGCGACCGATGACGGCCTCCCGGCGGGCAGCACTGTATCGGTGACCTGGACCAAGGTCAGCGGCCCTGGCACCGTTGTCTTCGTGAACGTCAATTCTCTGAATGCATCGGCAGCGATCCAGATTGCGGGCACATATACTCTGCGGCTTACCGCCACTGATGGAACTCTTTCGTCCTCGAACGATGTTGTCGTTACGGTGAACGCGGTTGCACAGTCCAATGCGGCACCGGTGGTCAACGCCGGTTCAGATCAGACGATCACGTTGCCGTCTGCTGCGAGCTTGTCGGGAACTGCCACCGACGATGGTCTGCCCACTGGCAGCACCCTCTCACGAACCTGGAGTATGGTGAACGGGCCGGGCAACGTCACCTTTGCCAGTGCCTCTGCTGCGAGCACAACCGCGACATTTTCCGCTGCGGGTTCCTACACGCTGCGGCTCTCGGCCACCGACGGTGCGTTGTCTGCTTCAGACGATGTCATCATCAACGTAAACGCGACGCTGCCTGCTAATCAGGCCCCCGTCGTCAACGCCGGTCCCGATTTCACCATCACGTACCCTAATGGAATTACGCTCGCGGGATTCGCGACCGATGACGGGTTGCCCACTGGCAGCACATTGACGAAGCTGTGGAGCAAAGTCGGCGGCCCGGGCACCGTCACCTTTGGAAACGCTGCGGCTCTGAATTCCACTGCGAATTTCTCGACTGTGGGTACCTACACGTTGCGACTCACCGCAAGCGACAGCCTGCTTTCCACATCCGATGACGTGATCTTCGTCGTGAATTCGGCACCTGTGGTGAACCAGCCTCCCGTCGTTAATGCGGGTCCCGACTCCACGATAACATTACCGAATGGAGCCTCACTCGCAGGAACTGCTACGGATGACGGCATGCCTACCGGCAGCACTTTGACCTTCACATGGAGCAAAGTCAGCGGCCCCGGCACCGTCACATTCAGCAACGCCGCCGCTCTGAATTCCACTGCGAATTTTTCGGCAGCGGGTACCTACAGTTTGCGACTCACTGCGACCGATAGCCTACTATCCACATCCGACGACGTGACTATTACCAGTAATGCTTCTGGTTCAACTGCACAGTTCTATTATGTTGACCAAACGTCGGGTAACGATGCGAATAACGGATCTGAGGGGGCGCCATGGAAAAACGCGCCAGGCATGACGGCCTGTAGCTCAGTCTGCGCCGTCACGATAATCAACCCCGGAACAAAGATCTATTTTGATCGAGCCGACACGTGGCCGGTATCCGGCCAGTATGGAATTCACGTCAAGGGCGGCGTCTCCTACATCGGAGACGAATGGGGATCCGGAAATGGTAAAGCCATTATTCGAGCAGGCTCTGCACTTGCGGCCGCAGTCATCGATTTTCGGGAAGACAATCCTACTATTCCAACAATCGTAAAAGGATTTGATGTCGATGCCAATGGCACCGTCACCAATGGCGTAGGATTTAATTTCCCGTTCTACACCGGACCTTTAACCGGAGCCACGAAGAGAGTGGAGAATCTCAATGTCCACAATACCTGGAGCCGCACGAGCCAAGGTCAGGTCACCTGGGGTGTCATCGTGAGCAATCATGGTGGATCCCAGGCAACGGTGAAAAATGTGGAGATATTAAATTCCGTTGTCCATGATACCTCTCGGGATGGAATTGCCCTCTTTCCCGGCGATGAGAATGCCAACTGTATTATCCAGAACATTCTTGTTCGAGGAAACGAGGTCTATAACACCGGACAGGATCCAGACAACAGTGCGGGTTCAGGTATCGCCTTAACGGGCCGTGTCATCGATGCGATCATCGAAAACAACTATGTTCACGACAGCCCGAAATTCAATCTGATTTTCGTGACCGGTACTGGGACCCATTTTGGGTTCGGACCAACGAACATCCATATCCGCTACAACGTGCTCAACGCCAATAATATCGGACAGAGCGCTATCCTGGTATATGACGGATCCAATGGTAACGACCCTAAGGATCTGAAGATTTACGGCAACATCGTATATGCAGCAACATATAACAGCGGTACGTTGGGCGGCCTGTGGCTGGATTCGGGATTGGGGAACAGCAATACGCTATTGGTGTACAACAATACCTTCTACAATGCGCCGGTAACGGTAAACAATTCTTCTGCAACCTTCCCAACTTTTGAGTTTAAGAACAATATCGTTTATCAAACAACCGGCACTGCTATAACCGGATCGAATAGGTTTACTGCCGCTTCAAACAACATCACAACGAACCCTTCATTTAAAAACGTCGCGAATGCTCCGACTGGGTTTAGCGGAGTCCTTGGAGTGGATTTAGCACCCAATACTGATGGTTTCAGTGTCCTGTCTGGATCGCCAGCCAGAGATACGGGGACGGCACTTGCGGCAACTTACAATCTCAGTATCAATAGTCTGGCCAGACCCCAGGGAAGCGCGTGGGATATCGGCGCCTATGAATCGACTGCTAGCGGTAGTGGTACGAACGCTGCTCCAGCGGTGAATGCGGGACCCGATTTCACGATTACGCTGCCTAATGGAATCACGCTCGCGGGATCCGCGACCGATGACGGTCTGCCCACCGGCAGCACGCTCACGAAAACGTGGAGCAAAGTCAGCGGGCCCGGCACCGTCACGTTCGGCAACGCCACCGCTTTGAACTCCACCGCGAATTTCTCGGCGGCGGGAACGTACAACTTGCGGCTCACGGCCAGCGACAGCTTGCTTTCGACATTCGATGATGTGGTCTTTACCGTGAATGCGGCAGCACCGGTCAATCAGGCGCCCGTCGTCAACGCCGGTCTCGATTTCACGCTTACTTTACCCATTGTAGCCACCCTGGCGGGATCCGCGACCGACGACGGTTTGCCTACCGGCAGCACTCTCACCAAGACCTGGAGCCAACTCGGTGGGCCCGGCACTGTCACGTTCGGCAACGCCACCGCTCTGAACTCCACCGCGAATTTCTCGGCGGCAGGAACCTATACATTGCGACTCACGGCCAGCGACAGCCTGCTCTCCACATCCGATGATGTCGTGATTGTCGTAAACGCGCCGTCACCTTCGAATCAGGCCCCCGTGGTCAATGCCGGGTCCGATCTCACGATTACGTTGCCCAGTGGAGTCACCCTGGCGGGATCTGCGACCGATGACGGTTTGCCTACCGGCAGCACCCTTACCAAGAGCTGGAGTAAGGTCGGCGGGCCCGGAACTGTCACGTTTGGTAACGCCACAGCTTTGAATTCCACCGCGAACTTCTCGGTAGCTGGAACATACACATTACGACTTATGGCGAGCGACAGCCTGCTTTCCACATCCGACGATGTGGTCTTTACCGTAAATGCGGCTCCACCTGTCAATCAGGCCCCCGTGGTCAATGCCGGTTCCGATCTCACGATTACGTTGCCAAGTGGAGTCACGCTGGCGGGATCCGCGACCGATGACGGTTTGCCTACCGGCAGCACTCTTACCAAGAGCTGGAGTAAGGTCGGCGGGCCCGGAACTGTCACGTTTGGCAACGCCACAGCTTTAAATTCCACCGCGAACTTCTCGGTAGCTGGAACATACACATTACGACTTACGGCGAGCGACAGCCTGCTTTCCACGTCCGATGATGTGGTCTTTATCGTGAACGCGGCTCCACCGGTCAATCAGGCCCCCGTTGTTAGTGCCGGCCCCGATAGAACCGTCACATTCCCAACTGCGGCAACTCTTTCAGGAACGGCAACCGACGATGGCCTGCCGTCAGGAAGCACGACGAAGAGCTGGAGCAAAGTCAGCGGCCCCGGAACAGTCGTCTTCGTCAATTCCACTTCCCTCAGTGCATCTGCGACATTCTCGACTGCGGGCACCTACACGTTGCGCTTGACGGTGTCTGACGGCGCTCTTCAATCTTCAGATGACATGGTCGTTGTCGTGAATCCCTGTGGGACCATCGTCTCCGGCAACATCACAGTCATGGCAAACGCTTCCGATAATGTGGGGGTCACCAGTGTCGAGATGAAACTGGATGGCGTGATTATCGGTTCCGCCGACACAACGGCTCCATATGCGTTTACCTGGAATACGCTGACAACCACAAACGGTTGCCACGTGGTTAGTGTGGTTGCAAAAGACGCTGCCGGTAATCAAGGGACCGCATCCGCGTCGACACAAGTGAATAATCCCTAGGTCTACGTCAGGCACTCGAGTCTTGCTGTTATCAAGAACTGCAAGACTCGGGTCGTCCTTCCGCAAATGTACCTCAGTACCTCCGGCTCTTTAGACACTTCCGGGCTGTGTTATCCTTAAGGGCTTCCATTCGAGGCTGGAAACCCTGTGCACGACGGCATTTACGACAATATCTGTCAGGTCATTGGTCGAACGCCTGTGGTGCGCCTGAATCGAATTCCGAAGGATGGATGGGCTGAAATGCTCGTCAAACTCGAGTCTTTCAATCCCGGAGGAAGCGTTAAGGACCGCATTGGTCTCAGCATGATTGAATCTGCTGAACAGGAAGGCCGTCTGAAGCCCGGTGGCACCATTGTTGAACCGACCAGCGGCAACACCGGAATCGGGCTCGCGATGGTTGGAGCAGCCAAAGGCTATCGCGTCATTCTCACGATGCCCGAAGACATGAGCATGGAGCGCATGACGCTGTTGAAGGCTTACGGTGCTGAAATCATCCTGACTCCGCGAAACGATGCCATGGCTGGCGCGATCACTGCCGCGGAAAAGATACTCGCTGCACATCCGGATTACTTTATGCCTCAGCAATTTCGCAACTCTGCAAATCCCGATGCGCATCGCCGAACTACCGCAAAGGAAATCCTTGCGGTTACAGGCTCGCGTCTCGACGCACTTGTCGTTGGCATTGGCACCGGAGGCACGGTTACCGGAACCGGCGAAATTCTGAAGAAGGAAATACCGGGATTGAAGGTCTTTGCTGTGGAGCCCGCGGAGTCTCCGGTGTTCTCCGGCGGCAAACCCGGGCCTCATCGCATTCAGGGAATCGGCGCAGGGTTCATTCCCCAGGTCTTCAACAGAAACGTCGTCGATCGGATACTTACCGTTAACTATGAGGAAGCACGTGCCGTGGCACGCCGCCTCGCAGAACTCGAAGGAATTCTCTGCGGGGTATCGTCCGGCGCGATACTTCATGCGGCCAGCACGGTATCTCAGGAACTTGGCAGAGGTAAACGCACGCTCGCCATACTTCCGGATACCGGTGAACGTTATCTTTCTACGGAATTGTTTTCTTGAAATGCGCCCCGGGGGCTTATGCGCTTCACTTACTCCTGATTCCATCGACGACGTATTTTCACAGGACGTAGTCGGCGCAGACTACATCGAAGTTCGCCTGGACTTTTTGAAAGATCCGCAGCAGGCCGACCACGCCCGCTGGGATCGTTTCCAGGTACCGGTTATTGCCACATGTCGAGGCGTGGATCGCGGTGGACGATTTAAGGGCTCCGTTGCTGAAGAAGGCCGGATTCTGGATACCGCCGTTGCGAACGGCGCGAAATTCGTCGACATCGACTACCAGTACGTCCGCAAGTTCGGCTCCGCGGAAGTCATCGCGTCGTATCACAACTTCGATCACACGCCGCCCGACCTGGAATCGACCATCGAACAGGCTTGTGCGACCAGTGCGCAAATCGCAAAGGTTGCGACTCACGTCAATCGCTGGGCCGACAATCGCCGCATATTTGAAGCGCTATCTCGAAAGTGGAACAAACCCGTCATCGCCACAGGCATGGGAGATCTCGGGCAGATCACACGCATCGCAGGCCCGTCGCGCGGGAGCTTCCTCAGTTACGCGTTCTCCAGCAATGAGTCCGCGCCAGGCCAGATTAGCCTGAAGGAAATGCTGGACGTCTACAAATTCCGGCGAATAAAAGAATCGACAAAGCTTCTTGGTGTTCTCGGTATGCCGGTAGGCCATTCGAAATCACCGGTGTTGCATAACCGTGCATTCGAAGCCTCCAAAATGGATTTCGCGTACGTAAAACTCCCGGCAAACGATCTGGATGATTTTTTCGAGAACGCGCGCCAGTGCGGGATTGAGGGTTTTTCCGTAACTATTCCACACAAGGTTGCCGTCATTCCGTTTCTGAGCCGGCTGGAAAAGGAGGCGGCCGGAATCGGCGCAGTCAACACCGTCTCTCACAGCTCCGGAGGCTGGGTTGGCGATAACACCGATATCCACGGCGTCAGAGTGGCACTACGCTCTGCGGGGTTCAGTCCATTCGGTAAAAAAATTATCGTCCTCGGAAGAGGTGGTGGCGCCAAGGCTGCACAGGCCGCAGTCGAAGGTGCGGCCGAAATTCTTTCCCGCTCTCGCAGTGAAGATATGGACCCGAAGCTTCTCGACTGCGACCTGCTGATTAACGCAACACCCGTTGGAATGTTTCCCAACGTCGACGAATCGCTTGTTGACGGTACAATCCTGGCCGATTTCGTATTCGACATGGTTTACAACCCGCCCATGACCCGGTTGTTACGGAATGCGCAGGCACAGGGAAAAACAATTATTCAAGGGACGACAATGCTCGCCGCCCAGGCCGCCAGGCAGTTTGAAATCTGGACCGGAGTGCCCGCGCCGGCCAATGTCTACAGTGCCGACTGGAGCGAGGAATGAGCCGCCCGGTATTGTTTCGGATCCCGGCGAGCACTGCGAACCTCGGAGCCGGTTTTGATGCGCTGAGCCTTGCGCTCGGGCGTTACCTGCGCATTTCCATTCAGCCCTCCGAGGAAATGCAACTCGAAGCCGCAGGTGTGGACGCCGCATTGATTCCCACAACGGAAGACAATCTTATCTGCCGGGTCGCTGCCGCCGCCGCCAAACGGCGCGGAAGAACGCTGCCCCCATATCACTTGAAAATTGAAAATGAAATTCCGCTCGCACGTGGAATGGGCAGCAGCGCGGCAGCCATCATTGCCGGAATCACATGCTACGAGGCGCTGGCCGGGGACTGGCTTAGTGAACAGGAACTGTATCGCTGTGCGTTTGAATTCGAGAATCATCCGGACAATCTCGCTGCGGCATTGTGCGGAAATCTGATTTCAGCAGCGGTCGCAGACGACGGAACCGTGCTCGTATCCAGGCTGACGATTCCGGGGAAAATAGCCGCAGTCGTCGTCATTCCATCTTTCGAGCTCTCAACGGAAAAGGCGAGAGCCGTATTGCCCGAGTCGTACTCCCGAAAGGATGCTGTCTACAATATTCAGCGTTCAGCACTGACGATCGCCGCACTGACAACGGGGAATTGGGCACTGATTCGCGAAGCCATGCGCGATCGCATTCATCAGCCATACCGGGCGAAGCTGATCCCCGGCCTGGAAGAAATTCTCGCATTGGAAATCAAGGGTCTACTCGGAGTTGCGCTCAGCGGAGCAGGACCAACGGTCTTCGCATTCGCCGATCCCAAGCGATCCTCGGAAATCGGCAATGCCCTGACGGCAACGTTCGCAAAGAATGGAGTCGATGCAACAGCTCATCTGCTCGACATCGACACCACAGGCAGGCTGATCGAAAAGCCATGAAGAAAGTGCGCGTTGAATGAAGGCTTACACACAGATCCCTCCCGGCACGCAAATCCTGATCGGACGCGCTGCGCGACGGCGACGCGTTCTCGAGCGAGTGGTGTGCTCGGTATTCGAGGGGTGGTCGTATGAAGAAATTGTCCCGCCGATGTTCGATTACTACGACGTCTTTATCAAGGGAATGGGGCGCGGCCTGGAAGAACAGGTATACCGATTCATCGACCGCGATGGAAACATACTGGCACTGCGGCCGGAGTTTACTTCGCTGGTTGCCAAGACCGCAGTTACTCGACTCGCATCTTCGCCAAAACCAATACGACTCTATTACTCCGGAGAGGTTCTCCGTTTCGAGAAACCCAAAGGCGGCCGGCAGCGCGAGTTCGCGCAGATTGGAATTGAAAATTTCGGCGGCGGCAAACAAGCCGACGTTGAAATTCTGTTGATTGCCGTCGAATCCCTGCAACGTCTTGGTATTTCCGACTTTCAAATCAATCTGGGCAGCGTGGATTTCTTTGGTGGGATCGTCGAACGCATCGACCTTCCGGAAGAGCAAATTGCAAAACTCAAGGGCGCGCTCAATCTGAAAGACCAGCAGGGCCTGGAAGCGCTGCTGCAATCGATGCCACTGGAAGAACGGCGCAAAAATATTTTGAGGGCTATTCCGCATTTGACTGGTGGTCGCGAAGTCTTAAAGGAAGCGCGAGACCTGATTCGCAACGCACGATCCGTGGAATCGCTGGATCACCTCGAGGAAATATATTCCATATTCGACCAACTCGGACTTGCACGCCACCTGACCATCGACCTCGGTGAAGTGCGCGGCTTCGACTATTACACCGGCATTCTTTTTCGTGCCTACGTTCCGCATCTCGGCTTTGAAGTCGCCGGCGGTGGCCGCTATGACGGGCTGTCGGCTACATTTGGAGAGAGTCTCACCGCTGTTGGATTCTCGTTCAGTCTCGACCGCCTCGAACAGATTGCCACGCCGCAGCTGGACGTTTCCGATTTCCAGGCAACCGCCGTCAACGGCGACGCCGCCGGTTTCGAGCAGGCACTGAAGATTCGCAAGTCGAAAAAAGCGGTGAAGCTGTGCTTGTAGTCGCCATTGCCAAGGGACGCCTTCTCGAACTGTCGCTTGAACTGTTCGCAAAAGCGGGGATTCACTTCACTGACAATGTCCTCACTTCCAGGAAACTGATCTTCGATGCGAAGGACGGCAAACATCGCATCGTGCTTGTGAAACCTTCCGACGTTCCCACATACGTGGAGTACGGCGCAGCGGATGCGGGAATCGCCGGTCTCGACGTCTTGATGGAGTCGAACGCCGATGTGGTGCAGCCACTCGGATTGAAATTCGGATACTGCAGGCTTGCGGTTGCCGCGCAGAAAGGCGTCAAGACGTTAAGTGGATCCGATCTGCCTACCGTGAGAGTGGCAACCAAATATCCGAACATCACGATGGATTTTTTCAATTCCCGAGGCATACCTGTGGAGATCATCACTCTCAACGGATCGATTGAACTCGCTCCATTGCTCGGACTCGCGGATCGGATCGTGGACCTTGTCGAATCCGGGCAAACGTTGAAGGAAAACGGCCTCGAAATAGTCGAAGAAATCGCAGAGAGTTCCGCAAAACTGATTGTCAATCGCGCCTCGTATCAGATCAAGCGCCCCGCAGTGCTGGAATTCATCGGAGCCATCAGGCAATGAAGATCGTGGATGTCACAACAGGTATTGATCCGGCCCAAATCGACAGTCTTGTCGGTGAGTCCGGACAGGAATCACGCGTGGATTCTGCAGTAGCGGGTATTGTTGCAGATGTGAGGAAGCGTGGTGATGAAGCTCTGTGCGATTACTCCGCTAAGTTCGATAGCTTTCCGCTGACTGCTGCATCCATGCGGGTGTCTGCCGCCGAAATTAGGAAGTATGCCGAATCCGCCGATCCGGAGATGATTGAAGTCCTGCGGGCAGCGATTCGGAACATCCGGGAGTTTCACGACCATCAGGTGGAAACATCATGGGAATTTTCGGCCGGCGAAGGTGTCCGTCTCGGCGTTCGCAATTCGGCAATCGGAAGTGTCGGGTTGTATATCCCCGGCGGCAAGGCAGCGTATCCCTCATCCGTATTGATGAATGCGATTCCCGCACAGGTTGCCGGCGTTGACCGAATCGTCGTCGTTACTCCGCCCAGGGTGCTTCAGGAAAATCCTCTGATTGCCGCGGCGCTGGATCTGCTGCAGCTCGACGAGGTTTATCGCATTGGCGGAGCGCAGGCAGTTGCCGCACTGGCATACGGAACGAAATCCGTTACGCGCGTCGATAAAATCGTCGGACCGGGAAACCAGTACGTACAGGCCGCGAAGCGCATGGTTTACGGCGTGGTGGATATCGACATGATCGCGGGTCCCAGTGAAGTGGCGATCATCGCCGACGAAACCTGCGATCCGGCGTGGATCGCGGCGGACCTTCTCGCACAAGCCGAGCACGACGAGATGGCGCGGGTATGGTTGATCTGCTGGTCCGACGAAGTTGCAGCAGCGGTGTTCGACGAGGTTCAGGTCCAGCTGCAGGAGCTCGATCGCAGCGAAATCGCCCGCGCGGCGATTAACAATCACAGCGTCGCGTTCATTGTCGCGAATGAAAGCGCTGCCGTCACACTGGCGAACATGCTTGCCGCGGAGCACGTCGAAGTGCTGATGGCCGAACCGGATCATGTTGCCGACGGAATTCGAAACGCAGGCGCTCTATTCGTGGGACGGTATGCCCCGACCGTCGTCGGCGATTACTTCGCCGGGCCAAGCCACGTCCTGCCAACCGGACGCACGGCGCGTTTTTTTTCGCCGCTCGGCGTGCCGGATTTCATGAAGCGCACGAGCCTGATCCGCTATTCAGGCCGCGCGATTGAACAGTTTGGGGGCATGATAGAAAAGTTCGCAACCCAGGAGGGTTTAACAGCACATGCAAGGTCGATCGCCATCCGACGCCATCAAGCCTGAAGTCCGCGCCGCCTCGGCGTACACGCTGGAGCACGTTGCCGCAGACGTCAAGCTGGACCAAAACGAAAATCCCTATGAGCTTCCTCAGGACTTCAAAGAGGAAGTGGCCCGGCGCGTTGTTGCGCGCCCGTGGGGGCGTTACCCGGAATTCGTTCCCGCGGCGATGACGGAGGCACTGGCAAAGCATACCGGCTGGACGGCAGATGGAATTCTCGTCGGCAACGGTTCCAATGAATTGATTCAGGCTGCGCTTCTGGTCACGCTGGGGCAGGGACGAACAGTCGCGATTCCGCAACCGACATTCACGCTGTACAAGCTGCAGTCGACGATACTGCAGGCGAATATCGTTACCGTGCCTTTGAGACCTGCCGACCTTGCCTATGATATCGACACCCTTGGCAAGGCAGCGGAAACAGCGGATGTAACGGTCATCTGTTCGCCCAACAACCCAACGGGGACCATGCTTCCCGAAGGCGCGCTCCAACACATACTCGACAAGGCTAAAGGTATTGTCCTGCTCGACGAGGCCTATCACGAGTTCAGCGGCCAGTCCGCGTTGGGATTGCTGGCCGGCAATCCCAATCTGGTGATCACTCGAACCTTTTCAAAAGCGATGTCGATGGCTGGCATGCGGTTTGGATACATGCTGGCGCACCCGGAAGTGGCACGAGAGATTCACAAGGCGAAGCTTCCATACAATGTGAATATATTCACACTCACGGCCGCTCAACTGGCAGTGGAGCGTGGCGACCTGATGAAGACGGCAATTCAGACTTTGATCTCCGAACGGCAGCGCCTGATCGGTGAACTCCGCAAACGCATGGGCGTTCGCACATTCGATTCGGCTGCGAATTTTATTCTGATTCGCACCGCAAAGATTGGCCGTGAACTGTTCAAGGAGTTGTACGCTCAAGGAGTGCTCGTGCGCGATGTCAGCAACTATCCGATGCTGGAACGAGTGCTGCGGGTCACTGTGGGCACACCGGAACAAAACAACAAATTCCTGGCAGCGCTCGATAACGCCCTGCCGAAGGAAGTGAAACGATGAAGAAATCCCGCGTCGTATCCAAATCGCGCAAGACAAATGAAACCGATATTCAGGTGGAGCTGAACCTGGACGGCTCGGGCCAGTACATGATTGAAACGGGGATACCGTTTTTCGATCACATGCTGGCGCAGCTTGCCCGTCACGGCCGCATGGATTTGACGATTAAGGCGAAAGGCGATCTGGAAATCGACGGCCACCACACCGTGGAAGATGTGGGTTGGGTGCTCGGACAGGCTCTCTATGAAGCACTCGGCGACCGGCGTGGCATCGCGAGATTTGGGCATGCCTATGTACCGCTCGATGAAGCGTTGACGCGGGTCGTCATCGATCTTTCCGGTCGACCGTATCTGGTGTACAAAGCGGATTTCCGTGTGGCGAAAATTGGCGACCTGCAATCGGAACTGGTGGAAGAATTCATGAAAGCGCTGGTGCAGGAAGGAAAGTTCAACCTGCATATTGAGAATCTCTATGGGCGCAATCAGCACCACATTGCGGAGACGATATTTAAAGCAACGGCTCGCGCTTTGCATACCGCAACACGCGTGTCAGCGGACATCACGGATATTCCTTCAACGAAGGGCGTGCTCTGATCGAAGCTTATGATCACCGTTGTTGACTACAAACTGAACAACCTCCGCAGCATCGAAAATACCCTGCGGCGACTCGGGCACGAAGTCGAAGTAACGTCACATCCGGACAAGGTCCGCTCCGCCACGAAACTCATTCTTCCTGGCGTTGGTGCATTTCGCGATGCGATGGCAAACCTCAACGAATTTGGTTTGGTCGAACCGTTCATCGAAAAAGTTCGAAGCGGAACACCGACGCTCGGCATCTGCCTCGGCATGCATCTTCTGTTTGCAGAAAGCGAAGAGTTCGGGCTGCATCGGGGGCTGGACCTTTTGCCCGGCCGCGTTCGTCGAATTCCCGAAGGCGTTCATGTCCCGCACATGGGCTGGAACCAGCTGCACCTGCGACAATCCGATCGACTGCTCAATGGCATCGAACCGGGCAGCTTCGTCTACTTCGTGCATTCCTACTATGCCGATCCGGCATCGGAAGAAATCACACTGGCATCGGTGGATCACGGCATCAACTTCGCGGCGATCGTGCACAGGAACAACATCTGGGCCACGCAGTTTCACCCGGAGAAGAGCCAGAAAGTCGGCGAAAAGCTGCTGGATAACTTTGCACAAATATGAACATCTATCCCGCAGTCGATATTCTTAAAGGCAAAGCGGTTCGCCTGAAGCAGGGACGGGCCGACGACGTCACCGTCTATGGCCAGCCATTGGAAATGGCCGAGCGATGGTTTGATGCCGGCGCCCAGTGGCTCCACGTTGTCGATCTCGACGGTGCTTTTGGTGGAGCACCCGCAAACCACGACATCATTGCCCGGATAGCTCGAGCCCTTCCCAAACTTCGCGTTCAGGTGGGCGGCGGAATTCGCAGCATGGCGGTCATCGAAAATCTGTTCGCCGCCGGCGTGCAACGCGCGGTTCTCGGCACAAGCGCTGTCAACGATCCAAAGTTCACCAGCGAGGCCCTGAAGCGATACGGCGATCGCATTGCCATCGGTATCGATGCGCGCGATGGAATTGCCCGAGTATCCGGCTGGACGGAAACGTCACAGATCGGCGCTATCGATCTGGCCCGAAAGCTGGAAGTGGAAGGCGCGCGGCTTGTCATTTATACGGATATTTCTCGCGACGGCGTTCTCGTTGGGCCAAACACGGAATCCCTGAAACAAATGATCGACGGTACGGGTCTCAACGTAATCGCGTCCGGTGGAGTCTCGAAGCTTGAGGATGTCCGTACCCTGGCCGCAATCCGTCATTCGCGCCTGGATGGCGTCATTATCGGGAAGGCGTTGTACGAGCAATTGCTGACACTCGAAGAAGCGCTGGAAGTCGGATCGTGTTAGCCAAGAGGATCATTCCCTGTCTCGACGTGAAGGAAGGGCGGGTCGTCAAGGGAATCAACTTTATCGGTCTGCGTGATGCGGGCAATCCCATCGAGTGCGGTCTTCGGTACTCCGAGGAAGGCGCCGACGAACTCGTGTTCCTCGATATCACAGCATCCTCGGATCAGCGCAACATCGTCGCGGAAATGGTGAAGGGTGTGGCCGACTCCATCAATATCCCCTTTACGGTCGGCGGCGGTCTGAGGTCGTTGGATGACATCCAATTGATTCTGCGCGCCGGTGCCGACAAGGTTTCGTTGAACACGTCGGCGGTTGAAGATCCGGAACTGGTTCGCCGTGCGGCCGAGCGCTTCGGCAGCCAGTGCATTGTCGTTGCCATCGACTCACGGCGCGACAGCGATGGACCGCACGTGTATACGCATGGCGGCCGGACCCGGACAAATCTGGAAACGGTGGAGTGGGCGAAGCGAGTCGCCGAGCTGGGCGCCGGCGAAATCCTGCTCACGAGCATGGACGCCGACGGCACAAAGAACGGATACGATCTGGCGCTAACGCGCGACGTTGCCATGTCCGTTCAGATTCCCGTCATTGCTTCCGGTGGCGCCGGTACTCTCGAACATCTTCGCGAAGGTCTCGCCGAAGGCGCAGCCAGCGCCGTGCTCGCCGCTTCAATCTTTCATTTCCGCGAATTCACCATCCAGCAGGCAAAGTCCTACCTTCGCGAACGCGGCGTACACGTTCGATGAAACTGAACGACCGTCACGGCCGAAGTTGGTGTGTCGCTATGCGAATCAATTCCGCTCACGACTTGTCGGGGTGATCAGTCGCAGCCTGGGGAAATAGGTCTTGTAGCGGCCGACGTCGCGGGTCACCAGAGTAAAGCCGGCATGCTCTGCATGAGCGCCGATAAAGAAATCTGGAAGTGGTGAAGTTTTTGTTCCGCCGGCTTTGCGATATTCAAGAAATGCCCGGCTCGCTCGAAACCCGGCTTCGTATGGTAATGGGAGACGCTTAAAGAGCGCCGGTCGCAGCCAGTGGTCGAGGTCGGCGCGGGAATCAAATCCGGCAGCCAGTTCGGCGTATAGGATTGGGTTGATGAGAATCGGGCCCTCGGCAATAGCGGCTCGGAATTGCCCAGTGGACCATTCCAGCCACTTTGCGTCAGCAGTCAGGATATCCAGCAGGACATTGGTATCCAGCATCCGTCTCATCAGTCATCCCCGCGAGTAAGCCGCATCAAGCGGGCAGTGGTTGCCTTGCCTTTGGATGCACCAGTGGCGTGTTGCAGCCAGTCGTCCACGGGACTTTTGGCGCTCTTTTTTGCTCGGAGCTGTACCTTTCCGCGTTCCGCTACAAATTCGACTGCCGTGCCCGGTTTGAGTCCATACCGGTCGCGAATCCTCTGAGGAATGGTGACCTGCCCCTTGCTGGTTATGCGCATGATCTAAAGTAATACCAAGCCTGGTGTTACCACAAGGAGAACTTCCCATTCGTGGTTCCTGCTTTATCCACAAGGCTCGTTGAATACATCGTCGGCAATCCGTATCGTAAGGTCAGAATGCCGAGTCGTAGATTCCGGGAACAAAATCATCACCTCAGGTGTCCAAGGCTGACATGAGGCACTTTTCGCTCCCACTCTTCGTGTTTGCGCTGGGCTTCGTTACAGTAGCGACAAGTGATCCTTCCAGGAGGCAAGGTGCGGCACAAGCGACAGCACCGGATGGTGCGAGGGACGTTTTCACAATAGAGACAACTGCGCGGCTTGTCGAAATTCCGGTACTGGTCCGGACTGCCGGTGGCGAGATGACAGCCGACAACCTGCAGCAATCAAACTTCGAAGTTTACGAAGACAACGTCGCCCAGGACATATTGCTGTTCAAGCACGAGGACACTCCGGTCCGGATTGGAATCGTCCTTAATACAGGGAACATACCCGGTCGGAAGGAACGGATTGACAGTGCCGCATCGACCTTTATTCGTGCGAGCAATCCGAGTAACAAGACCTTCATTCTGAATTTCGGCGGTGGTACCTATTACAAACAGCCGCAGTTTCACGGCGCTATTGCCGATCTGGTAGAAGCCTTCGTCGAGACTCCGGATGTCGCTTTGAGAAATGCTGGAGCCGGCGTCAGAAAAGCAGCGCTACTTATTGCCGACGTCGATGGGAACAGCAGCGGACTCCTCAATAACGGGCTCGCGTCACTGCTGAAGTTTATTCAGGAGTCCAACGACATCACGGTCTATGCAGTTGGCTTGCAGGCAGAGAACGGAAAGCCCGCGTCGAAAACTGTACGGGACAATTTCGTTCAGATTGCGGAGAGAACGGGAGGTGCAGCGTACTTCCCGAAGTCCATCGATGAACTTCCTGAGATCTGTGGACAAATCGCGCACGAACTTCGCAACCAGTACATGCTTGGATACTCCCCAAAGAATGCGAATTACGACGGGAGCTGGAGAGCAATCCGAGTATCTGTCATTCCACCTTCGCTGGGGCAAAAAGTGATCGTTCGAGCCCGACAGGGATACATGGCTCCGACCCGGTAGGCGCGATCTTACAGGCATTGATGACGAATCACGAATTGGCATACCATCTTCCCAATATTTCTCGACGAACATGAGATTTCGCAGCCATATCCGAGTTCCGTTCGCCGTGTGCGTCGCACTGTTCCTGGTTGGAATATCCGCAGGTTCGCAGCAAAGAACTCCCGGAAAGGCGAAAGTATCCGGCCTCGTTAGACATATTCGAACGGGCGAGCCGATTGTTGGCGCGCAGGTTACTTTGACGGATGGAAACGTCACCACGACTCAAAGACCTGTTCCGATAGCTGCGATCAACACGAACAACCGCGGTGAATTCGCATTCGACAGTGTGGACTCCGGTGTCTACAAGGTCGTGGTCATGACTGGCGGTTTTGTTCGGCGGGACTCCAAGAAAATTGAGCTGACGGCCGGGCAGGCGATCGACGACATTTTCCTTTCGATGACTCCAACCGCCGCGATCAGCGGTCGAGTTAGTAATCTTTCAGGACAACCGCTTGCCGGCATCTCGATTTCGCTTCAGCGGAAGGCTTACAGCGCGAACGGAACAATTATTTATTCAACAGTCTTTAGCGCACGGACCAACGATCTTGGCGAATACCGCATGTATTGGGTTGCGCCGGGCAACTACTATGTCGCCGCCGAAGGCAGTGACGGCGGAATATTTCGCAACGATGATCGCTATGTCTATGACGATGCGGTTCGGCGCGGCAGAAATGATCTTGCCGAAGTTTATTCTGCGATCTATTTTCCCAACGAACGGGATTTGTCACGGGCAACGTTGATTGACCTGAAGGAAGGAACGGACCTTCGGGGCATCGACTTCAATCTGGTGCGACAGCCACGTCAACTTTTTAGTGTTCGAGGTCGGGTTATCGATTCCACCAGTGGGAAAGTTCCACCTCAGGCAAGTCTCAATCTGTACGGGAACGGGGGATCGAGGTTCGCCTCGGCGGATGCCGCGGGAACATTCGAATTCCGAAACCTCGGTCCCGGCCAATACACCCTGGCAGGGCGCGCGGACAACATTCGATTCGGTCCCGTCCCGAGCGGCCCACCTTCCGGTGTTCCGTGGACCTCCATGACTGTAACAATTGATAATTCGAACCTGGAGGACTTGGCACTGACGCTTGAGAGGTATCCCGTGATTGCAGGACGCCTCAAGATCGAAGGACAACTTCCGGCAGGAACCGGGTTGGATCGCCTGAGAATCAACCTCGTTCCGGAACCTTCGTTCACCAGGCTTGAGGGGATTGGAAACCCTTCGGGGACTCCTCGTGCGGATGGCACGTTCACTTTAACCTCGGTGCCGGACGGAACATTTCGAGTAGGCGTCTCGGGCCTGCCGACAGGGTTCTATCTAAAGGACGCCCGGCTTGATGGCGCCGATATTCTGTACGCTTATTCCAGAATCTCCGGGCCAGGCAACCTGGATGTCGTCATCAGCGCGAATGCTGGAGTCGTGGAGGGGCGCGTCGTCAACGGAAAATCGGTTCCTGTGGCTGACATCGAAACTGTCCTTGTGCCGGATGATCTGAAAAGTCGTTCTTATCTTTTAAAGAAAGCGGTTACGGATAAAAACGGAAAGTTCATCATCACGGGTATTGTGCCCGGAGACTACAAGCTGCTTTCCTGGGAAAGTCTTGAATCCAACTCGTACTTCGATCCGGAAGTGCTCCGCAAGTTCGAGACGAAAGGTACGCCAGTTCACATTACCGAGTCTTCCCGGCAGACAGTGGAAGTCGTTGTGATTCCGGAAGAGGTTTCACCGTGATCCTCCGATTTACATTGTTCACTCTGCTTCTACAGGCCGCAAGCTCATCATCTGTCCCCGCAAGCTCCAAGGGGTCCGTGGAAGGAACAGTCGCTCGGATCGGATCACGGGATGCTATCGAAAACGCTCAAGTTATTTTAATCAAGAGCACTCCGGGTGAATCGATGTATTCCCCGGCACCTGTGTCCCGCTCCACATCAACAGACGGCCAAGGCAGGTTTTCCTTTAAGGATGTCGAGGCGGGCAGTTACCGGCTGGCGTTTTCCGCGAATGGCTATGTGCGGCAGGAATACGGCCAGCGCGCATTTCCCGGAAATGGTTCGACGATCGCCCTGGTAGCAGGACAAGCGATCAAGGATCTCGCAGTAGCGTTGACGCCGGCGGGAAGCGTCAGCGGCACAATTCGAGACACCGATCGTCGGCCGCTGGCGGGTATGCCGGTCCAGTTGTTGCGATACACATATGACGATAACGGAGACCGGATGCTGCGCCGATATGGCGTCGGAGAAACCGATGATCGTGGGGAGTATCGAATTTACTTTGTCACTCCCGGCCGCTATTACGTGAATGCCGGCACGTCCCAGGGAGTTGGCGGTTATGGTGATCCCCGCCTGGGTCCCAATGCGCCGCGGGAATTCTACAGCTCCCTCTACTACTCCGGCGCCGCTGATCCGAAGCTTGCAAGTACCATCGATATTCCGCCGGAAGGCAATGTCAGCGGGATCGATTTCACACTCGATCGACCGCAGCTTCATGCGGTACGGGGCCGCATCATCGACTCTCAAACAGGACAGCCGCCGGAAAAGGTCCGCCTGCGGCTGAACTTCCGAGACCCCGGTACCGGCGGTGAAGGTGATGCCGGTGGAAGAGAAGCCAGCCGGCCTACGTACCTGAATGGAGCCTTTGAATTTCGCAATGTGCTTCCGGGAGCGTTCTCTGTGGTTGCGATGATCGAAGATACGACACCTCAAGCCGGTCCGAGGCGTATGCCGCGGACTGGCTACGCCCCCGTGGAAGTTTCCGGATCGGATGTCGATGGCGTCGTCATTACTGTGTCTTCGTATTCTGTTTCTGGAAACTTGAGAGTCGAAGGACAGGCTTCAGTAGCAAGTGCATTCCTGGATGGCGGTCTTTTCGCTGCCAACCTGAAGCCGTTGGTGAATGCGGAGCGTTCTCCAAAACCAGGCATGATCGATCTTGTAGCGGAAATGAATACCGAGGGCTCTTTTCGGTTCGATGGCGTTCCCGGGGGAGAGTATGGCGTGTCTGTTACGCCATTGCAGTCGAAGTTCTTTGTGAAAGAAGCTCGCTTCGATGGAAAAGATGTCTTGTCGCGGCCGCTTCAGTTCAGTGGGAATGAACGAGGCATATTGGAGATTGTGGTCAGTCCAAATGTCGCTTCAGTCGAAGGGGTCGTCACCAATAATCGGCTGGCTGGAGCATCCGGTGCGCAGGTTGTACTCGTACCGGACTACTCACGTCATCGGCCGGAGCTTTTTAAAACGGCAACCACCGATCAGGAAGGCCGATTCAAAATACCCAACATCGCGCCCGGCGATTACAAGCTGTACGCATGGGAGACGATTGAGCTCAACGCCTGGTTTGATCTGGACCTTGCGAAACGGTATGAACAATACGCGCGAACGATTCATTTGACGGAATCGTCAACGCAAACCATCGACGCGAAACTCATACCGGCTTCGCAATAAATCGCGGGCTTGAATAACTCGGCTGTCTTACCGCCGTCTTCCGCCGCCACCACCGCCCATGCGTGCGCCGCCGAAACTTCCGGAAGAGGAACGCGACATTCCGCCTGACTGCTGGGTACTTCGCGTCGTCGACCGTTGATTGCCGGCCGAACGCGCGGCGCTGTCGCGATCCAGCTGACTGGTGGAGCTGGTATTGGCCGGCCTGGTCGACGCAGACGGTTGCTGTGACGGGCGATTCGCTC
>Ga0184628_10000083_pt1 | contig 49177 bp, 61 predicted proteins | sample PLM4_5_b1_FD_133149 | JGI IMG/M metagenome (GOLD analysis project Ga0184628, IMG submission 133149) | Groundwater sediment microbial communities from an aquifer in East River, Colorado, USA - PLM4_5_b1 | ecosystem: Environmental > Terrestrial > Soil > Riparian zone | place: USA: East River...
CACGGCAAGGAGATCCACGACACGATCGTCTCGGCCGTCGAAACTGCGAAGTCGGTCGTCGAGTTCATCATCGCCCACAAGGAAGCCATCGCGCTCGCGTTCGGTGCGAAGGCTGGGATCGGGCTCGCAGGCGGGCTCCTGAAGACCGGCAGCGAGAGCGGGATCGGCAAGGCTGCGATCGGTGCGGGTCAGGCTGTCTTCGCGGCAGGCGCGGCCGGTGGTGGCATCGCAGGGGCAGGCGGTGCGGTCGCAGGCGCTACTGCCCTCGGCGCAGTCGGCGCAGCGCTCGGTGCGTGGGTGCTCGCCGGCGAGCAGCTCGGCAAGCTCTTCAGCGAGTCGGCTGCCGACACACGGCAGACCTTCGACGCCGTCCGTCAGGGCATGCAAAGCATGGCGAGCGAGAACACCGAGTGGTCGGACGTCGAGGTCTCGGCCTTCGAGCGCATGCGCGCCAACCTCCTCGAGAGCGCGCAGTACCTCGGCGAGGATGTCGGAGCCGCGGCCCAGTTTGCCGACGCGATGGAGCGGTCTCACAAGGCGCACGTCGCCAACATGAAGGTCGCGGCCGACCTCCAGTCGATGGCCGGCTCCTTCGAGGTGCTCGCGATGAGCGCCCAGTTTGCGATCGAGGACGCGAAGAACGCAGCCGAGATGGCCGCCGCTGAGAAGGACCAGGCGACCTTCGAAGGCGGGACGGGCCAGATGATCGTCGACCAGTTCTCGAGCGGCTTCGAAGCCCTGATGGCGGCGCACGACACGGGCGCGCAGCAGTACGTGGCTCACCTCCTCGGTTCGAGCAAGAACCTCTTCGCCTCGTTCCTCACGAGCGCGCACATGAGCGACGAGGGCTTCGCCGCCCTGGCCAATGCGCTCGAGGCAGGGGGTGAGCAATTCGCCGACCAGGCCAAGGCGATCCGCGACCTCATCGGCAACAAGGAGCACCAGAAGATGAACGTCCACTTCTCGATGCCCGGCGCGAAGATCGATATCAAGCAGGACTTCCGAGACCAGGATCCGGACAACATCGCGATCGTCCTGAAGCGCGACCTGGTCAACGCCGCCGTCAATCGGATCGGCTCAGGGTTCTCGATGCCGTTCGGTGCGTGATAGGCTCAGGGCCATGGCGACCATGCCGATCATTCCCGGGCTCGCAGGTGCACCACCTCCAGACGACGGCGAGACGGAAGCACCGACGGATATCGCTGCACTGCTCGACGCAATTCCCGACGAGGATCTCTCAGCGCTCGAGGACTCCGCGCAGGCCGCGGCCGACGCGGGCGAGCTCGACGAGATCTTGAACGCCGCGCCAGCCGACGAGGAAGCGCCGCCCGAGGGTGACGAGGAAGCCACCGAGACACCTGCAGACGAGGAAGCCGAGACCGACGAGGAGCAGGCAACCGAGGAGGACGAAGGCGAGGAGGATCCCATCCCCTTCCGCCGTGCCGCCGAGGACAGCGCGACCGCCGCCGCTGCCGGGTGCGAGGAGCTCCAGAAGCTCGTCGAGGCTGCCGCCGAACATGAGGGCGCCGGCGTCGACGTCGACGCGCTCGAGGCCTTGCTGAAGGACGCCGAGGAAGCCACCGAGGAAGCCCAGAAGGCCGGTGAGGACGCGCACGACGCCGACGCGACCGAAGCTGCCGAGCTCGCCGAAACCGCGCAGAAGGCCGCCGAGCTCGTCGCGCAGGCCCTCGCCGACGCCAAGGCGAGCGTCGCCAAGGACGCCGACGGCGCCGAGGACAAGGCCGTGCCCGAGGAAGTGCGGGCGATGACGGCTTGGGCCAAGCAGGTCTCAGGCCTCGGCTGAGCGCTCGTGGCATCCTTCGAGGGTGCCCGGGTTGGTTTCTAGCGTTTTCCTTTCCCGGGCCCAGCGCATGGGTGACGGGAAGGCGTCAAAGAACCAGAAAGGCTCGCGGTGCTCCGGGCGGGTCCGTCGACTCCGGGGCTTAACTCCTTGGCAGAAGCAGGTGGTGAAGCGCTACCGCGAGCTCGCCGAAGTGCGCCGGCGAGCGGCTGAGATCGATCAGACTCTCGCTGAGATCTACGCCGTGAATTATGGAAGACCGGTCTTCCATAATTCGGGTCGCGGCCCGTCGTGCGATACTCCCGAGCGTGAGCACGGTCATCATCGAGGAGCTCGGCGGACAGAAGCGCAAGGTCACCCTTCGCGGCTCAGGCCTGCCCCTGCAGGGCGCCGAGTGGGGCGGTGAGCAGATCGTCGACACCAGCTGGAACCCGGGCTCGCCGGTCGCCACGCAGCAGGTGATGGGCCCGACCGAGATGCCGAGCAGCTGGGAGGGCGAGTGGCGGACGAACCGCTTGGCGTCGCTCCCCTGCCTCGTGTCGGAGGACGGGGGCTCAGACAAGTCGATCGTGTTCGCCGACGCGCTCCGCGACCTAGTCGACGCCGTGCGGATTAGCGCGCAGCTCCTCCGCGTGACGTGGGTGGCCAAGCCAGGGCGCAAGCGCGTCCGCATCGGCCGGCTCACCAAGTTCACGAGTCAGGACGAGCGAGCCGACGACCTCCGATGGAGCGCGACGTTCACATGGATCGGGCGGGACGCGTCGGCCGCCGTCGCGGTTTCGGATGCCGACCTCACGCTCGCCGCGACGACAGCCGCAGCCCTCGCCGCCACCGACGCCGCGAGCCGCATCGAGGCGAACAGGATCATCAGCGCCAACAAGCAGGTGCCGAACGGGCCGACGCCGTTCACGCTCGGCCAGCTCGAGGCCCTCGCCAATGCGCCGCGCAAGTTCACGAACCAGTTTGCCCGTTTCGCCAAGGCCGTCGCCGCCCGGCTCTCGCAGCTCGGCGACATCGTGCAGGCGGTGAAGGACACGCCGGCCGCGATCTTGAATCAGATCGTCGACGCCTCGAGCGATGCGGTCTCGGCTTCCAACAAGTTCGTTGACCAGCTCACACGCCAGGGACCCGAGACGCTCTCGACCTCGAACCGCGTCGCGAACCTCCTCCAAGCCGCGAGCTACTACGGCAGCGCGCAGACGGGGGCCGAGCAGCTCGCCGCCGCCTCAGCCCAGGCCCGCCTGGCCGCCGCACGCCGGCGCTCAGCGGCTCGCAGGGTCGGCACCGATCCCCGGTCCCTCACGGGCGCCGGCGACCTCCTGAACGTCATTGTGCCCAAGGCGGGCGAGACCCTGCTCAGCATCTCGCGGCGCTTCTACGCCGGGGCTGACCTCAGCTACGAGCTAGCCCGGGCGAACGGCCTGCCCGGCCAGACCATCACCCCGCCCAGGGGCCCGCTTATCATCCCCCGGCGCGAGGTCCTCGACCGGTTCAAGCTCACGGCATAAGCGGGAAACAGGTCCTTCTAGAAAAAGCGACAGGGCCAGGTCGATTGTGGATTGTAATTAGCGCATCATGCGCTATTAATAAACCCATGAACACGCCGACCCCGACGATCCTCCGCACGAACCTGACGCCCGACGAGAAGACCGCGCGCGCTGTCCGCGCCGGCTACACCGACATGCTGGTCTTCACCAAGGAGCACGCAACGCTCGGCACGATCGAGGAGATGCTCCCCTTCTGCTCGCAGGCCGACGCCGAAGACTGGGTGAAGAAGATCAACGCCAAGCACAAGCGCGGCAAGCTCCCCTACCGCGTGACCCTCTACTACGTGCGCGACCTTCGGGGGCTGTCATGAACCGCGCCGAAGCACGAGTGAGCGGCAACGAGGTCCTCTCGGGCCTGTTCGCTGACCTCTACAAGCTCACGGGCTACACGGCGATCGTCGAGTTCGACGATGACGTTGGGCTCTTCGGCGTGCAGCTCGAAGACGAGTACCGCGACATCATCGGCGCCGGTGCGTGCGAGAGCGAGGCACTCGAGGACGCGATCCGCACGGCGCGTTGTTGGGAAGCCTGCGGGCGCTGCAGCGATTGCGGCCAGGTGGGCGAGGCAACCGGGCACCAGTCCTGCCGCTATCCTGGCGGTGCGTCGTGAGCGTCGACTTCTCGAGCGACCTCGGCCGCCACGGCGAGGACGGCGACACGTTGAACTTGAACAACGCGAACGGGGCCGCGCTGCTCGACGCGATGGGCCTGCTCAAGGACGCGCGTTACCTCGACGGTGAGTGCACGATCGCCGAGGCCCGCCGGGGCGTCATCCGCGCGCGTAACCGCTCGCTCGCGCAATGGGCGCGGGCTGCGTCGAATTCGAAACCGCCCGGACGGGTGCACGTGTTCTCACCGGCCTTCGACGAGGAAGATCTCGAGGAGCGTATCGACCGGTTCTCGAAGCTCGTCGAGACGAACGCCACGGCCGGCGCAACCGTCATCAGGTGGGGCTGATGACCGCCGCCGTCGCGCCTGGACGGGCATACTTCTTCACGATGCCCGACGACGACGAGCTCCTGCGCCGCTCCCTCGACCGCTCGCCCGACGAGCTCCGGCGGATGCTCATGCGCGTCCTGTTTCGGCTTCGGGCTGACCTCGCGCGCGCCGAGGAGAAGAACGACGAGAAAACGATCGAGCTGAAGCGCCTACAGATCCAGCTCTGCGAACGGTCGCTTTCGCGGGTGCGACGGATGACGCCGGCGCCGCGCTGATATGCTCCGGGCGTGCCCCTACCGAGACTGGTTCGCCCGCTGCTCTTTGGGTGTTGCCCATCGGACGTTGCCCGGCTTGTAGTGGTCGTCATTGTCCTTGCGGTCGAGTGTGTGTCGGGGGGATGGTTGAGGACCCAGCGTCGCGATGTCGTCGACGAATGCTTGGAAGCTTCGACGCCATCGGGAGCACACACGGATCCCACGACCTCCGTACCGTCTGTACTTTGGGAAGTTCGGGTTGTAGCAGCGGCTCTTCATCGTGAGCCATCGCGCGTAGAGCGGGTGCCAATTCTGACGTCCGCCCCTTGTGTGACCGTGTACCTTTGCGAGGCCTATGCATCTCGGCTGCAGTGGGCAGTCTCGACCGCAATAGTGCAGCCGTCGGAGCTCGTCGCCTTTAGCCGAACGCGTGCGACCGCAATCGCACCGGATCTCGAAGATGCTCGTCATGAATCCCGCACCGCGATGTACGAGGGCGGTGACCGTAAGACGGCCCTGCTTCTGTCCGACGGCTTTCACGGAGGGTTCTGATGCCTCACTCAGTGGGGGATCCTTCGTACTATCCGAGAGCGCGCGCCCGACTGATCGTGCGCTTCGAAGACTACGGCGACACGGACACGCCCGACGCGCCGCAGCTGCCGCCTCAGAACCGCAGGGGCGCCGGCAAGGACCCCGGGCAGAAGCTCGTCGTCCAGGAGGACGAGGGGCGCCTGGTGCTCACTGAGCCAGGCACAGCGCCCAGCAAGGGCAAGGGCGGGCCGCAGGACCAAACGAAGAGCGACGACCTCCGCACGTTCGTTATCGAGGGCGTGATCCCGATCGGGGCGCAGCTCCACCTGAACGGTGTGCGACAGGCCGACACGCTCAGCATGACGTGTCAGTACCGAGACTTCCCCTTCGACCCGCGCGCCATTCGTTCGCTCGGCGTGAAGTTCTTCCTCGGCTGCGTCTCGGCCGACGACGCCGACCGCGGCAACCGTGGCGAGTTCCGGCAGAACGCGACCGTCGGTGGTGACTCGCTCCCGTACAACACCATCCCCGACACCTACGTCGATCCGTTCGGTAGGCCTCGGACGAACCTCCGCTTCGAGGGTTTCGCCGACGAGGGCAGCGTCGATCTCGACGAATCCCAGGGCGTCGTCTCATTCGAGTTCACCGACAACACGAGTCTGCTCATTGACCAGGACGCGCCGCCTCGTCTGACGATCAGCGCCAAGCAACCGATCGATCGCGCCATCGCCGGCTACCTCGCAGCGTTCCCGCAGATGCGCGGGCTCTCGGTCGAGTACCGGCCGAAGACCGCCGAAGCCGACAAGCCCGTGCTCGGCAAGCTCCTCGCGCCCACGGCCAAGGCAAAGAAGGACGAAGGCCCGACGCCGGGCGGCTCGTCGAAGCTCACGGTCTGGGACTACATCACCGACGTTTGCGGAGCCATCGGTCACATTGTTCGCGTTGAAGGGCTGAGCGTCGTCGTGCAGCGCGCGCGCACGCTCTTCGGTGGGCAGTACCACAGGCCCGACGATCCGTTCACAGGGCGCGAGGTGAGCGGCCAGGGCTCGCCGCCGCTTCTGCTCTCGACGCGCATGTACGGCTACGGGATCAACGTGAAGGGCGTGAACATCCGGCGCGCGTGGCGAAAGCGTGAGAGCACGAACGTCGAGGTCCGCTCTTACGACGTCGAGCGAAAGAAGACGCTCATCGTTCGGTTTCCCGACAAGGCCGACAAGTCGGACACGCAGAAGGGCGGACGGGTGAAGAGCCTGCACCCTGGAAACACCGCCGACCTGAAGTTCGAAGTCGTGCGCGTGCAGGGCATCAACGACCTAAAGACTTTGAAGATCGTCGCGCAGAACTACTACGAATCGAAGAACCGAAACGAGATGGGCGTCATTGTGCAGACGCCGAACCTCGGCTCCTTCGGCGGTGACAACCTCGACCCCGACGCGCTCGACCTCCGAGAGGGCGATCCGATCCGTGTCGAGATCGTGCGGCAGCCTGGTGACAGCGAGGCCAACACCATCATGGATCTCAGCCGCGGTGCGGTGGAGCAGATCACGGCGCTCGGCTTCCCGCAGGAGATCGCCGAGGCCTACGCCAAGTCGCGCGGGCGGCTCGCGTTCCCGACCACGTTCCGAATGAAGACCGGGCTCTTCGACTGGAAGAACGACAGCGGGATTGCGATCAAGCTCGAGTGCGTGAACTACGTCGAGGTGCGCGTTAACAAGGATCTGCCGCAAGGCGAGGAGCCGAGCCCGCCTGTCACTGACCAGGAGCAGCCGACGAAGGTCAGCATCGACAGGGAGGCGGGCTAGTGGCGCGCCGCCTCCCGGCCCCGCGGATCAACCTCGGCGACATCGCTGCCGGCATGGCTGCGCCCGGCAATGATACGCGCGAGTGGGTGAGCTACGGCGTGGTGCGCGGGGGGATGACCGAGGACGATCCCTGCGTCGAGTTCGAGAACGACCAGCCGCTCGTGCGGGTCATGCTTCAGCCGTCACTGAAGGAGGTCCGCGCGCGCGTCGCGATGCGCACGGCCGGCAACGGCGAGGCCGACTGGCACCCGTTCATCCCGGGCGACGAGGTGATCTGCCTCCTGCCGGAAGGGACGGAGCGCGCCGGCGCCGTCATCCTCGGCAAGCTTTGCAACGCGATCGACAAGTTCCCGAGCGGATCGATCGCAGGACAGGACCCGAGGAAGAACGCGTTCGCTTTCCGGCGCACGAGGACGCCGGTCATCGAGGAGCTCAATGGCCCGGTGATGCTCCGCTCGGCGCTGACGGGCGGCTTCATCTCAATCGACGACGCCGGCGTGCTCACGCTCCGCGGTGGTAACCCCGACGACCCGAACGCTTCGAAGCCGGCGCCCGGCCTGCAGATGGGCCCGGACGGGATCTCAATGCAGGACGCGAGTGCGAAGTTCGGGATCTCGATCGGCCCGACGTCGGGCGCGCTGCTCATCCTCGTCGACGACGCTGTGCTCTCACTCTCGAGCTCGGCCGGCGACAAGCCATCGCAGATCGGCGTGCCGGGTGTGCTCGGTCTCGCGACGAATGGGAACCCTCCCATCGAGCACGTCGCGACGACCGAGAGTGTCGCCAACCTCATCGCGAACGCTTTCACAGTGTTCGCGACGTTGATTACGCCGATGGCTTTGCTCAGCGGCTCAGCGCTCGGCCCGGCGATCATCGCGTGGCTACAGACGCCTGCCTTCGCGGCAATGTTCACGGCAGCGTCCGTCGGTCCGACCTCAGTGCTCAACCCTGCCGTGCTTCAGGCCATCCTTGGTGGTTTCGCAACGATGCTCCAGAAGCCGAACACCCCGAGTGGGCAGCTCACGCCCGGGCTCGGCTGCCCTGGTCTCTTTGCCGGCTAGGCCCTACGGTTTGGGAATGGTGCAGCTCCTCATCTGGGTTTTGGCGATCGGCGCTGGCGTCTATCTCCTGAAGCTTTTGATCAACGTGATTCCGTGGATCGATGCCGACTTCAAAAAGATCGCAATCGTGATCGCGACGGTGGTCGCGATCATCTGGGCGCTCAGCCTGATCGCTGCGTTCTTCGGGTACTCGCTCTGGCCCGACCCGCCGTGGCACGCAGCGCCGCACCATCGCTAGTGCAGGCGCTTCGGTGGAAGCCGCGGGACGCTCTTGTCCGCGTGGTAGCAGACGACCGCGTCGCCGAGCGTGAGGGCCCACGTGAGGCCGACGTGGCGCATCGTCGTGAGGAGTCCCGCCGGCGGGTGCGCGTAGGCCTGGAGCTTCGAGCTACCGTGGTTGGCTCGCAGGTGCGCGGCGAGCTCGGCGGCTTCGGGCTCGCTCATGACGATCAAGAAGTAACCCTCCGACGGTGGGAAGCCTGCCTCCCTCAGAGTGCGGACCGTTTTTCGGATGGTCAAGACGAGCGGGTGCGGGGCGCTCATGACGCGGGACGCACCCAGCGGCGCATCGCCTCGAGGCCCTGCTCGGTGAATTCGATCGGCGCGTGCTCGTCCTCGGTGGTGAATCGAGCAAAGCCCAAGGCGACGAGCTCGTGGAAGTCAGGTCGGAAGAACGGGTTCCGGTTCAAGCTCGTCCATGGCTCGACCTTGTTGTCGATGTCGGCCTTGAGCGTGAGGCCGACCTCCTGAGGTGAGCACGGCTTCCACTCGTTGCCGTCCACCTGGCAGACGCGCACGAGCATCGACGCGGCCGCCTCGACCTCGGCCTTGCCCATCGTTCCGACGAGCGGCGGGAATGTGATCAGGAAGACTTCGCTGGGTTTGAAAGAGGGAGTGTCCATCCGTCGCGCTATGCTGCGTGTTGTGAAGCGATTCGACCGTGAGATCAGCGAGGCCTTGTTTCTCGTGCTCTTCGTTGCCGGTGCGGTGTTCGTTGTCTGGTGCGCGCTTCAGGTCGCCAAGAACGCAGCACCGCCAACGTTCGATGATCGACAGGAGACGAACTAGTGGGCTTCGCTCCGCCCCCTGACGCACCGACGCCGGCGCAGCAGCAGCAGGCGGGTGCGCACGCGTCCTTCGAGCCGGCGCCGGACGGGGCGACGCTCTGCGGCTTCGCGTTCCCGAGCTTCTCGTGGGGCATCACCTTTCCCGGGTTCAAGTTCCCGCCGTTCGACTTCCCGCCGACGTTCAACTTCTTCATCGGCCTAAACTGCGACCTCTCCAACCCCATCAGCGCCAAGTTCGGCTTCGGTGGTGGGCGCACGCCGCAGCAGGATCCCGACAGCGACCCTGACACGACCGCCGACTTGTGAAGGTGACCCCATGATCAAAGTGGAAGACCGGATCACGAAGCTACCGATGGACGAAGGTCTGATCGTCCTGAACAAGGGGCACGACCTCACGATGGGCCAACCCTTCCAGCTCGCCTGGGCGATGTCATGCATGGGCGCGCAGCTCTGCCTCGAGTGCGGAAACTTCCAGAAGGCTCACTGCAACAATTGGCAGAATCAAAAGATCCCGAAGGAATGGGAGGGTCTCTACTGCACGTTCAAGTGCGACGAGCTCTTCGACGTCGCGACGGCTCACCGAGCGATGGCCGTCGCGCCAGGGCTCGCCGTCGACACGGGTCCTTGGAAGGGCGGACCGCTTCGTCGCGTCGTGCTCTTCCCTGACCATCCGTGGGCGCTCTTCAAAGCGTTCGAGCAGGAGAAGCGCGGCAGCGACGAGCACGTCGTCGAGGGCTCGGTCATCGCCGCGGCCGAGTACGTGCGGCTCATCGCATGCGAGTCTCGGTACGCCGACGCCTGGCACGAGGCGGTCATGGGCAGGCCTTCGAACTTCTCGCACGCGCTGCACGCGGCCGGCTACTACACGGCCGACCCGAACATCTACACGAAGGGCGTCGTCTCGATCGCCGAGAAGATCCACGAGCCCTGCGCGCGCATCGTCGCCGGCGAGCAGCACGGGATCGGCGACGAGCTCCGGAGCTTCGTCATGGCCCAGGTGACCGAGACGCTTCGGGAGTTCGGCCGTGAGCCGCACACCCACGACCTCGTCGACTTCGACGCTGTAGCCTGAGAATGGAAGACCGGTCTTCCACGGCGCACCCCGGCGCGTGATACCTTCTCGGTGAGTGGCTGCCGTCCAGATCTTGCTCGCCCAGACGGGCGCCCCGGCTGGCTCCCCTGGCCAGGCCCGCGACGACTTCGTAACCGGCACACCGGTCCAAGTCACGGCGACGGGCGGTCCCTTCGCTCAGTACCTCTGGACGTTCGTCTCGAAGGCGATCGACATCGAAGCCGGCGCCCGGGCGACGAGCGCGTTCGCCTCAGCCTCGAGCGTCACTTCGGCCGTGACCCCGATCGACGTCCCCGGCGAGTACCTCATCCAGGTCGCCGTCGACAGCGGGCAGGGCCTCGGCGCAACCGATGACGACGTCGCGCGGATCGTCTTCTACGCGGGCACGACCGGCGACAACATCGTCGGTCCGTTGAACGCCGACCCGGCCGAGCTCCCTCAGCGGATGCCGGCCTTTCGCGAAACGCTCGAGGACAATGTCGCCGACCTCGTCGACCCCACGGGCAACGTCGAAGGGTGGAGCCGCGCGTGGCTGAAGCTCAAGGCCATCGTCAACCGGATCTACCAGGGCAAGAGCTGGGCTTGGGCGTTCGTGGGGCAGACGAGCGGCGGCGCGTTCGCGCTCGGTAGCTTGAACGTTGCGACCGTCACCCGCACGGGTGTGGGCTTGGCGACGGTCGCGTTCACTCGTCCCATGCCATCGAGTGCCTACGCGATCTTCTGCAATGCGCAGAGCTCGCCCGGCACTTGTGTTGGGTCGAACCAAGATGTGAACGGCTTCGACGTCGAGCGCGCGGACATCGGCGGCTCGCTCGTCGATGCTGACTGGTCGTTCGAAGTGAAGGTGGAACGGTCGTGAGTTACTTCACGGGTAAGGCCCGCCCAGTCGCGACACCCGGCACCACGATCGCGTCTCTCCGCGCCTTCGGGCCGCACACCGAGCTCACCGACGGCATGCTCGCGCGCGTTGCGTTCGGCACGCTTTACGAGTGGAAGAGCACCGAGAGCGCCGCGGACAACGGCACCACGATCATCAAACCGGACGACGTCTCGGGCAACGGCCGGTGGATCGTTCCGACGGGCTCGGGCGCGCAGGGCGCGCAGGGCTTCCAAGGCCTTCAGGGAGCGCAGGGACTCCAAGGCGCCGCTGGCGCGCAGGGACTCCAAGGCGCCGCTGGCGCGGCCGGTGCGCAGGGTGCTCAAGGGTTCCAGGGTTTGCAGGGCGCTCAAGGCGCGCAGGGCAGCCAAGGGAACCAAGGCTTCCAGGGCGCCAACGATCAACCCGTCGGATCGACGACGCTCACGTTCTCATCGGGCACTACTGCCGACGTCACGGCCTACACCGTTCCCGCGTCGCCCACGGGCACCAAGCGCTTCGTCTGCACGTTCATGGTGATCCGTCTGGCCGTCGCAATCGTCGGCGCTGGGACCGTCGTCGTTCGCGGTGGCACGACGACGGGAGGCAACGACCTCCTCGTCGACTCGGCAGCGTGGTCGAGCGGCACCGCGGTCGGCACGTCCGTCGGGCTCGTCCTCAGCGACCTCGGCACCGCGTTTCCGATTGCTGCCGGCTACATATTCGCGACCGACGCCGGCACGACGTTCAAGGCGCGTGCGACGAGCGGAACAATCTCGGCCGGGTCGGCGACGGTCTACGTCTACGGCTTCTTCCTGCCGTGAGGTGCCGCCGTGGGATTCTCTCGAAGCAAGTTCCCAAACTGGCAGCCGTCCGACGACCTGCCGAACATCTGGCTCGACGCGACGCAGACCGGCACCGGTTCGCTTCAGGACACGGGAGGCGGTTCAATCTCCGACGGCGAGACGATCGGCAAGTGGATCAGCCAAGGGAGCGACGCTTACGAATTCGTCCAGATGGGATCGACGACGCGCCCGACGTTTCAGAGTGCGGGGATCAACGGGCTCTCGTCGGTTCGCTCGAACGCGCAGTGTCTCGCGAAGACCTCGGTCAGTGGCTACACCTCAATGACCGGGATGACGGTCATCGTCGTCCAGCAGATCTCCGCGACGACGCCGACCGACGCGGTGAGCTTCGGAGTCAACACACCGCACGAGTTCGCTGACTCGAATTCGTCGCTCGTCTACATGGGCTGCTGCTTCGGCTCTCGATTCGTCGGTGGTCGTCGCGTGCAGGGCAGCGGCTTCGGTCAGGCCACCGGCGACTCGATTGCGATCGACACGCCGCACATTCAGACCGCCGTCTTCAATTACTCAGCCGCGCAGATCTCGTTCAACCAAAACGGCAAAACGCGCGTGCTGAACCAAACGTTCCAAACCGCGGGCACGACTGCAGCCTTGGAGCCGTGGGCCTTCTCGCTCGGCGGCCTTCCGCAGGAGACCGACAACTCGGTGCTCTTCAAGATGAACGGGCTGATGGGCGAAGTGCTCATGTGGAAGAACCGGGTCTTCACGCCGGCCGAGCTCGTCGGTCCGCTCGCCTACATCGTTCGAAAGTGGAACCCGACTGGGCCCGCGCAGTTCCGCAGCCATGACTCGCGCGTCTACAGCTTCCCCGAGCGTCGGCTCATCGTGCCGGCTTACGCGGTGTCAGCATGACCGCCGCCGTCGAGATCGGCTGGGGCGCTGGGCCATGGGGCGAGACGCCGTGGGGCACGGGTGAGGGTGAGCTTGAGCTCCTGTCGGCTATCGCCGTCCGCGAGAACGCCGTTCGCGTGGAGTTCTCGGTCGCGCCGGTGCTCGACGGTTTGCTCACGCCGCACGACGCATCGAGCCCCGAACGCTTCAGTGTCGCGACCGTGAGCGGCGCTGGGCCTGACGGCGAGATCGTGCGGCCTGTGCTGCCGGTCCTCGTCGAAGTGGCGCCGGTGGTCGGTGGTGCAGGACGCTTCCTCGACGTCTGGGTGGACCGTCGCTTCACGGGCTACCCCGCGGTCTATCGCGTCTCAGCGAACGGTCTCATCTCCGAAGGAGGCTCCATCCTCGCCGCCGGCGCGAGCGCGACGTTCTTCGGCGTGCAGGCGGGGACGGCGCCGCCGACTCCCGAAAACTCGCTCGCCTCGCGCGACTTCCTCGTTGCGCAGGTGGTGCGCGACCTCGACGGCGCGAACGTCGCGCTCACCGATCCCGAGAAGCTTCTCGGTGCCTTCGTCATCGACGGCTCGGGCGACTACGCGTCGTCGACGCCGCTCTCGTCCTACCGGATGCGCGTCATCCGCCGGGCCATCGCAACGCTCGGCTCTTACGCGCATCTCTCGACGGGCTACGGCACGCTGCTCTCGCGTTCGGCGAAGCAAGCGTTCAAGCAGTCGACGGGCGAAGACATCGCCGCGCAGATCGAAGCTCAGGTTCGCCTCGAGCCCGAGACCACGGCGGTCACGGTCACGGTTTCTTCGACCGACACGGGTGTCACCACCTACAAGATCTTCGCTCGATCGCGGGTCGGCGACGTGACCGTCGACGTGCCGGGTTAGGATTCGAACATGGTCCTCCTCCCGAGCCGGCTCGACCTTCAGACCATCGGCCGCAACTTCATCATCTCGCGCGCCAAGAAGATCGATCCGTCGATGGTCGACGTCGAGGGTTCGAATGCGAACATCTACGTCGCCGTTCCGGCCTTCATGGGCCAGGCCGTCGTGCGTCACTACGCCGAGGCCCTGCGTGCGCACACGCTCGACGCTGAGGGCGACGACCTCGATCGCGAGGTGCTCGACCGCTACCAGCTCCCGAGGAAGGGGGCCGCGTCGGCCGTTGCCGGCATCGAGCTCGAGAGGCCGACCATCACCGCCGGCGCCGGAAGCATCCCGAGCGGGACGCGGCTTCAGACCCTCACGGGCGTCGACTACATCACGACGACGACGGCGAGCTTCGGCGCTTCGCAGCTTGCGGGCGTGACGGCCGACGCACGCGCGGTTCTCGCCGGCTTCGAGTACCAGGTCGGTGCGAACCAGATCCGGCGCTTCGCGACCCCGGGGCAGATCTTCGACACGACCATCACGGTCAATAACGCCGAGCCTGCCGCGGGCGGGACGGCGCGCGAGCTCGACGGTGACTACTCGGAGCGGGCGCGGGCGTTCTTCGCAGCGAGCATCCGCGGGACGCTCCCAGCCATCGAGGCGGGCGCGCTCACGGTCGCGGGGGTCGCGAGCGCGACGGCTTCCGAGGTCATCACGAACGGGAGCCCGGCGCGCCTGGTGACGCTCGTCGTCGCCGACCTCGCCGGCGTATGTAACCGCGTTCTCGCTGCGCAGGTGGTGGCGGCCCTGCGCGATTTCCGCGGTGGGGGCGTGGGCGTCATCGTGCTTTCGAGCGTGCCGCAGATGGTCGTGATCCAGCTCCGGCTAGTGTTCACCGCCGGCGTCGACACGGCTTCGCTCGTCTCGAACATTCGCCAGGCCATCGTCGATTACGTGAACGGCCTGGGCGCGAACCAGACGCTCCTCCGTGGTGACCTGTTCGCCGTCCTCAGCCGTTTCAAAGCGCAGGGCCTCATCGTCGGCAGCGACTCGATCCCCGTTCCCGCCGGCGACCTCGTGCCCGATCCGGGGCGCACGCTCCGCGCTCGACTCGAGGACGTGACGGCGATCTAGTACCCTGAGCTCGTGGCAGCCCTGACGCGCGACGAGCTCATCGCTCTTTGGCAGTCGAGCGTCGACCCTGACTTCGCGCGGGCGCTCCTCGAGCAACCCGACAGCGGCGTCGAGGTCATCGAAGCGTCGGCTGAGGTGATGGCCAAGGTGAGCGAGACGGTCGAGCGGACGAGTCAGTCGCTCTTCCTGAAGACCTGGTCGGGTCAGACCTATCCGCCGGCGCGCGGCGTCGGCTTCGCCGGCGTCGTCCTCGACATCTCGCGCGCCGCTCCCGCCGATGAACCGGTCGTCCTCGAACCTGGGATCTTCTTCGTCGAGCAATCGGCCATCGATCACGGCGAGGACCACGGCGAAGTCGTCGGCACCGAGCGCCGCTACACGCCCGTCGCGCCTGTCGTCTTCGTGCCGGGCGTCTCACTCGTCTCGGCCACGTTCATCGCCGAGAAAGCCGGGGCCGCTTACAACCTCCCGCCGCCCGATTCGATCAACCTGATCAAGGACTCGGGCACGGCGAGCGGCACGAGTGCGGCGGTCTTCCCCGGCGTGCTGCAGCACCAGCTCGTGCTCTCGTTCCAGGGCGACACGGTCGCGCCGTCGGCGCTCGGTCAATACGTGCGCATGTCCGCGGGCGCGAACCTCGGACAGCGTCGGCGCATCGTCGGCTACCAGGCGCCCGATCCGAACGCGCCGCACAACGGGATCCTCACGCTCGCCGCAACGATGGTGCTCACGGTGTCGTCGGTCACCGGTACGTTCATCCCAGGCGAGCGCATCGAGCAAGCGGCGACGGGCGCGGCCCTCGAGCTCACGGCGCAGCAGGGGATCTACATGGTCGGCGACCGGCTCACGCCGCCGGTGTTCAACGCGAGCGCCGTCGTCGGCATCCAGAGCGGGGCGACGGCGACCGTAGGCCTGGTGCTCATCGCGCCGGACATGACGGCCGAGACGGTAACGGCGGGCTGGGACTTGCTCACCTGGGCCGAGGGCGTTGGGCTCTCGTCGACGAACCCTCTCTCACCCGACGGTGGTTCATCTCCGACGCTCGATCACGTGGGCGAGGAGCGCGGGATCAACCGTTCGCCGAACGAACCCGACGAGCAATACCGGAAGCGGATCTACAACCGCCCCGACGTCGTCTCGCCGAACGCCTTGGTGCGGGCGATGAACCGCGTGCTTGCGCCATACGGTCTCACTGGCTGCCTCAGGGAGCCGAGCGACCTCGACACGTTTCCGGGGCTCTTCTACGACGCGCCGGCCGCTGGGCTTCCCTCGCGCCGGTATGCCTACGACATGGACTTCACGCTGAGGCCCGACGATCGCTACAAGCTGGCGCTCGACCTCGCAGAGTTTCGCGGCTTCTTCGTGGCGACCATTCCGCCGATGTCGCTCGGCGAGTTCGGCTGCGCTTTCGACGAGGGGTTCGTTTGCTTCTTCGACTCGGCGCCGTACTTCACATTCTTCGACGGCTACGCCGTCACGGCCGCGGCAATTAGGCAGGCGGTCTGGAACGCCCTGAACGAGGCGCGCGAGGCCGGTGTAGGATTCGTCTTGGTCGAAGATCGGTTCGGCTGCTGAGGTCCTGAAGGAGAAGCGATGAGCGGCGGAAACAAGAGCGTGGTCTTCAACACCCGCGAGCGCGTGGTCTCGACGGATCAAAACCGACACCAAGCGTTCGCAGCTTCCGATCGAGCCGAGGTGCTCCGGCGCCTGATGGGGATGCACGGGTTCGGCACACCTGGGATCATCGAGTCGGGTAGTTACATTGATACGACGGCGGCCGATGCGGCCGCCGTGGGCACGCCGATCACGGCCGACGTTTACGACGGGCTCGTCGTCCTGCCGCAGGCTGCGTCCTTGAACCTGCTCGTCTCGCCCGGGTGCGTCGGCCTCGATGACCCTGATGGGCAGACGGGATCAAGCGACCCGACGGCACCCAACCCCGACGACAGCCGGCTCAAGGTCGTGGTCGATCCCGGCATCCAGACCGCCGGCGCTCTCGTCATCGGTGCGGGCTCGGGTTCGACACGCGTTGACGTGATCGAAGTGCAGCGCGTGACGACGGTCCTCGAGACCGACTCGCGCGACATTTTCGATCCATCGACGGGAAACTTCGTCCCGGTGAGCGTGCCTAAGGTGATCGCGGGGCGGCTCACTTATCGCGTGCGTGCGGGGACGCCCGGTGGTGGACTTCCCGCCAACGTGCAGGGATGGCTCCCGCTCTGCGTCGCAGTCGTGCCGAGCTCGGCAACAACCGTCGACGGCATGGACTTTTGGGACGTGCGGCCGCTCGTGAGCGCGCGCGTCGAGCCGCCGGGCGCTGGCTTCCACATCAGCTCGCGCTTGCAGGGCAGGGCGTTCGCAAACCAGACCACGGTGCCGGCTGAGACGAACCTGATCGGGTTCATCACGAACAGGGTCGGCGACTACACCGCGGGTGGGTTCATCAACCGGGGCGGCGCGGCGATCGACATCGCCTCGCTGGACTTCACGACGCCCGGCTACACGCCCGTCACCGGCGACTTCTGGAACCTCGTGGCGGTTTTCCCTGGGAGCCTGCCGCGGTGGGTGCGCTACCTCGACTCGCCGGCTCCTCGAATCCCCAACGGACCGAACGGCGTTCTGACGATCACCGGCGTGGGCCCCGACGACTTCGGCTCCTACGGAAGCGTGACGCCCGCGGCCGCAACGGGACTCCCTGCGGCGCGCGCGGTTCACCTGGTCGCCGGCTACTGCTTCGGCGGCACCAAGCCCGGCGGGATCATCTTCGAGGACGGGCTCGTTATCAACGACCCGAACAACGCGCTCGCGCTTGCGCCGGCGTCGGCGAGCTTGTCACTCGACCGCTTCGACATCATCCAGAACGACAATGTCCCGGGCAACGCGAAGTCGCTGCTCGTCTACTTCCTCACGACGCTCAACGGTGCGAACGATGACCGCTACACGCTCGGCAACAAGAGCGTCTCGCTCTTCACGCAGGGCGGGGCCGTAGCGTGGGAGTTCCTGCAGCTCGGCAGCGAGGTCGGGACGCTGAGCGGCACGGGGACGGCGATCATCTCGACGCCGACCATGGAGATCCCGTTGACCTTCCTCGGGACCCTCGCCGGCGTGGCGAACAACAACTACGCGATCGTCATCTCCTACAGCGGCAGCGGGATTGTGAGCCGCTCCTCGTCGTTCATGGTCGTCGTCGGCTGGCGCCTGTAGGTCTGGTACTCTCCTGCGCATGACTGAAATTCGCGCAGGCAAACCAGAACAGGGTCCCTTCCTCAGTCTCGACGCCGTGACGCTTCCGGGCAGCGGCGCGTACACTGACCAGGAGTACACGAAGATCCCGGCCCAAGCGCGACGGCTTTCGATCGTCGCGCAGTACACGCTCGGCACTTCGGGGGTGAACGGTCAGGGCGTCTTTCGCGTCCAGTGGAAGATCCCTGGCGAGAACGGTCCGATCGAGGATGCCTACGAGTGCGTGATCGACGGCACGGACATCACGAAGACCGGCGACACGTTCCTCCGAAACCCCGAATACGTTTACGAGGTCGCGGGCCCGGTCGTCGTGACCGATCCTCTGCTCTTCCGCGTGCTCTCGCTCGAGGTACCCGTGCTGGCTCAGGCCTGCCGCGTGCTCGTCGCCGAGCTCGGCGACACGGCGCACCCAGGCAAGGTATCGGTCTGGCTCTACACAAGCGACGACGTATGAGAACCCGGAAGGCGACGCCTACCATCGCGCCCAAGGCGCCCGTCGTGGGAACGGGCGCGCAAGGCTCACAGGGACGCCAAGGTTCGCAGGGCGGGCCCGGCGCTACCGGTGCGGGCGATCCCGGGCCTCCAGGGCAGCAGGGCTCGCAGGGTGAGAGCGGGCTACCGGGGTCGGTCGGCGCTCAAGGTATTCCCGGTCAGACGGGAGCGCAGGGCGCGCAGGGACGACCCGGCAATCGTGGCGAGACTGGCGAGCATGGGGTGCCGGGGGCGCAGGGCTCCGACGGCTCTCGCGGTGAACCCGGGCCTATCGGTCAGACGGGCGCGCAAGGCGACAAGGGCGACACGGGAACGCAGGGATCCATGGGACCGCGCGGTGGTTTCCTGAAGTGGCAGCTCTGGATGTGGTCGTGCAACGGCATCGACGGCACGAGCGGCGTGAAGTTCATCCCGTCGAATGGGGTGGGCGCTGCGAGCTCGAACGAGCGCGTCTCGTTTTGGGGACCGGCGCCGGCGCCTGGCGTTGTCACCGACGTCGCGGTCTTCCTGAGCGTCGCGATGACGGGCGACGACCTTGCGGTCACGCTTCGTCGTTCAGGCGTCGACGTCGCGACTGTTTCGATCCCAGCCGGTTCCCAGCAAGCGATCATCACCGAGGACGTCGGCTTCGACGCCGGCGACGTCTTCTCGATCAAGCTCACGCAAACGGGCGAGGAAGTGAACATCGCCACGGGAATTAGGGTGGTCGTCTACGGGCACCCATGAGCTTCTTCAACCCGTCGATTAAGACGCTCACGATCACCGGTGGCGGTGGTGGTGGCGGTTCGCAGGGAGCGCAGGGGCGCCAAGGCTCGCAAGGCTTCCAAGGTGAGCAGGGCGCTGGCTTCCAAGGTGACCAGGGCGAACAAGGCGACACGGGTGCGCAGGGCGCGACGGGCACCGGTGCGCAGGGTCTTCAGGGATCGGCCGGTTCGCAAGGAGCGCAAGGCCTCCAGGGGCGCCAGGGTGATGCGGGAGCGCAGGGCGCGGCCGGTGCGCAGGGAAGCGCCGGCGCAGCGGGTGCTCAAGGGGCGACGGGTGCTCAAGGGGCGACGGGCAGCGGTGCTCAAGGCGACCAGGGCGCGCAGGGTTTCCAGGGGCGCCAGGGTTCGGTCGGCGCTCAGGGCGCGACGGGCTCGGGCGCGCAGGGTGAACAAGGCGACACGGGCGCTCAGGGCGCCGCTGGCGCCGCGGGTGCTCAAGGGGCGCAGGGTGCGGCCGGAGCTCAGGGCGCCGCCGGAGCGGCGGGCGCGCAGGGCCTTCAGGGTTCCGCGGGAGCGCAGGGTTCTCAGGGCGCGACGGGCTCGGGCGCGCAAGGAGCTCAGGGTGCTCAGGGCGCCGCGGGCTCTCAAGGTTTCCAAGGTTCTGGTGGTCCGCCTGGCAGCCAAGGGGATCCCGGCGATGAAGGCACCCCGGGAAACCAAGGCGTGCAGGGCGCCGCCGGAGCTCAGGGTGCTCAGGGCGCCGCGGGTGCTCAAGGTGCAGCGGGCGCGGCCGGAGCTCAGGGTGACGCGGGCGCTCAGGGATTGCAGGGAGCGGCCGGTGCTCAGGGCGCTCAAGGTGCAGCGGGCGCTCAGGGCGCTCAAGGTGCAGCCGGTGCCGCGGGATCTCAGGGTGCGGCCGGTTCATCGGGTCCGCCTGGTGAAGATGGTCTGACGGGTGAGGACGGTGTTCGAGGGTTCCAGGGCGCGCAGGGATCGCAGGGCTTGCAAGGAGCTCAGGGCGCTCAGGGATTGCAGGGCAATCAAGGCGCACAGGGCGCGGCCGGTGCGCAGGGTGCTCAAGGTTTCCAGGGCACAGCCGGCGGTGGCTCAGCTGGGATCGTCGGCTTCGCGACGGCGACCGTCGACTTCTCGAACGAGTTCTCGGTCAACGGTTCGAGCCACATCTGGAAGGGCCCGACGGGATCGGACTTCTCCTATTCGGGAAACTCGGCCATCGCGCTCACGGCTTCGGGCTGCCTGCTCACGTACACGGGATCGACCAAGAAGTTCATCGTCCAGCTTTCGGTCGCGTGTGAGGGAGAGGGCGGGCTCAGCGGCACGAGCGGCGCGGCCATCGCGAAGAACGACGACCTCGTCGACGCAGAGATGTTCGGCGACGCCGCGACGCTTACTGGCGCGATGTACTCCGACTTCGTGACCGGTGGCGCCATGTCGTGGACGGTGCAGCGCAAGGTGACGCTCGCGAGCGGCGACACGGTGCGGCCGGTGATGGCCAAGTTCGATGCGAACAACGACCTCGTCGTTCACTCGCTCGTGATGAACATCTGGGAAGTCCCCGACTGAGCCTGCTACTCTGAAGGCATGGACACTCGGAAGAGGCTCTTCGGACCCGCGCAGCTCACCAATTCAACGGCGACGAAGTACACGACGCCGGCGGGGACGAAGACTGTCGTCAAACACATCCGAGTCGCCAACCCCACCGGCGGTGCCGTCACCTTCACGCTCGGTATCGGTGCCGACGCAGCAGGGACGCGCCTCTATGACGCCGTCTCGATTCCCGCCGGCGGATCGATCGAAGCGTTTTGCATGTATGTCCTCGAGGCGGCCGAGATCATCGCGGCGCACGCGTCTGCGGCCACATCGCTCGTCCTCACGATCGACGGTGTGGAAAACACGCTCGGCTAGTAGCGGCTGCATCCTCGCCGGATGCGCATCTCCGTCGTCACTCCCACACACGATCCGAAGTACATTCCCGAGCTCTGGCGGTCGCTGAAGCGCCAGACCTTCGCCGACTGGGATTGGGTGCTCGCACCGAGCGAACTTTCGATCGACGCGGCCGTGCGCGCCAGCTCGAACCCTTGGGTCCAGAGCGAGCTCCTACGGATCACGTCGCACGAGCGCGTGCGCTGCCGTCCCTACCTCGGGCCGCTCGGCAACATCGGCGCGGCCAAGCTCTGGGCCTTCTCGCACGCCGAGGGCGACGTCCTCGTCGAGGTGGACCACGACGACCTCCTCGCGCCGAACGCCTTGGCCGAGGTCGCGCGTGCGTTCGAAGATCCGGGCATCGGCTTCGCGTACTCCGACTGCGTCGACTGGAGCCCGAGTGGCGAGGCGGTCACGTATCACGACCCGGCGCGGCGCGCGGCGTGGGCTGCGGAGGGATGGCAATTCGCCGAGGTGGACGTCCCTTGGCCGTTCGACAAGCCAAACCGGCAGGAGAAAGTGACCATCCCCGTTTCGTTCGAACCCGGGGCGCTCATGGTCTCGACGATCTTTCGCGCGCCGAACCACCTGCGTGCGTGGCGTCGTTCGATCTACCGCGAGCTCGGCGGCCACGACCCGACGCTCAAAGTCTGCGACGACGCCGAGCTCATGATCCGCACCTACCTCCGGACGCGGATGAAGCGGATCCCGGAAGTGCTTTACGCCTATCGCGTCGACGGCGCGAACACCTGGCTCGGTAAGGTCGAAGCGATCCGGATGAAAACCTTCGAGCTCCAGGGCGAACACCTGCACGCGCTCGTCGCTCGAGAGATGTCGCTCCGGGGCTTGCCGTGCCTCGACCTCGGCGGCGCGATCAATTCACCCGGGATCCCTTGGATGCCCGTCGACATGTCCGTCGACGGCATCGACCTCACGAAGCCGTGGCCGTTTCCCGACTCGAGCGTCGGCGCCTTCCGTGCGTTCGACTTCCTCGAGCACCTGCCCGACAAGCTCCACTCGATGCGGGAGATCTACCGATGCCTCGCGCCGGGCGGCTGGCTCCTGTCGCTCACGCCGAGCGCGGCCGGGCCCGGCGCCTATCGTGATCCGACGCACGTTTCGTTCTGGGTTTCGGACGGCTTCCGGTATCACACCGAACGCGAGCTCGCGCGCTACCTCCCAGCTGATCCGAGCGGTCGGGAGAACCCGCGGTTCATGGCCATCCGCCTGCACGAGTCGGGCGATCCGCTCCCCTACATCACGGCCGACCTCGTCTCGCTGAAGGACGACGACGGGAGCTTGCCCGGGCCGCGCCGCATCTAGCGGCACCATGAGCAACCCGAATCCCAGAGACGTCTTCATCATTCGCCGGCACGAGATCAACGGGGAGCGCGCGGCCGAGCTCGCCAACGGTGCGGGCTACCAATTCTTCGCGTTGAATGGACTGGTCTACGACGCGAGAGACCCCGGGGTTTCGGTCTGCAGCTTCGCAGATATTATGGAAGACCGGTCTTCCACGAAAACGGAACCCGACCCCCTCATGTTTTCGTCGGCCGTCGACGAGGTAGCCCCGTCCATCGTCGTGCTCGATGGCCTCTATGTCGACCCGGTGAAGGCCGCCCGCATCGCGGCAGAGAGCGACTTTGCCGAACACCCCGAGCGTCACAAGGGGCTCCGGTCGAACGATTTCCCGATCCCCGAGATGTTCCGCCAGCTATTCGAGACCGTCACCGGTCGGGTCGGTGGGGGGCACTCCTGCTTCCAGATGAACTTCGCCGGCGACCAGCTCGTCTTTCATTCGGACGCCCAGCGGTGGGCCGCTGCGATCTACCTTTCGGACAAGCCGCCGATCAGTGCGGGGACGAGCTTCTGGCGACGGCGCACCACCCTCGTTCGTTCGAGCGCCGACCTGAGGACGTTCGCCGGCAAGGACGGCTGGCCCTCGGAGGGCGAGCTCGAGGTGCTCACCTACGGCGGAGCGCTCCTCGACCGAACCGCGTGGGAGGAGGTCGATAGGGTAGGCAACGTCTTCAACCGGCTGGTGATCTGGGATGCCCGGCTCATCCACTCGGTCTCGGACTGCTTCGGCCACGACCTCGGGAGCGGCCGGCTCTGCCAGCTCTTCTTCTGGGAACAGGGCTGAAACCAAGGCTTCGGAAAAAAGAGAGGGGGTCAGGTCGATTGGGTATTGTAATTAGCGCATGATGCGCTATTAATAAACCCATGAACAACGCAACGCGCCCGACCTGCACCGTCACCCTGAACGTAACCGGCGGCTGGCAGCCCACCCTGAACGCGACCGGCAAGACGGCCGAGTTCATCGCGGTGGAGTGCTTCTACGTCGTCGACGACTTCACCTGCGTGACCGACCACGATTGCCGGTGCGTGACCTTCCCGGGCACCTGGGAAACCGAGGATCAGGCCAAGCGCTACGCCAGAAGCTGCGGCGATGCGCGGGTCCGCCGGGTGAACGCTTACTGGTACGTTCCGCACTTCGGCCCCGTGAAGCCTGGCAAGCCGGGTCAGGTGGCAGCGTGAGCGCCGCCCAGCGGCCCACCGTCGCGGCCCCGGCTGACCCGGGGCTCGTCGCCTTCGAGCGTGGGATCCACGACAGCGGCGAATGGCGCGCGCGCATGAACAACCTCACCGGCCTGGTCGGTCAGGACCTGCTTCGCGTCGTCGCGGTCATGGGCGAGTTCCGGATCGTCGACCGCGACAATTCGATCGTCGGCACGCGCACCAAGCAGGACGGCTTCAACGGCTCGCTCCTCCTCGCGCTCCGGACGCTCACAGTCGCACCCGAGGCCGACAGCCTGGGCTACGTCTGGACGACGCGCGAGGCGGCCGAGCGCTGCCTCCGTCATGTGAACCACCGGGTCTACGCGGGGCGGTCATGAGGGCCGAACGCGACCGACTCAGGCAGGCGGCCTACGCGGCCGACGACGCGTACACGAAGGAGCTCCGGCGCGCTTACGGCGAGAGCGCCGGCGACATGCGCTACCGGTTCCGCCACGACGACCCGGCCGTGCAGCGCGCGATGGAGCAGAAGCTCGCAGCCGACGCCGCCTACCAAAAGCTGAGGCTCCTGTGAACATCGCGCGACCCTTCCACGTTCACATCCGAGACGTGAACCGGTACTCACTCAACGCGCCCAGATCGTTCCCGGTCTCGAGCACGTTCTTCCACTACAGCTTCGCCGAGACGACCCAAGAGAAGGCGCTCGAGGCTGCGCGCTTCTACTGCGATCGAGCGTTCAAGAGCGACGAGCGCGACCGCGTCGAAGTGATCGACATACAGGTCCGCGAGTGCGTCGAGATCTGCGAGAGCTGCAAGGGCGTCGGTGGCAAGTGGGGCCGCGACTCTCATTGGCGAAAGTGCCGCACCTGCAGCGGCTCACCGTTTCGATTCGATCCAGGCTTCGGCTTCACCGTCACGAGGGCAACATGAAGATCAAGATCGACAACCGAACGCACCACGACACGGCGATGCTTCGCGCGCTGCTCCGGCGATGCTTCGCTGCCGTCGGTATTCCGAACAAGCGCCGGCACGGCGCGGTCGCCACACTCGCGTCGCGGGAGATCGTCGTCGAGGTACGCCGACACTTGAGCGGCAACCCCGAGTACACAAGCGGACGTGCTGTCCTCGGCCGCTCGCCGATCCGGCATGGTCGATGGATGAAGCTCGGCCTGCCTCGAGTGGTGAGCTACCGGCAGCTCACCTGGCTCATGACGCACGAAGCTCTGCACCTCGTCGGCATCGAGCACAAGGACATGACGCGGGCGCAGATGAATTGCACGAGGACGCCTGAGTGGGCGCTGCCTGAGCCGTGCGAGCTCGTGCACGAACGGGAGAAGGTCGCGGCGTCGAAGCCGGCGCCCGAGGCGAAGCTTGCCCACGCGCGCGAGAAGCTCGCCCAGGCTCTGACCCGTGAGCGACGGGCGACGACGTTCCGAAAGAAGTGGGCGCTGAAGGTGAAGATCTGGGAGCGAAAGGTTGGTGCGACGTGAAAAAGATGATCGGTTTGGTGTTCTTGTTGGTCGGCTGCGGCGTGCCGTTCGAATCGACCCGCCTTGCCCTCGTCGAGGGGGAGGACGGCGCGGTGCCCGTCCAGCCGGCTCCGGACGCCTTGGCGGGGCGCTCAGGAGCGGGAGGGGGGCAGGACGAGGTCGGGGGCACCCCCGGATCGGGCGGCACGCCGGCTGGCTCGGGTGGGGCCTCCTCGGGTGGAGCGCCTCAGGCGACAGGGGGAACGGCGCCAGAAGCCGGCGGCAATGCGTCTACGGGCGGCTCCTATGCGTCCGGCGGGCTTCCTCAGTCGGCAGCGGGGGGTATCGATGCGGGCCTAGGGACGGGCGGCCAGGTCGCAACGGGCGGGGCGCCGTCGACCGGAGGAGCTCCAAGCACAGGAGGAGCCGGCACAGGCGGGGCGCCGGCCACGGGCGGGGCGGGCGGCTGCGACCCCAACGTCTGGCCGCCGGAGAAGATCTGCGGTGGGGTCTGCGTGTCGTCGGACACGATGCACGGCTGTCAGTCGACCTCGTGCTCACCATGCCCGGCTCCGTTCGCAAACGGTTTCGCGACGTGCAACCCGACGAGCGGCTTCTGTTCGTTCGTTTGCCTCTCGGGCTACCACCCCGCGGCGTCGGCTTCGCCGATGTGCATTCAGTGAAGTGATATCCTCTGCGGATGGGACTCAAAAACTTCATCAAGAACCGCGAGCCCGCGGCCGTCGCTGCGTCACTGCTCGCCGTCGTCCAGGGCGTCTACGTGGTCGCCGCCCAGTTCGGCCACGCGTTCACCATCGAGCAGTGGTCGAGCATCACGGCTCTGCTCACCCTGGTCGCTGCGTTCTTCGTTCGCGGCAACGTCACGAGCAACGCGACACTCGCCGCGACGACGACCCCGAAGGCCGGGCCCACCACACCGCCGGCTGCGCCCTGATGCGCGCTCTCATCCTGGTCGTGCTCATCGCTGGTTGCGCCGAGCAGCAGGGGCCCTGCGCGCCGAAGAGTGAGCGCGCTCTCATCGGCGCGCGCTACGAGGCCGAGCTCGCCGCGACGTGTCCCGATCACACGAAGCCGCTTAGCCAATGTCCCGGCTACAAGGCGCTCCACGATCGGTACCTCGCAGATCGAGAAAGCTGGGTCACATGTTCGAAGAACTAGCGGCCATCCTGGCAGCGCTGCCGCCCGGCACGGTGCAGGCGGTGGGCGGTCTTCTCGGCTTGCTGAAGGACCACGACGAAGAGACGCAGCGCCGAGCAATCGACGCCGCGATGGCCGTCGTCGAAGAAGAAGCCGCGCGGCGGCTCTATCCGCCAGAGCCGCCGGGGTAGACTTCCTGGTGTGTTCGACCCCGTAGCCGTCGCCCAAGCAGCGCCGCCCGCGCAGGCCATCCCCTGGGGCACCGTCACCCTTTGGGTGCTCGGCGCGCTCGGCACCGTCGGACTCGCTGTAGGGGGGATCGCCAAGGCGGTCTGGTCGAAGATGAAGGAAGACCAGGAGAAGCTCGTGAACGCTCACCTCGCGCGGGCGGTCTCGGCTGAGACGCGCGCCACGAAGGCCGAGGAGCGTTCGCAGGAAGCGAAGCAGCAGTACGACCGGCTGAAGGGGGAGTTCAAAGCGACGACGCGCGCGCTACGACTCGCACGCCGGCAGGAGGAGGTCGCGATCGTCGGTCACACCGTCTCGACCCCGCCGCCTGCCGACTCCGAGGAAGAGCACACGGGGAACTACTTCGTGGAATCGGCAGCCGACCGCGCATGGTTCGAGGAGCGCGAGCGCGAGAAGGAACACCGGCGCTTGAACCCCGACCAGTTCGCACGCGAGGAGCGCGCCAGGATCGAGGACCTCGAGCGCCGCGGGCGTCGGGCTGAGCCGCTGCTTCGCCGCTACCTCACGCCGGAGCACGGCGTCCCTCGCAAGCCCCGCGGGGACTAGGGCGCAGGTGGCGCGATGGCCGGAGCGTTCGGCGTGGCCGTGACGTTCTTCGGGTAGCGGATGAGATTGAACCGGTACTCGATGACGGTCACGTCCTGGCCTTTCGCCCAAACGTCGATGCCTTCGATCGGTTCCTTCTCGAGCAAGTGGTGCTCGCCATTGGAACGAACGACGATCCAGATCTGAGGGTGGACTCTCACGGTGCGCATCTGATGCCGCCTTGCGTGTCCCGATATACCCCCGGTACCTTCATGGGTGGTCTCAATGCAGTCGGAAATAGGGGGAGCCCCCTGCCTGCTAGACCTGGGGTTTAGCGGGTGGGGGTCCGATGAGTTTCAAGAGTTCAGTCAGAAGAGACGGCTCATCGGTGCACTACTTGGGAACGTAGTAGCGCGACGCTCGAGGACGGATGCCTCGATCCACTCGCTCGAACACCGCAGGTCCACCGTTCGATTCTCCCTCGCTGGGCAAGCCGAGGGCACCCGTGCGACGGGTGGCAGGGGGACGGGTTCGATCTTGTGGCTCCTATGTTTGCGCGAACCAGCATCGGGGACCTTACCCGCCTGCCGTCGATGTAGCCCGGGGCTCCCGGTACCAGAGGTTGCGACCTCTGGGCGGTGGAACGGACCCGCACCTCTGCGTTTGTCATTCGACTTGGTTCGACTCGGGGCACTGTGCTTTGCGACGCACCGCCGCGACCGACTACTTCGCATGCCTGCGCGAGCCCGCCGACCGGCAGGATCACTGGGGCGCCATCGGGGGGCGCTTTCGGCCGCACGTCGGTGCGCTCGTCGTTCGTGGCGCTCTTGGCCACGGGGTGGACGAGGTAGTCGGCCCGGCCGTGCTCGAGGACGGATCTCGGTCGACAGTAGATCGTCGACGTGGGATCTTTCCCTTGCGAGTTTCACAGCACCGGTAGAGATACCGGGAAACCGCTTGGGTGAGAACCCCAAACCCGCGAGCCCTCGTTTTGCTTTATGGACGGGGGCTCTCGTGTTTTCAGGGGTGGTGGCATCTCGTGGGGGCATGGCTGCAAGCAAGGAGAACCCGGCGACGCTTTCGGAGCTTTGCCGTGAGACCGACCTGTTGAAGGACGAGCAGCGGAAAAGAAACGAGTGGCGAGAAGCGCGAGGCGAGCTCGTGCTCCGTGACGACATCGAGCGCCGCTTCTGGTGTGACGCTTACGCGGCGTGGGTGCCGTCAATGCCTGGGCACACCGAAGCGGCCCAGGCTGCCGACCTCGCGGTGCGGGAGCTACGGAGCAGACAATGACCGACTGCCCCCTCAGAATGGAAGACCGGTCTTCCATGGATCTGGCGGTCGCTGCCGAAACGGTGGTGCTCACACCGGCGGCGCAATCGGTGAAAGAGGGGCGCGACTACACGGTCGCTTGGCTCGAACGAAAGCTCCAGGAGCTCAAGCTTCCCGCCGGCGAGTTCCTCATCGAGGTCGGCGTGAAGGGGCGGCGCTCCGGCATGGGCGTGGCGGTGAAGCCCGACTCGCTCGCGCTCTTCGGCGAGGACTCGAGCACGGCGATCACGCGCGTGCGCGTCGAGGTGACCGACTACTTGGTCCGCTTCACGTGGCGGCACGCCGGGGGCGAGCTCACGATCCCGCTGAGCTTCCCGAAGAACCTCATCGACTCGAGCGGGCGAGAGGCTGCGTTCGTCTCGAAGATCCGGTGGGTGATGACGGAGCTCATGCTAGGGCGCTTCAGTCTGCAGGGTTACCGCTAGGTCGCATCAGGTCCCGCCATGGGCGTTGAATACATGGCTGACGTTCGGAAGCTTCTCGCAGAGCGGACGAAGGGTTTGACGAGCTGGCTTCAGTTCACCGATCGCTACGAGGGCGGGTGGCTTCGCTGGGTGCTCATCGAGTGGAGCGTTCCGGAAATGACTGGGATCATGAAAGCGAACCGACCCTTCAGCGCCGAGATCCACGAGGGCGTGATCGCGCTCAAGGCCGACGGTGTTGGCGACCGGCACAGCGTCGGCAGGCCCGAGGGCGCGGTGAACCTCGTGATGTCGTTCCTCGAATCGAAGCTCTCGGTGCCGGACCTGAAGGTCTTCGCGCGGTTCGGTCGCGCGCCCAAGGTGCACGAGCTCAAGTGCGCGATCGATCCGTATCGTGAGGTCGACCGCGGCCGGAAGCTCTTCGAGTACCGGAAGAACGATCGCGACTTCCAGGTCGGTGACGTGCTCGACCTTCGCGAGTTCGCGCGGCGGGATATCGTCGACACGCCCGAGGCTGCGCTCTACACCGGGGCGCGCCTGCGTCGTCTCGTCACCTACGTCCTCAAGGGTCCCGACTTTGGAGTGCCCGAGGGCTACGCGGTCCTCTCACTAGGAGCGATGCCATGATCCCGATCGAAGTCCTCAAGCGCGTCCAGGTCGTCTACACCCACAAGAATTGTCCCGACGGCATGGCGACGGCGATGATCCTGAAGGACGCGTTCCGCATGCTCGGGACGAATCCTCGGATCGAGTTCCTCGCGCACAACACCAAGGAACACCACGAGTCTGGGTACATGCTCGAGGACGGGCTCAAGCTTTTCTGCGACATCGCTCCGCACCCGGACACGGCGAACATTCTTTCCGGCACTTTGCCGAAGGGCGGCATCGTCCTCGACCATCACAAGGGCGCCGAGGAGCTCGTCCGGTCATTCGGTGAGTTTGGAGTCTTCGCCGACGAGAAGCTAGAGCCGGGCGTCTCTGGCGCGGTGCTCGCGTTCCGCGAAGTGTGGGAACCGATCTGGCAGCACGGCCCGTCTGCAGTGAGAGATCGCGGTGGGCTGCGTTCTTCCACGGATGACTTCGCGATGTGTGTTGGCGCGCGCGACACGTGGCAGACGAAGGACCCAAGGTTTCACCGCGGACAGTGGATCTCGAAGTTCCTCATGTCGAAGCCTGCCGCGTTCTTCCTCGACCAGGGTGTGCCCTACGGTCGGCGAGGTGAGGCGCCCGAGATTCGTCCGCACACGCCCTACCTGAGCGAGGAGGAGGTGCACGCCGGCGCCGCGCTCTTCGATGCTCACGAGGAGGCCGTGCGGCAGGCCGTCGATCAGTGCGTGAACACCTTCGTCGAGGGCTTCCACCTACACATCTTCCAGGAGCAGGCCTCCGGTTTCAGACTGACAAGCGACGTGGCCGAAGCTCTGCGCCGCAGATTCGACGAGGGCGATGGGGAGCATCCTCCCGCGGACATCATCGTCGGCTTCTCCTACGTCGTCGACATGCCGGGCGGTGACCCGAAGCTTCTCTATTCACTGCGGAGCACGTGCAGCTTCGACGTCGCTGCCTTCGCCAAGGCGAACGGAGGAGGCGGTCACACCAAGGCGGCTGGCTTCTCGGTTCCGATTCGTCATCGCTCCGGCGGCGCGACCAACCTCGACCCCTACCTCGAGATCTTCAAACGAGTTGCCGACTTCCTGTGATTCATCTCGTCGTCGACAACCGGGTGCGCGTTCGGATCGAAGGCGATCACCCCGTCGCGCAGATGCGGATCACCGAGCTCAAGAGCGAGCACGAGCACCCGAACCCTGAGTATCAGAAGGCCAAGTTCTTCGGCTTCAAGAAACGGATCCCGCGACAGATCGTCACGTGGCAGGGAGACACCGAGGTGTCGTTCCCGCGCGGCTCACTCTCGAAAGTACGGGCAGCGCTCGGTCCTATCGGTGCACGCATCGACGACCGGCGCACGCTCGGCGACGCCGACCTCACCGGCAAGATCCCCAAACACCAGCCGCCGTCGGGTGCGCTCTGGCCTCACCAAGAGATGCTCGCGAGCGTTGCGGACGCCGCTCAGAACGCGCTCGTCCGTTCGGCTGCAGCGAGTGGGAAGACGACGGCAGCGCTCGCGCTCGCGTCACGTCTCAACCTGCCGACGCTCGTCGTCGTGCACAACGCGAACCTCTTTGACCAATGGATCACGCGTTGCGTGAAGGAGCTCGGCGTTCCTCGTTCGTGGGTGGGCATCATCCGCGGCCCCAAGCGCAAGCTCGGGCCCATCACGATCGGCATGCAGAAGACACTCTACGGTTGCGCCGCCGAGGTCGCGCCGGCGTTCGGCTTGGTCATCGTCGACGAGGTGCATCGCTCGGCCGCGCGAACCTTTCTCGAGGTCGTCGATCAGATGACCGCGCGCTATCGCGTCGGAGTTTCCGACGACGAGCGCCGCAGCGACGGCAAGGAGTTCCTGATCTACGACATGTTCGGACCCGTCGTCGGCGAGGCGTCGCACGACGACCTCGTCCGGCAGGGGTACGTGATGGACGTCGCTGTGCGCGTCGTGCCGACGGAGTTTCGCGCCGACTGGTACCAGAAGCTCGAACCGAACGAGAAGCTGATGGCCTACCAACGGCTGATGGAATTAATGGCCACGAACGACGCGCGCAACGCGCAAGCGGTTCGAGACGTGCCGCTCGACGTCGCGAGTGGTCACCAGGTGATCCTCTTCGTCGACCGCGTCGAGCACGCGCTCACGCTCGATCGGATGATGAACGCGCGCGACATTCGTTCGGGCTTCGTCGTCGGCGAGCATCCCGAGGAGAGCGCCGAGACGCTTCGACGCTTCGGCGACGGCCGCGCGAACGTCGTCTTCGGAACCTACCAAGTCCTCGGCACGGGCATCGACATGCCCCGCGTGAGTCGCGGCGTCTTCGTGACGCCCATTGCGAACAGCGCCAAGGGGCGTTCGCAGTTCAAGCAGTACCGCGGTCGCTTTGCGCGTGCCGTCGACGGCAAGGCCCAACCTGAGGTCGCCTACCTTTGGGACCGGTATGTCTTCGGATCGAAGCCACTGCGGCATCTCTGCAGGTGGGCCCGCGACGTGCGGGTCGAGTGGCGCGGCCGGTTGGTTCCAGGCCGCGAAGTTCTGAAGGAGATCGAAGACGATGAAGCGCAGAGGGACGACTACTGACGCGGTTTCGAAAGCTGAGCAGCCCATCGGCCCGGGCGATCCGCCGGCGCCGCCTGGTGCTACCGACTGGGTTAGCGATCCATCGGTGAACCGGAAGCTAGACCAGGCTGCCGCGGCGAGCGTCACGGCGGGGCGCGAGGCGGCACGAGGGCTCGGCGGGACTGCAGTGTTCGCCGACGACGTGAAGAACACCGACGCCGGCGACTCGCTCACCGTCACCATCGGCAAAGAGATCATCTTCCCGGTGAAGTTCAACGGCGTTGAGGTCGGACCGCTTTCGATGACCGTGCGCATCCGTGTCGGCGAGACCGCGGGGCAGGCCTACACGCGAGCGCGGATCGTCCTCGAGCACTTGTTCGAAACCGAGTTTGCCGTTCGGATAAAGGACTTCATCGCGCACGTCGACGAGGCCCGCAAGCAGGCGCGCCCCGAGTGAGATCCTTGCTCGTCGTCGTCGTTCTGTTTGGGTGCCAAGCCAAGCCGGAACCGCTGCAGCCGCCAGAGCCGAACCTGGCAGTCGAGGTGGCCAGGCTGGGCGATGAGCTGAAGGCCTGCATGGTCAGAGAGAACGACAGGCTCCGTGCTGAGTCGGCCCAGCTGAAGATCAAGATCGAACGGAAGACGACGGAGCTCGAAACGCTCACGAGGAAGAAGTGAGACGACCGAAGAACCCCGAAGCCTGGCTCGCTAAGAAGCTCACGCGTGCGCTGGCGTCGACTGGTGACATCACGAAGGACCCGAACTTCAAAGCCGCGCTCTCCGAGTCACTGTTTCCGAAGGAGCTCTACGAAGAGAAGCCGTCGTCCGGCGTCACTTCGCTCGACGAGTGGGCAGCGAAGGCACCGCGAAAGAAGAAGGGCCTCCGCTCGGCGCCACGCTCCGACGTCGACGCCTCGCTTGCTGAGGCCGATCAGATGCGAGCCGCCAACGACTTCACCGGCGCCCGGCCGCGGCACCTCGTCGCCCTGTACGCGCTCTTTCACAAGCACGTCTACGGCGTGCACCCCGGCGAGCTCGCCGGCAAAGCGTGGACGGCTGCGTGCCTCATGGCCGCGCGTATCCTCGACCGAGAATTCTCCGGCGACGTGCAGCGGATCGTCTCGTTCATCGCGTGGACATGGCGTCGCGAGAAGCGCGCACACATTCGCACGACGGCTGGCGACCGTCGGCGCATGGGCTGGCGTCTGCAATTCTCCCCGAGTCTTGTGACCGACTACCGCGTCGAGCTCGCGCGCGACCGGCAAACTGGATAATCTGAACCGAGGAAACCCCTATGAATAAGCCGCTCCTTCTTCTCATCACGATTTGTTTCTTTTGGGCGTGCACTTCCAGCACCGAGATCGAGATCGGAACCTCTCGGGCTGCGCTCACGCAGACCTACCAGCGCGTCGTCGTCGACCCGACGAGCCTCAACAACCCGTGGATGAAAAGCATCGCCGACTTCAACAACGACGGCTTGCCGGATCTCCTCGTTGCGAACGACGAAGGCAGCATCGTTTGGTACGAGAACCCGACCTGGGTTCGCCGCGTCCTCGGCAACGGTGGCCCGAGTGACAGCGCCAGCGCCGTCGGCGACCTCGATCGCGACGGCGACGTCGACGCCGTGGTCGGTCAGTTCTGGTACGAGAACATCGGGCTCGGCGCGTCGTTCACCCTTCACTGGATGAACCCGGTCGGGCTCGGCACGCACGACGCGATCATTGTCGACATCAACCGCGACGGGAAACCGGACATCGTTTCGCGTGGTGAGGATCTGTCGGCGGTGCGCGTGTACCTGCAGACGACTTCAGCGAGCGACTACCAGGTCTTCACGCTCGAACCAGGCATCGGACGGAACGGGCTCGACGTTGCCGACATCAACCGCGACGGACTTTTGGATGTCGTCGTCGGTGGTGTGTGGATGCAATGCCCGACGGGCGACATCGCGACGTCGACTTGGCCGCTGCACACGTTCGCTACTTGGAACGACTACGCGAGCGTGCACGTGAGTGACGTGAACCGCGATGGCTTGCCCGACGTCGTGCTCGGTGTTTCGGAAGGGATCGGTGGTCTTTCTTGGTTCCAAGCCCCGACGTGGACGGAGCATGTGATCGATACCAACCTCACGAAGGTCCACAACTTCGTGGTCGCCGACATCGACCACAACGGATCTCCGGACGTAGCGGCGAGTGAGTTCGAGGGGCAGGGCAGGCTCATCCTGTACATGAACCAAGGGGCGTCGTGGCCGGCCACCGTTCTCGGAACGGACGCGCTTCACAACATCCGCGGCGCCGACCTGAACAACGATGGGTCGATCGACTTCTTTGGAGCGAACGCTTGGGGATCGGTTCCGGTCGTCGCGTACATCAGTCAGCCGCCATCGTGTTCGGGCACCGGCGGCACGGGAGGAACGAGCGGCACCGGCGGTGCTTCGACCGGTGGAGCATCGACTGGCGGCACTTCCACAGGCGGCACCGCAACAGGTGGAGCTTCTACGGGAGGCGTGTCGACGGGTGGCACTTCGACCGGTGGAGCACCGACAGGCGGCGCTAGCTCGGGAGGTGAAAGCTCAGGCGGGGCACCGACCGGTGGAGCACCGACAGGCGGCGCTAGCTCGGGAGGAGCGTCCACAGGAGGAGTCGCAACGGGTGGTGCGAGCTCGGGAGGAGCAAGCTCAGGTGGCGCCGGCGGTTCGACCACCATCACGATCGGCGACACGTCGGTCTTGTCGACGGACGATTACGGAAACGGCGGGCTCGTCGTTTCGCAGCCGGCGGATCTAAGTCAGGGAGCGACGGTGCAGAGCATCTCGTTTCGTGTGAACACGGCTGCGGGTCAGCTCCGAATGGGGATCTACGACTCGAACGCCGGCGGCAACCCGCGGACGCTCATGGCCGCGACGGCCGAGTTCACGCCGGTAGTCGGCTGGAACACGCAGCCCGTCGTCGCGCCGCTCTCGCTCGCTCCAGGCAAGTACTGGCTCGCCTATGCGCCGAGTTCGGACGGTTTGCACTTCGCGTCTCAACCGGGCGGGGTCAACGCCGCGTACTTCTCGCGCCCGTATCAACCGCTCCCCGCGACCTTTTCAACATCGCCGAACTTCGTGGCGTGGCACTGGTCTTTCTACGCGACGCTGACAGTTCCCTGAGCCGTGCCGGCTGAAGAGTACGAGCGGCGTCGGATGAGCTTGTGGCTCTCGCGGCTCGCCACGCGTGAGGCCGAAGCTTGCGGTGACTCGATGCTCGTCATCCACTCGGTTCGTCTGCGTGTCGTCGCGTTCCTTGGGCTCTCGCGCGAACGTCGTGAGGCGTTCGCTGCGAGGGCCGAGACCGACTTCAGCGGGTAGCATCAACAGCGACCCATGCGACGCCGCAAGCGAGGGTCCGCCGAAGCCGACAAGCCCGAGGAGCTCGTCGTCCCGGTCGACCCGTTCAACGAGGCCGTGCTCGTCGCTGCCGTCATCGTCTCGCGTGAGTGCGCCGACGAGCTACTCCCCGGCATCCCCGCCGATCACTTCTACGCGCGCGGTCATCCGAAGGCTTGGGGCACGCTTCAAGAGATGCAACGCCGCGGGCTCTATTACGACCCGCAGACCGTGCTCCAGATGAGCGGTGGGGAGGTCGACGTCGCCTACCTCGACGGGCTCGCCAAGGAGCGGCCAGAGCGACCGCCAAACCTGCGGCACCACGTCGACGCCCTGCGATGGGACCGGGCTCGCGTCGAGAGCGCACGCGGCCCCCTGGCGGCGCTGCAGGCCGCCTACCGCGACGTCACGAGCCCGCCCGACAAGCTTCGAGCGCTCGCCCGGCAGCTCGCTGACGGGCTTGCTGGGCACGGCTCGGACCAATACATCCAAGGCGCCGCCGAGGTCGCACGCGCGCACGCCAAGATCTTGCACGACCGGCGCACGGGTGACGCCTGCTACGGCTACGGGATCCAGACCCTCGACGTCTACGACGACGGCCCCGAGCACGGGAACCCTCGGCTCGTGCCGGGCTCGGCGCCTGGCCTCGTGACGCTCATCACCGGAGTCTCGGGTGCAGCGAAGACGAGCGTCGCTTGTCGGATCATTCTCGAGCTCGCGCGAGAGGGGCGCTCCTGCCTTGTCGGTGCGTGGGAGCAGGGCGCCGGAATGTCCCTTGAGCTCATCGCGGCGCTCTCGCTCGAGATGTCGCGCGGTGACGTGAGCCGTGGTCGTTTCAACGAGGACGACGAGCGTGCGCTCCTTGCCGAAATGGAACGACTTGGCCAGTGGATCCGATTCTTCAAACTTCCGTTCGGTCGCGCGCGCTCCGATCGCGGTGGTCAGAACGATCGACAGATCGACCTCATTCGCCAGGTCATCTCCGACAGCGGCTGCGAGGTCTTCGTCGCCGACCTCATGCGCCGCGCGATGAAGGAAACGAAGCCCGACGACGAGGAGCAGTTCCTCTATCGACTGCAGGACGAAGGCAAACAGCTAGACGTTCACCAGATCTGGCTTCACCAGATGCGCCTGAAGGACGTCGAGACGAGGCCCGACAAGCGCCCGACGCGTGAGGGGATGAAGGGTTCGAGCGCATGGGTGGAAGTGCCGGACACGATCCTCGGCCTGCACCGTGCGGCGCTCTGGAAGGACGTGCCCGACACCAAGATGGAGGTGATCGTTCTGAAGCAGCGCTACGACCGGTGGCCGCTTGCCGTGGAGCTCGACTGGAATGCCGAATTTGTTACTTTGGAAAACGGTCGCAGCATTGATTACGTGAGGCCGGACGAGATGAACGAAATGGATGACTTTCTGTCCATCCGGGGGAGAGGTCGCCGTCCACGATGATCGATCTGACGGGCGAGCGGTTCGGGCGACTTGTGGTGGTGCGTCGAGTTTGGTTGGAGTCGAGATACGCGCGGTGGCTCGTGCAGTGCGATTGCGGGAATGTGAAGGAGGTGAGGGGTAGCAACTTGAGATTTGGGACGTTCTCTTGTGGATGCTGGCGGAGGGATCGCCTGCGAACGCATGGAATGAAGAAGACGCGAACGTGGAATTCGTGGTTGTCGATGCGCCAGCGTTGCAACAACCCGAATGAGCCATCGTTTTCTTATTACGGCGGTAGAGGGATCAAGGTCTGCCGACGATGGGAACGGTTCGAGAATTTCTTGCAGGACATGGGTGAGCGTCCTTTGGGGCACACCCTCGAGAGGAAAAACAACGAGGGCAACTACGAGCCGGGTAACTGCAAGTGGGCAACACCGAAGGAGCAGGCGAATAACAGGCGTCCGCGCCGGGGTCGGGTTGTTGCATGATCGATCCCGCGACGCTCCTCGAACGGCTCGGCATCGAGTGGAGGCCGCGCGGGCGGATGCTCATCGCCGTCTGTCCGCACCCCGACCACGACGACCACAAGCCGAGCTGGGCCGCCTGGGAGGACGACGCCGGGCGCTTCCGGCATCGTTGCCTCTCGTGCGGCTTCGGAGGAGGTCCGGCGAACCTGGTGATGGCTGCCCTCGGGCTCGACCGTCGCGCCGCCCACGACTTCCTGGACGGTACCGAGAGCGCCGGCCCGCCGCCGCCGCTGCACCTACGCGTTGAGGTGCGGCACCGCTGGCCGCCCGGACCCGTGAAGGTTCCCGAGGAGGTGTGGATCGGCGAGTCGCTCAGCGACTGGCCAGCGCCGGCCCGCCGGTATCTCGAGAAGCGGCGGATCACTCAGGTCGAGGTCGACCGGTGGGGCATGGGTTACGCCGTCGACGGTCACCTCGCCGCGCGCATCTGGATCCCTGTGCGCGATCGGCATCGCGTCCTCGTCGCGTGGACGGGGCGCTCGTTCGCCGGTGGTGAACCGAAGTACGACTCGAGCACCGAGGCCGCCGCCGGCGTGCTGCTCGGTGAGCACCTTTGGACTGGGTTACGGACGATCGTCGTCGTCGAGGGACCCTTCGACGCAATCGCCGTCGACGCCGTGACGCGCGGTCGGTGGGCGGTCGGTGCGCTCCGCGGCAGTGTCGCCGGTCATGCAATCCACCCAGGCCACGCGCTGAAGCTCGCCGACTTCGACAGGGTCATCATTGCGACCGACCCCGACAAGGCGGGCGAGCGTGCGGCGACGCTCGTCTCTGGCGTCAGTCGGTGGACGGATGTCCGAAAGGCCAAGCTCCGACCCGGGGAAGACTGCGCGAAGCTTTACGAGCGGGACCCCGAGGAGCTCGCCCTGGCCATCGGCTACGACCTCCAATCCGTGGAAGACCGGTCTTCCACGCCGTTGCATTAGGCCTTGGCCGTGGCTCGTCGAATTCCCTACAGAGGAATCGTGTCGTTCAAAGTCGCCGGTCAGGAGATCGTCGGACGGGTGACTCGTACCCTCGAGGTCGTTCCCCAAGACGACAAGCCCAAAGAACCGCTGCGGATGGGCATGACCATCGAGGGAAACTTCCAGGTCCGATCGGATCTCTGGCCCGTGGTGCGGGACATGCTCGAGGAGAGCCACCGACGGCACATGCTCGCCAACGAGATCCGCGCGGCCGAATGCGAGCTCTTCGCATCGGTGCTTCGCTATTGGACGTTCATTTAATGGAAGACCGGTCTTCCATAAATTCCGCGATGGCCTTTCGGTACACAATCCTCGGATCACTCGACGACGAGGCGGCCCTGCGCGACATCGTCGAAGTCCTCGAGCTCACCGGTGGCAACGTGAAGCGCGCCGCGTTCGCGCTCGGCATCTCGCGCCGGCATCTGTACCGTTACCTCTGGCGGCTCCCGGGTGGCTGGCGAGAGGCCGACCGGGTGAGAGCGAAGGCGATGGCCGACTTCGTCGCCGCACGTGCCAGGCTCGGTGTTAGAGTTCCGGCATGTACGACGACATGAGCCCCGAGTGCCAAGCGTTGGTCCAAGCCGCCGCCGGGATGGGCGTCGACGAGCTCGCCGCCGAGCTTGCGAAGTCCTCACGCGAACTACGCGACGCGCGCGCGCTTGCGGCCTACCTGATCTCGATGGCCGGCTAAGCGGCATCAGGTCGGACGTGGCGTTCAGAGACAACCCGCTCGGCCGACTCGTGAGGACCAAGCCGCGCGATGCGGCGAGGGCAATCTCCGAGGTGCTCGTGGCTCAGGCCGGGGCTATCGCTCCGACGGCCAAGGCTCTTGGCGTCGACGGCGCCACGCTCCGGCGCTGGGTGGCCAGGCTGAAGCAGGGGGGCTTCGAGGTCGGACCGGTAAGATCTCCCGGGAACCCGAGCATCACCGAGGCCCAGAAGCGGGGTCATCGGACCATGCGGCAGAGGGCCAGGCAGCGGGCCGCCCTGCGAAAAACAGCCGCAAAAAAGGCGGTTCTTCGGAAAAAGTCGGCTGGTCGTAAAAAAGAGTTGGCAATGCGCGCATGATGCGCTAATTACTTTCTCAGTCCTTGGGGACCCGAAAGGAAAGCGCCAACATGCAAACAGCCAACGAGATCAAGAACCCGACCCACCGAGCCTCACTGAACGGGGCGACCGTCACCTTCCACGCCGACGACTTCGACGCCGTCGTGAGCGACCTCGTCGAGAAGCACGGCCCGGGCGTGCCGGACGTGAAGCCGATCCTCACGCCGGAACTTCGCCGCGCCGTTGCGACGAAAGCAGTCGCCGAGACACTCGCGACGCTCGCTCCCGTTCTGAAGACGGGTCAGTACGACGCCGCCGGCGACAAGCGCTCGCAGACGGACCGCGATGCGGCCATCGCCGCCGGCTTCGCGCCGAAGCAGCCGGTCTACCGCCAGGGCCTGCGCGCCGAGGGGATGCGACGGTTCCGCGAAGAGTTCGACGCCATGCCGCTCGCGCGCCACGCAGCAAGCCGGCTCATCAATCGCGTCCAGAGTGAGGACCGACAGGACCGCCCATTCCCGGCCCGCCAGGTTCGGGTCAACAGCGACGGCCTGCTCGCGTTGAACCGCGCCCGGCTGCTCTTCACCGGTCGCGCCTTCTCTTCGCTCGTCGCGCGGCTCGGCATGCCTGCGGGTGCAGGGACCTACCTACCGGCCATCGAGCCCGAGCTTCGCGCGATCAACGTGAACCATTGGGTGGCCGGACCGTTCGGCGACTCCGAGCAGCTCCGCGCGTTCGAAGCGCAAGAAGCGAAGAAAGAGTTCGCGCCTACCGACCTCGTCTTCAGGACGCGGCTCACGAAGCTCGACCCGAGCGACGACGCACCGGCGCGCCGTGAATGCTACGGCGTGGTCTCTGGCTCCTACGGTGAGTTTGACGCGGACAAGATCGCCGAGGCCGTGCGGATGAGCGTGCCCGAGGACGCCCGCGCGCGCATCGATTACGACGGACACCGCACGAAGATCGACGTCGTCTTCTTCTCGAACATCGTTCCCGAGCACGCGGTCGCTGGTGAGTTCTTCCAAGCTGCGGTTCAGATCCGGAGCGACGACGCCGGCGGTGGATCGATCGTCGTGTCGGCAGCGCTGCACCAGAACCTCTGCCTGAACTTCATCATCCTGGACAAGGCGGTCGGCGAGGTCGCGCGCATCCGGCACATTGGTTCGACCGAGAAGCTCGCCGAGAAGTTCCGCGACGCGTTCGCCCAGGCGCTGAAGAAGATCGAACACTTCACGAAGGCTTGGGGTTACGCGCAGGAGGAGGACGCAGCGGCCCGCGCGCTCGCAGCCGCCAAGCAGACGGGTCAGATCGACCAGGCTGAGCTCGAAAACTTCGTCGCTCGCCCGGTGGCCGAGGTCCTGCCGTGGGTATTCAACGGGATCATCGAGCGCGAGCTCGTGCCGCTTCCCAAGAAGAATCGCGCCGAGACCGTCGCGCAGCTGATGACCATGTGGGAGAAGGACGAAAGCGCCGCGACCCGCGCCCGCGACACGCTCCTCACCCGCGCGGCCGTCGTGAACGCGCTCACCCGCTACGCGCACGAAGTGAACGAGGACCCCTTCCTCGAGAGCGAGATCGAGTCGGCTGCCGGCTCGCTGCTTTTCGGTCGCAAGGACGCGGCACCGGCGCCGCTCCCCTTCGTTCCGCTCACGGCCTAGCTCACACGCGGGGTCCCGCCCGGCCTGCGACGGCAAGCCGGGCGACCTCCGCGCGCGAGGTGCGCCCGGTTTTTTGGAGGAGTCGCTGAGCCATGACCGAACGAATGAAAAAGCTCTTGGAACGAGCGAACGACCTGCGGTCGCAGGCCATCGAGACGGACGACATCGAGCTGCACCAAGCGGCCGACGATTGCATCGTCGAGATCAAGGTCGAGGCGATGGTCCACGCGGCCAACGAGCTCAGCCGATGAGTGACTTCGAGCGGGCCCTGATGGTCCTTCGTGAGGACTCGAACGGCTACGCCGCGTTCGCCCGAGAAACGAACCAGGTTTGGCAGCGCTTCGCCGAGTACCTCTGCCGCCGGTGGAAGCCTCCCCTTGGCGTCGACAAGATCGACGTGAAGCAGGAGCTCCTGCTCGCCGGCTGGCAGGCGGTGCAGCGATGGGACCCGGCGCGCGGCGTCACGATCGATCGCTACGTCCGCTTCCAGGCCATCGACAAGGCGAAGAAGTGGCTCCACAAGCAGCGCGACAGCTACCGCCGCGACGGCTCAGCCCCGAGCCGGGCGCCGACGGTCTTCAGCGCCTTCGAGCGAGACGACGACGAAGCCGGCTCAGCTCAGGAGCGGATGGCCTGGACCGAACCTGAGGAAACCGAGGAGGCGATCCGGCGGCATGACATGAGCCGAGAGCTCTCCCGGGCCTTCGAGCCGCTGAAGGCGCGGCTGCCATTCCGTGAGCGCGAGTGCCTGTCGATCGTCGCGCGGAATGGGGGCAGCGTCGACGCGGCTGCCGACAGTATCATCGCCGACCCGGCGCTCTGCCTTGCGCTCCGGATCGGAAGTGGTGACGAGGCCATCCTCGTTGTCCGGCGAACAGTGAGCAAGGCGCTCGAGATGATCGAAACTGACAACGGAGGAGCCACCCAATGAGCCTGAACGTAAACCTAGAAAAAGCCGACCTCAAGATGGTCGACAAGTACATCGCCCACTACAACCTGAGCGTCACCGGCAGCCTGAACGCCAAGATCAACGCGCTGGAAAAGCACGCGAAGGAAACCGTCAGCGAAGCGGACATGAGCGCAGCCTGCACGGTGTGCGGAGGGGAGAGCGACTTCAATCTTCCCGAGTGTCCCTACTGCGGATCGATCGAGACGAACGACGCGACGCCCACGATCGCCGACGCTGCAGGTTCGCAAGTCGTCGACGACAAGGCGCCCGAGTCGGCTCAACCGTCGAAGCAGCGGATGGGAAGGCCGAAGCCCTCGAAGAAGACGAAGGGCAGCAAGGCGAAAGCCAACGGCGACGCCACCGGCATCGAGACTGCAGAACCGGCGGCGCATACGGCCGAGCTCGTGCACTCCAAGGAGCTCGACGACGCCGTCGGTCGCATTCACCAAGCGCTCCGCGGTGGTGCTTCCAGCTACTGGGAGATGGGCACCGCGATGCTCGAGATCTTCGACAAGCAGCTCTGGAAGCAGCGCGTCGTTGGCGGGCGTCAATCATTCACGAGCTGGAACATGTTCTGCCGTGAGGAGCTCGCGCTTAGCCCGGTGAACACGTTCGCGATCATGGACTCGGCTCGCGCGTTTTCGAAGAAGGACTTCGAGGACATCGGCCACTCAAAGCTTCACCTCATGCTCCGACTTCCGAAGGAGCGGCAGCAGCTCCTGCTCGAGGAAGCGAAGCAAGGACGGCTGCCCCGTTCTCGGTTGAAGGAGATCATCGAAGGCGAGGTGCCGAAGGGCCACGTCCGCGAGACCGGTCGGCGAAAGGTGAAGGGCACCACCAATGCCGCCAAGGTGAACCGCTCAGCCGCTCGAAAGATTCACACGCCCGATGGTGAGATCACTGCGGTCTCGCAGCTAGGTAGGACGAAGCTGAAGCTCTGGGCTCGTCCTGCGAAAAAGGCAAAGTCAAAACCGATCCGCGCTATCTCGGTGACGCAGGATCCATGGGCTGAGGAGCAGCTCGTGAACGGCGTGGTCGTTCGTTACATCGTGATGAAGACCGCAACGGGTCTCGAGCTCATCATCGAGCGCAACCGTCCCGAGAAGACCTGAGTCGCATCACTTCCAGCCGATGCCGTTGCAGGCGATAGGCGCGTACTTCGACGGTTCGTCGATCGTTCATTGGACCCGCTCGCCGACTGGTGAGCGGGTCACGAGTCGAGCGCGTGCCGAGTTCGCTTGCTACCTGTCGAAGGACGCACCGACGGAAGTGATCGAGCGCCTGCGAGCCTCGAGCGCCATTCGTGGGCTCAAGCTCGACGGCGATTGGTACCGGCTTCACGTCCGCGATCGTGACGTGCTCTACCGAGTCGCGGCGCCGCGCGTGCGCGACATGCGAGGGGGTGAGGTGCGGCCCGGGCTCCTCCCCGGTCTGAACGTCCAGAGCTACGAGGCCGACCTCGATCCCGTGCGCCGGTGGGCGCTCGAGAACACCGTCGAGATCGGGCGACCACGTCGTTGCTATCTCGACATCGAAGCCGACAGCCGCGTCCCGATTGCGAAGAAGGAGAGCGCGCGGATGCTCACCTGGACGATCGGCGACGACGAGAGCGAGCTCATCACGGGCTGCCTGGAGGAGGACACCGACGAAGCGGAGCGCGAGCTCCTGCTCGACTTGGTCGACGAGCTCGAACGCTACGACCAGATCGCCGCGTGGTACGGCGACGGCTACGACTTCCCGGTCTTGCGTGCACGTCTCGAGCGGCAGCGCATCCGCGTCGACATGCGCCGCTGGCTCTGCGTCGATCATCTTCCCGTCTTCCAGCGGATGAATATCTCGTCCTCCAAGAGCGGCGACGAGAAGCAGTCGATGAGCCTCGACAACATCGCGTGGAGCGTTGCGGGAATGCGAAAGGTTCCGTTCGACTCGTCGCAGACCTGGGAGTTTTGGTCCGCGGGTGGTGAGCAGCGCGAGTACCTCTGCCGTTACAACGCGCACGACGTGCGATGCATGATCGGCATCGAGCAGAAGACTGGGTACCTTGAGCTCCACAACACCCTGTCGCAAACGTGCGGCGTCTTCCCCGACACGCGTGCGAGCAATCCGCTCCGCTACGTCGACAACATGATGCTGAAGCTCGCGCATTCGCGAGGCCAGCGTCTGCCGACGCGTTACGGCTCCGAGGACACCGACCCGTTCGAGGGAGCGTTCGTCTTCCCCGCGACCAAGGGCTTGGTCCGCGACGTCGAGGTCGTCGACTTCGCGAGCATGTATCCGTCGATCATCCGATCCTGGAACATCAGTTTCGACACGATCACCGACCACATTCTCGAAGAAGGACCGCGTCCGACCTACCTCGCGCACACGCCGCCCGTTCAGAAGAAACCGATCCCCGAGGGTTGTTGCGAGTCGCCGAGCGGTTCGGTCTTTCGGAACGAGCCGGAGGGCCTGCTCGCTCTCGGAGTCGGCGAAGCGCTCCGGCTACGCAAGCACTGGACGAAACTCAAGGCGACGTTCCCGCCCGAGAGTCCCGAGTGGATCGACGCCGACCGCCGATCGACCGGCTACAAGATCGTCTCCAACACGTTCTACGGCGTGCAGGGTTGTCAGTTTTTCCGACTCTTCAACCGCGACGCCGCCGAAGCTGTGACGCTCGGCGGTCAGTGGATGATCAAAGAGGTCGCGAAGGAAGCCGAGCGCCGAGGCATGCGCGCGATCGGCGGGGACACCGATTCCCTTTTCATCGCCGGCGCGTCGCGTGGGGCGATGGCCGAGCTCGTGCAATTCCTGAACGACGACTTCTTCCCGCGCGAGCTCAAGGCGATGGGCGCGACGCGGTGCGAGCTCCGACTCGAGCACGAGAAGGGACACGAGCTGATGCTCGTGATCGCAAAGAAGAACTACGCCGCGCGCTACGCCCACTACAAGGGCCAGGCTCCCGACGCGACGACGAAGCCCGAGGTGAAGGGCCTCGAATACAAGCGCGGCGACGCGGCCAAGCTCGCTCGCGACATGCAGGCCGAGATCTTGGACCTCCTACTCGGTGGCGGGATCCTTGGGCCGCGTCGTCCTGATGTGTGCCTCGACGTCGAGCAGTTCCGGAAGATCGTTCTTCGGTGGCGCGATCGTGTGCTCGAGGGCGTGCTCACTCGCGACGACGTGAAGACTTCGAAGCGTCTGAAGAAACCGATCGACGGCTACGCGATCCGAAAGAAGAAGGACGGTGGGAACATGGCGCGACCGCCGCACGTCGAGATCGCTGCGTCGCTCATCGAGCGCGGGATCCATGTCGCCGAGGGTTTCAAGGTGGACTACTTCGTCGTCGACGGCTCGTGCTCGCCGATGAAGGTCGCATGGGCTGGCGACTGGGACGGCAACTTCGATCGCTTCCACCTTTGGGAAAACACGGTCTACCCGGCAGCGTTCCGCGTGCTCGACGCAGCCTTCCCCGATCCATGGTGGAAGACTCACGCCAAGGTCCGACCGAAGAAGCTCCGGCACGTGCTCCCAGGGCAGGGCGGCTTCGGTTTCGGCGAGGCGCCCGCACCCTCTCGCAGCTAGCGCCCAGGTGGCATACATCGCGTCCCCATGAGACGCCGAAACGACCCGACCGCCGCCGTAGCTCCGAAGCAGCCCACCCTCCCTTCCGTGGAAGACCGGTCTTCCATTCCAGAGTCACCAGCTCCGAAAAAGAACGGCAGCGCCGCCGCGCCAGCGCCTGCCCCTGCAGCGCCGCCGCCTAAGGCTCCCGAGTTCCCCGACCCGCCGGCGCCGCACTTCCAGCCGCCGCGTATGCCCGGCCCCTACGAGCGGATCGTGACGACGGTCTTCGACTTACCGGAACCTCACCAGGAGTTCGAGCGGCTGCGCACCGAGCTCCAATTGACGGACGTTCGCGCGTCCTCGGCGAGCTACGGCCAGGTGGTCGACGCTCTCGACCAAGCCGAGAAGAACGCCCAGAGCGCGGTCGAGCTGAAGGTCAATTTCGAAGCGGTGCAGAAGGCGTTCGAAATGGACGCGCTCGTGATCTCCGGACCGTTGAGGGAGCGTGCGAAGGAAACCCTCGAGCAGGAGAAGCGCGACGAGTTCGAGAAGCAGAAGGCCGTCCACGGCAGCAAGGCCCCGACGGGCAAGCAGATCACCGAGGCCGACGTCGAAGCGTGCCTGGCGAGCATGTTCCCCGACGAGGCCCGCGTGCTCGCGCAGCGTGGCGCCGAAGCCAAGGGCGCGCTCGAGGCTACGAAGTCACTCGCCGAACGGTGGGCAGAGCGCGCGCGAGATCTGCGGATGATGGTCAGCACGGTTCGGGGGCAGTCGCATTAGGCGACCGTGCCCAAGAAAGAAGGAAAAGATGAGCGGTTCTAAGGGTTCAAGCGGCGTCGTCGGTTACGACGAGTTCCTCAACCATTCGAGCGGTGGAGGTGGCGGAAGCTTCCTCAAGTCGTGGAAGGACGACGGGCAGATCGACGTCTGGCTGGCGCCTGCAGCGGGCGCCGGTATTCGCTGGGCCCATTCCTTCTGGCACGTCGTGAAGGAAAAGGAGAAGGGCGGTGAGGAAGCCGACGTCGTGAAGAGCTACCGGTGGATCTGTCACGAGCGCGAGATCATCCTGCGCAAGCAACGGTTCCGCGGTGACGACATCGGGCTGAAGCCGCAAGGGATCTCACCCGCGGCGTGGGAGGACCTGCAGTCGAAGGGTGTGGGCGTCATCGGCAACGGCTCGCGTGAGTACCCACCGGAGGTCTGCCCCATATGCACGATGATCGAGCTCTTGCGCGAGCAGGTGCGCACGGGTCGGCTGAGCTGGACGTCGCCCTTGTTCGAATGGGATCTCAAGGACGACAGCGAGATCGTGACCGTCGGCGGCTTCTGCGGGCTCTTCTCGAGACCGAAGAACGACTACGCCAAGGTGCAGCTCGACGCGATGCGGAAAGCCGGCGTCGAGCAGAACGAGATCTTCATGGAGAACGCTGGCGCGCGCTGCGATTACATCATGCGGGTCGTTTCCGATGCGGACCCGCAGGACGGGATCGTCATTGCTCCGGTGGCCGACTCGCTCGGTCGGAAGATTCAGAAGGCGATCAAGGACCGCATCGAAGCGACCAAGGGTGCGTTCGTCCCGAGTCGCGATCCCTTCTGCGTTCGGTGGAAGTATGACGATTCGAAGGACTTCGAAAAGAAGTACGACGTCGTCCCGCTCACCGAGGCCAAGCCGAACGAAGACGTGCTCGAGGCCCTCGAGGGTGACCTCCCGCCGATCGACGACATACTCGCGAAGGGAAACGTCGCGACGCTCCGCGCGCAGATGGAGAAGCACTGCGTTCTTCAGGGGGTGCCCTGGGATCATGTCTTCGGTGCAGCCGAGAAGAACGAAGCGGCAAGCCAGGATACGACCAAGGGAGAACCCTGGGACGCCGCACGTGCCGCAACCCAGGCCGCCAGGGCGCCTGAGGTCGCCGCACAGCCCGCCGCAGCGCCTCAAGCTCCGGCAGCGCCTCCCCCGGCTCAGCCCGCCCAGCAGGCGGCAGGCTCGGACGACGAGCCCTACGAGTGTGAGGTCTGCGGCGGTGCCAATTCGAGCGAGACCCGGTGCCGGCATTGCGGAGCCGAGTACGACTCGTTCACCGGCGCGCTCACCTACAACCCGAGGATCGCGGTGAGCGCGACCAACAAGCCGAGCGTGACGGCTCCTGCGGTCGCTGCAGCGCCGCCCGCCGAACCGCCGCCGCCCGCTGGCAGGTCGCCTGCACGACGCCGGCGCCAGGCGACCGCGTGAGTCGTTCCAGGAAGCAAGCCGCGGCGCAGGCTGAGCCGCTCGCTCAGTCGTTCGCCGACAACCGCAAGCGGCTCGCCGGCATGGCCAAGGTCACCGGCGACATGGGTAACTGGCGGCCGGCGCCGGAGGTCATGCGAGAGGTGCAGGCGGTGCCGACGCGCTTCGTCCAGCTCGACGCGATCACGCGGGTCTCGGGCTGGCCCATCGCGCGCATTGGGCTCATCTCGGGACCGAGCGCCGAGGGTAAGACGGAGCTCTTGCTTGGCATCGGTTCGAGCTTTCTTGCACGCGATCACTTCTTCGGTTTCCTAGACCTCGAGATGACGACGCCGCCGTCGTGGGTATCGAAGCTCATGGGTGGTCTCGAGAAGCACCCGGGCTTCGTCGCGCTGCCGCCGGGTGGCACCTACGAGCAGAACGCCGTGCAGGTTCGGAAGTTCTGCGAGCGGATCGCCAAGGCGCGCAAGGACGGTGACTTGTCCGAGGAAACGACGGGGCTCATCGGTGTCGACTCGATCAGGAAGTTCATGCCGGCCGATCTGTTGAAGCGTCTGTCGCAGGAGGTCGCCGAGGGCGGCAGAGCACGCGGCAAGCGCCATGGGATCGACGGCATCGGTGGACGCGCTGCGCAGATCAAAGCGGCGCTGAACGCAGCGTGGATGGATGAGCTTGTGCCGCTGCTCGCCGAGACTCGGTGCGCGGTGATCATCATCTCGCGCGAGGACCTCGACCCGGAGGACATCTACGCCGACAAGCCGAAGATCGGTGGAGGTCGTGCGCTCTTCTACGAGTCGAGCCTCGTCGTGCGTGTGACGAGGCACGACCTCACCGAGGAGATCGCCGGCGACAAGGTCTCGGTCGGCGAGCGTCACATCGCGACGATCTACAAGTCGAAGGTTGCCGGCCGATTCGAGAAGCGACCGATGGCCGCCTTCCACACTTCGAACGGTCGGCTCGTGCCGGAGGGCTTCTGGCCGGAGCGCGACGTGCTCGAGATCGCCGAAGAGTGCGGCGTGGTCGAGCTCAAAGGCTCCCACTACTCCTACGGTCGGAAGCGTCTCGGCCACGGCAAGCCGGGCACGCTGAAGCGCCTACACGACGATCCTGAGCTCCTTGCCGAGCTCGACCGCGCTGTGCGCGCAGCGACGCGATCGAACGGGGCATAAGCTCCGTCGCGATGAGCGCCCACCATTGTCACGCCCCCGGATGCGGAGCCTCGGTTCCGCCGAAGATGTTCGCGTGCCGGCGTCACTGGTTCGCGCTGCCGCGTGCGATCCAGCTGGCGATCTGGGCCGAGTACCGGAACGGGCAGGAGCGCGACAAGCAGCCGAGTCTTCGGTACATGGCCGTGCAGACCGCAGCGCGCGCGGTGCTCGCGTTCAAACCACGCGACGAAGCCGCGGCTTTGAACTCCGCTGAGCTCGTGCTCCAGGCGAACGTCTACCGAACGATGGCGATCACCGCTGAGCTCGGAGATCCCTTCACGCAGCTTGGGCCGCCGTTCGCCGGTATGGATCTCTCGAAGGCGGTGCCGTGAAGCTCCTGCTCTTCAGCGACGTCCATCGCGATTGGGTGACGGGCGGACTCGAGCGTGGCGAAGAGATCG
>Ga0184628_10000085_pt1 | contig 48992 bp, 53 predicted proteins | sample PLM4_5_b1_FD_133149 | JGI IMG/M metagenome (GOLD analysis project Ga0184628, IMG submission 133149) | Groundwater sediment microbial communities from an aquifer in East River, Colorado, USA - PLM4_5_b1 | ecosystem: Environmental > Terrestrial > Soil > Riparian zone | place: USA: East River...
GCAAGCGCAGGACCCATGGCGCCTCGGACACGCTCAGCAGCGGCGCCAGCAGCCAGCCCACCATCGGCGGATGGTCGTAGAAGCCGATGTCGGGGGTGCGGCCCCACAGGATGAAGTACGCCTCGTCGCCGGTGATCGGCAGCGCCGCGGCGAGCCAGAAGCGGAACGCGAGCGTCGCGACGAGCGCAAACGCCAACCACTGCCGCGGCGTCAGAGAGGCCACGGCGGCGATTCTAACGACTAGCTCAGCGTTTGGCCTTGGCGGCCTTGCGCCTCTCCTTCACCGCGCCGGCCAGTGTCTCGAGCACCTCGAGCGAGTCCTTCCATCCCAGGCAGGCGTCGGTAACGCTCTGGCCGTACTGCAGCGGCTTGCCCGGATTCAGCTCCTGGCGCCCTTCCACGAGGTGCGATTCGACCATCGTGCCGATGATGCGCCGCTCGCCGCCCGCGATCTGCGCTGCGATGTCGCGCGCCACGTCCAGCTGGCGCTTGAACTGCTTGGCGGCGTTGGCGTGCGAGCAGTCGATCATCAGGCGCTCCGGCAGCTTGGCCTTGATGAGCTCGGCGCAGGCGGCGGCCACGCTTTCCGCGTCGTAGTTCGGCGCCTTGCCGCCGCGCAGGATGATGTGGCAATCGTCGTTGCCGCGCGTCTGCACGATCGCCACCTGCCCGGTCTTGTGCACCGAAAGGAAGTGGTGCTTCTGGCCGGCGGCGAGGATCGCATCCACGGCGATCCTCACGTTGCCGTCGGTGCCGTTCTTGAAGCCCACCGCCGCCGACAGGCCCGAGGCGAGCTCGCGGTGCACCTGCGACTCCGTGGTGCGCGCGCCAATCGCACCCCAGGACACCAGGTCGCCCATGTACTGCGGCGAGATCACGTCGAGGAACTCGCAGCCCGCGGGCACGCCGGCCTGGTTGATGCGCACCAGCAGGTCGCGCGCGATGCGCAGCCCCTCGTTGATGCGGTAACTGCCGTTGAGGTAGGGGTCGTTGATCAGCCCCTTCCAGCCGACCGTGGTGCGCGGCTTCTCGAAGTACACGCGCATCAGGATCTCCAGCTCGCCCTCGTGCAGGCGGCGCTCGGCGGCGAGGCGCCCGGCGTACTCCACCGCCGCGACCGGGTCGTGGATCGAGCAGGGTCCCATCACCACCAGCAGGCGGTCGGACTTGCCCTGCAGGATGGCGCGCACCTTGCGGCGCGTTTCCGCGATCAGCGTCTCGACGCTCGTGCCCTGGATCGGGAAGAAGCGGATCAGGTGCTCGGGCGGCGGCAGCGGGACGATGTTTTCGATGCGTTCGTCGTCCGTGAGCGAAGTCTTGTCGGCGGGCACGGGGCCGAGGAAGGAATCGGTGGGCGCGGTCATGGTGTGGGCTCTCGTGACGAAAATGCGGTCGAAAAAAAACCGCCAGGCATTTCTGCTCTGGCGGTTTCTCGGTTTCGCTGGATTGCGGCTAGCCGATCCCCTCCGCCAGAAGGCGCGGGAAGCAGAAGAAAAAGCCGAAGAACCAGCGATGCATGCGACGGGATTGAAGCATGGGTGCCCAAAATTGTCTACTTTCGGCCACTGGACCATCTGGGTGCAGCGGAACAGGGCGACTTCCTGTCGTTGCCCTCCAAGTGGAATGAAGACATGGGGGAAATCTGGCACTCGGCAATGCGGACTGCCAGAAAGCTGGCGCGGGAGTTGCTTCGCTTATCAGCGTCTGCTAGCGTCTTCGCTCGGGTAGCGGTACCGGCGAACAACAAGCGGCAAGGAGGCACGAATGTCGGCCAACGTGGCTATTCCGATCGCAGGATTCAGGGACGTCTACGACGTCCCCGCCGTGGAGAAAGCGCTGCAGGATCTGCCTGCCGGCGCGAACGAGGCGCTGCGCGCGCTTTACGACAAGATGCTGCGCGTCGGCGGCCAGCGCTTCACCGTGAAGCCCTCCGCGATGCCGGCGATGGACGAATTGTTCGACGCGCTGCCCAATTTCGGCGCCGTGCTCGAGGACATCCGCAAGCAGCTGGCGCTGTGCATGGACTCCGAGGATGCGATCGAGCTGCCGCCGATGCTGCTGCTCGGCGAACCGGGCATCGGCAAGACGCACTTCGCGCGGCGCATCGCGCACCTGCTCGGCACCGGCTACGGTTTCGTGCCGATGAGCTCGCTCACCGCCGGCTGGATCCTGAGCGGCGCCTCCTCGCAGTGGAAGAACGCCAAGCCGGGCAAGGTGTTCGAGACCTTCCTCAACGGCGATTACGCCAACCCGGTGATGGTGGTGGACGAGATCGACAAGGCGAGCGCCGAAGGCCAGTACGACCCGCTCGGCGCGCTCTACGGCCTGCTCGAAGTGGACACCGCCATGCGCTTTGTGGACGAGTTCGCCGAGGTGCCCATCGACGCCTCGGGCGCGGTGTGGTTCGCAACCGCCAACGATGCGGCGCGCATCCCCGAGCCGATCCTCAACCGCATGCACGTCTACGAGATCGAGGCGCCGGACGCCGAGGGCGCGGCGCGCATCGCGGTCTCGATCTACCGCGAGATCCGCGGCGCGCATGATTGGGGCAAGGGTTTCCCCGAGGTCCCGGGCGCGGTGGTGGTGGAAAAGCTCGCCGCGCTCTCGCCGCGCGAAATGCGGCGCGCGCTGCTCGCCGCATTCGGCAACGCCAAGCTCGCCGGCCGCGGGGAACTCCGCCCCGAGGACGTGCAGGACGGGCGCGCCAACCGGAAGCGGATCGGTTTCTAGGTATAGGCCAGCAGGCGGCCGCAGGCGATCACCGACACCCACAGGAGCAGGGACAACGCGGCGGCCATGCGCGCCGCCGCGGGCGGCATGCGGTTCACGTCCCAGTCGGACGCGCCGCGGAACACCCCGGCATGGAACACCGCCGCGTTCACTCCCGCGGCCAGGATCAGGCAGAGCTTGAGCACGAACACCGGGCTGGCGATGAAATCGCGCGCGTGCGCCACGAACATGGAGAGGCCACTCGGCACGATCAACAGGAAACTTGCTGCGGTCCACGGCAGGATATGGGCTGCGAGGCGCCGCACCGGCACCGAGTTCGACAGGCCCAGCAGCCGCAGGTCGAGCATGGCGATGGAACCCACCAGCAGCGCGATGCCGGTAAGGTGCACGATCTCGACGATGGGGTAGAGCCACAGCGACTGGCGCATCGCCACGCCTAGGGCGCTCATCTCGATGGCGCCCATGGGGTGCCGCGGCTTACCTGAGCTCTACAGTCTTGCCGCCTACCGTGATGCGCTCGGCGCGCATCTCCTCCGGCTTGTTGCGATTGGGGTAGCCCTCGAGCGCCGCCGTGGTGCCCGGCTTGAGCATGTCCTTGGTCAGCCCGCGGTTTTCCATGCGCGAAGGCGGCGCGAGCACGCACAACCAGGTCTTGCCCGGGGTTTCGAGACGCACGTGGCCGTGCGGATGCTCGTAGCCGAATTCCACGATCTTGCCCGTGAGCTTGAGGACATTGGCGGAGTCGTATTCGCTCCAGCCGTGGTGTGCCATCGCCAGCAGCGGCAGCGAAAGTATTCCAGCGAGAACCATACGTCGTTTCATGCTTGCCTCCGTTTCAGCCAGTCCGCCACCGCCAGCCCGGTGCCGAAATCCCAGGGCCTGAGCTTCTCCGGCGCGATGCGCCGGACGTCGGCCAGTTCCTCGTTCAGCTGCACCGTGCCGGTGGCCGGCACATGGTAGGCGATGATGAGTTCGTTGCGGCGCGCGAAGGGGTAGAGCCCGACGAGGTGCGCGGCGGTGGCGTCAAGGTCCAGCTCTTCCTTTACTTCGCGTTTCACGCCCTCCTCCGGCGCTTCATCCTTTTCCAGGAATCCGGTCACCAGGCCGAACATCTTCTCGGGCCAATCCTTGTTGCGGGCGAGAAGCACAGCCCCTTCGTGCTCGACGATCGCCGCCACCACCGGCACCGGGTTGTCCCAATGCACGTAACCGCATGTGCAGCCCAGGCGGGCGTCCTCGGCGCGCACTGCAAGCGGCGCCGCGCAGGCCGGGCAGAACTTATACGCGCTGCTCAACCCAGCCCTTCACCGACTGCAGGGCCGCGGGCAGCTTGGCGGGTTCGGTGCCGCCGGCCTGCGCCATGTCCGCGCGGCCGCCGCCTTTGCCGCCAACCTGCTGTGCCACGAAATTCACCAGCTCGCCCGCCTTCACCCTGGCGGTGAGGTCGGCGGTGACGCCGGCGATCAGCGACACCTTGCCGTCCACCACGGCGCCGAGCACGATGGCGGCGCTCTTCAGCTGGTCTTTCAGCCGGTCCACGGCCTCGCGCAATGTCTTCGCGTCCGCCCCGTCGAGCGTCGCGGCGAGCACCTTGGCGCCCTTCACGTCCACGGCCTGGCTCGCGAGGTCCTCGCCCTGTCCCGAGGCAAGCCTGGACTTGAGCCGCGCGAGCTCCTTCTCGAGCGACTTCTTCTCCTCCAGCAGGCCCTGCACCGCCTTTTCGACCATTCCGCCTTCGGGCCGGGTCCGCAACTGCCGGGCCACCTCGTGGAATTCCTTCAACTGGGCGTTGATCAACGCCAGCGCATTGGATCCCGTCGTCGCTTCCACGCGGCGTATGCCCGCCGCCACGCCGCCTTGCGAGGAGATCTTGAACACGCCGATGTCCCCCGTGCGCTCGACATGCGTGCCGCCGCAGAATTCGCGCGAGGAGCCGATGTCGAGGACGCGCACCTCGTCGCCGTACTTCTCGCCGAACAGCATCATGGCACCGGACTTTTTCGCTTCCTCCATCGGCATGACCTGCGCCCGCGTCGGCGCGTTCTGCAGAATCTCGGCGTTGACCAGCTGTTCGACCTGGTGAAGTTCCTCTTCGCTCATCGACTTGTCGTGCGCGAAGTCAAAGCGCGTCTTTTCGGCGTCGACGAGGGACCCTTTCTGCTGCACGTGCGGGCCCAGCACTTCGCGCAGCGCCTTGTGCATGAGGTGGGTGACCGAATGGTTGCGCATGGTCCGCTTGCGCCGTTCAACGTCCACGCGTGCCTCGACCTTGTCGCCCAGTTTGAGCTCGCCGGTCCTGAGCGCGCCGTGGTGGCCGAAGACCTCGGGCTGGATCTTCTGCGTGTCGAGGACCGAGAACGTGCCGCCGGACCCCACGAGTTCGCCCTGGTCGCCCACCTGTCCGCCCGACTCGGCGTAGAACGGCGTCTGGTCGAGCACCACCACGCCCGCTGCGCCCGCCTTCAGCTTCTCGGCCGGCGCGCCTTCGTGATAGAGCGCAATCACCTTCGCTGGCAGACTGAGCGTGTCGTAGCCACGGAACTCGGTCTTGCGGCCCGAGTAGTCCAGACCCGCCGCAGAAGTGAACCTGCTCGCCGCACGCGCGCGTTCGCGCTGCTGGCCCATGGCCGCTTCGAATCCCGCGAGGTCCAGGCTGACGCCGCGCTCGCGGCAGATGTCGGCGGTCAGGTCCACGGGAAAGCCAAACGTGTCGTAGAGCTTGAAAATGATCTCGCCGTCGAGCAGCTTCTCGCCCGAGGCGAGCGCCGACTCGAGCACGCCCATGCCGTTTTCCAGCGTTTCGGCGAAGCGCTCCTCCTCCTGCTGCAGCACGCTCGCGACGCGCTGGCGTGCCTTGCGCAGCTCGGGATACGCGTCGCCCATCGCCGTATCGAGGTCTCCCACCATGCGGTGGAAGAACGGCTGCTTCTGGCCCAGCTTGTAGCCGTGCCGGATGGCGCGTCGGACGATGCGGCGGAGCACGTAGCCGCGGCCCTCGTTGCCCGGGATCACGCCGTCCACGACGAGGAAGCTGCAGGCGCGGATGTGGTCGGCGATGACGTTGAGCGAGGGGTTCTTAAGCTGCTTCTGCCCCGTCTCCCGCGCCGCCGCCTTGATCAGGTCCTGGAACAGGTCGATTTCGTAGTTCGAGTGCTTGCCCTGCAGCACGGCCGCGATGCGCTCCAGGCCCATGCCCGTGTCCACGCAGGGCTTGGGCAACGGCGTAAGCACGCCCTTTGCGTCGCGGTCGTACTGCATGAACACCAGGTTCCAGATTTCGATGTAGCGGTCGCCGTCGGCGTCGGGCGATCCTGGCGGGCCGCCGGCGATGCCGGGGCCGTGGTCGTAGAAGATCTCGCTGCAAGGACCGCAGGGGCCGGTGTCGGCCATCTGCCAGAAATTGTCCGACTGGTATTTCTGGCCACCGGGCTTGTCGCCGACGCGCACGATTCGTTCGCGCGGGACCTTGATGTCATCAGCCCACAAGCCATAAGCCTCGTCATCTGTGTGATACACCGTGACCCAGAGCCGCTCCGGCACCAGCTTGTACACCTTGGTGAGCAACTCCCAGGCGTAGCGAATGGCGTCTTGCTTGAAGTAGTCGCCGAAACTGAAGTTGCCCAGCATCTCGAAGAAGGTGTGGTGGCGCGCGGTGTAGCCGACGTTCTCCAGGTCGTTGTGCTTGCCGCCGGCGCGCACGCAGCGTTGGGACGTCGTGGCGCGCGGTGTGGCGCGCTTTTCCTTGCCGAGGAATACGTCCTTGAACTGCACCATGCCGGAGTTGACGAACAGCAATGTCGGGTCGTCGGTCGGCACCAGCGAGCTGGAAGCCACGATGGCGTGGCCCTGCGACTTGAAATATTCGAGGAAGCTCGCGCGGATCTGGTTCGATCGCATAGGCCCGCTATTCTAAAGGAAGGTCTGCGGCGCCCGGGCGCCGCAGACTCCCCGCCCGCCGGGCTACGCCGCGAGCCGGCCGTACTTCACCAGCCGCGCACGAATGCCCGTCTGCGTGCGCTGGTGCGCCACGGCCAAATCGCCGAGCGCATTCCCCGCGTCGAACGACGCGAGCAGCTTGCGGTCCTCGTCTTCCGACCACGGCTCCCCGGTTTTCGCCGGCAGCTGCTGCTTGCGCCGCTCGAACTGCGCGGCGCGTTCCAGCGCCTCGACCGCGGTGTACAGCGCGCGTACCGTCTGCGGCCGCTGGTAGGCGCCCTCGGCCGGAAACACTTCGCCGTTCTCCGGATCGACGCCGTTGGCCAGCGACTTCACGATTGCCAATGCCTGTGCCTGTTCCATTCCCATCACCCCCTTTCCGCGCGAATCGCGCTACGTCATCAACGCTTAGTCCCTTCCCGCGGATGACGCACCAAGCACACTACGAATAATTTCGTAGGAGAAGCCACGTTGCTGGAGAAAGCGTGACCGCCTCGCACGCTCCTCGGGGGTCACAGCGGGTGCGTTGTACTTGCGTCGAAGAATTTCAGTTGCGCGCACCAATTCGGCGCTCGCCAGTTCGGCAGCCACACGTTCCAAGATTCCCTCGGCAATACCCTTCGCGCGCAGGTCCAAACAAATGCGGTCTACGCCGTATTTGCGCGAAAGCTGACGGGCACGTACTTCAGCATAGCGTTCATCTGAAAGCTGCTGTCTCGCCTCCAGTGAGTCAAGTAGCTGTACGAGCTCCTGGGAAGACTCACAGTAGGAGGAAAGCCTTTTGGATAACTCAGCCCGCGAGTGCTCGCGGCGCGCGAGGTGCCTTAGCGCCCGCGCTTTGAGCGCCGCGGGCGTGTCAGGACCGTCCATGCTCAGCCGTTGCTGCCGCCCCGCTTGCGGGTGGGGAGGTGCTCGACCTTCTTGTCTTCGCTCGCCTCGGCTTCGACTGCGGCAGCTGCGGCCGGGGCTTTCACGCCGGCCTTCTCGCGGATCTTCATCTCGATCTCGCGCGCCAGCTTGGCGTTCTCCTTGAGGAATTCGCGCGAGTTGTCCTTGCCCTGGCCGAGCCGGTCGCCGTTGTAGATGTACCAGGCGCCCGATTTTTCCAGCACGCCGTGCGCCACGCCCAGTTCCAGCACCTCGCCTTCGCGCGAGATGCCCTCGCCGTACAGGATGTCGAATTCCGCGGTGCGGAACGGCGGCGCCACCTTGTTCTTCACGATCTTGACGCGCGTCTCCGAGCCGATCACCTCGTCGCCCTTCTTGATCGAGCCGATGCGCCGGATGTCGATGCGCGCCGAGGCATAGAACTTGAGCGCGTTGCCGCCGGTGGTGGTTTCGGGGTTGCCGAACATGACGCCGATCTTCATGCGGATCTGGTTGATGAAGATGACCAGCGTATTGGTGCGCTTGATGTTGGCGGTGAGCTTGCGCAGGGCCTGGCTCATCAGCCGCGCCTGCAGGCCCATCTGCGGCTCGCCCATCTCGCCCTCGATCTCGGCCTTGGGCGTGAGCGCCGCCACCGAGTCCACCACGATCACGTCCACCGCGCCGGAGCGCACCAGCATGTCGGCGATCTCGAGCGCCTGCTCGCCGGTGTCGGGCTGCGAGATCAGCAGCTCGTCGATATTGACGCCGAGCTTCTTGGCATATTGCGGATCGAGCGCGTTCTCCGCGTCGATGAAGGCGGCGGTGCCGCCCAATTTCTGCACTTCGGCGATCACCTGCAGGGTCAGCGTGGTCTTGCCCGAGGACTCGGGCCCGTAGATCTCGACCACCCGGCCGCGCGGCAGTCCGCCGACGCCGAGGGCCAGGTCCAGGCCCAGCGACCCGGTGGAGACCACCTCGATGTCCTTGATGGCCTCGGAGTCCATGCGCATGATGGAGCCCTTGCCGTACTGCTTTTCGATCTGCGACAGCGCCGCGGCCAGCGCCTTGGATTTGTTCTCGTCCATCCTGTACCTCTTGTTCTGGTTGTCGGCATCTGCGGCAGGCTGGGCCTGGGCCGGCACCGGATACTGTATAAACGTCCATGTATTGTAGCCGTTGACGCGGGACTGTCAACGCAGCTGCGGTAACATCCGGTTTTCCTAATTCAGACAACAGCTTGGGAGAATACAGATGGCCAAGGTCGCATTCCTGGGATTGGGCGTGATGGGCTACCCGATGGCGGGTCACCTGCTGAAAAAAGGTGGCCACGACGTCACCGTCTACAACCGCTCGGCGGCCAAGGCCGCGCAGTGGGTGAAGGAGCTCGGCGGCAAGTCCGCCCCTAACCCGCGCGATGCGGCGCAGGGGGCCGATTTCGTCATGATGTGCGTCGGCAACGACGACGATGTGCGCGCGGTCGCCTATGGAGACAACGGCGCCCTTGCCGGTCTCCGCAAGGGGGCCGTGCTGGTCGACCACACCACCGCCTCTGCCGTCGTGGCGCGCGAACTGCACGCCAAGTGCAAGGCAGCCGGCGTCGGCTTCGTGGATGCGCCGGTGTCAGGCGGCCAGGCGGGCGCGGTCAACGGCCAGCTGGGCATCATGTGCGGCGGCGAGCAAGGCGATTACGACAAGGCACTGCCGGTTCTCAACGTCTACGCCAAGATGTGCGCGCTGATCGGCGGCCCGGGCTCGGGCCAGCTCACCAAGATGGTCAACCAGGTCGCCATCGTCGGCCAGCTGCAGGGGTTGTCGGAGGCGCTCAATTTCGGCAAGAAGGCCGGCCTCGACATGGAGAAGGTGATCGCCGTGATCTCCAAGGGCGCCGCCCAGTCCTGGCAGCTGGAGAACCGCTGGAAGACCATGGTCGAGGGCAAGTTCGAGGGTTTCGGCTTCGCCAGCGACTGGATGCGCAAGGACCTGAACATCGCGCTGGCCGAGGCGAAGAAGAACGGCTCGCACATGCCCGGCACCGCGCTGATCGAGCAGTACTACGGCCGCATCAGCGCCGGCGGCCATGGCCGCTGGGACAACACCTCCCTGATGAGCCTGCTGGCGAAAGACTAAAGGGGGTCAGAGTAACTTTTTGTGTGGTAGAGCGTTAATCGGACCATGCATTACTTGCGTACAGCGGCCCGATGCCCCGCCCTCCCCGACTAGAACTCCCTGGGGTCCCGCTGCACGTCGTACAGCGGGGAAACAATCGTGGCCTTTGCTTCTTTGGAGATGTCGACCGACGTTTTTTTCTTAAGTCTTTGGTGGACGTCGCCGTTCGGCGCGGCTGCCTGCTGCATGCATACGTATTGATGTCCAATCATGTGCACCTGCTGGTCACACCCCCGGAGACCGGCGCCGTTTCGGCAATGTTGCAGGACTTCGGCCGCCGCTACGTTCGCGTGGTCAACGAGGCCCATGGCAGATCCGGGACACTTTGGGAAGGACGCTTCAAGTCGAGCCTTATCGACACCGATACGTACCTGCTTAATTGCCATCGCTACATTGAGCTCAATCCAGTTCGCGCGAGGCTGGTTTCGGACCCTGCGGACTATCCATGGAGCAGCTACTCGCACTACGCCCAGGGAAGACCTAATAGGTATGTAACTGCACATCAGGGCTATTTGACCCTAGGCAATACCGCGGATGAACGACAGAGCGCGTTCACGTCCTTTTGCCGACTGCCAATCGATGACGCTGAAATCAATCGCATGAGAATCCATGTAAATAGAGGCTGGGCACTTGGATCCGGCACCTTCTTGAGCAGAATCGAAAGGGAGGTCGGTCGATCGATTCGACCCCCACGTCGCGGCAGGCCACCAAGAGAAGCCGCCGAGAATTCGGTCGGCACGGTAGCTCAGGCAGAAAAGTTACTCTGACCCCCTTTTTGTTCTTGTTGCAGCTTCCAGGTGGCGAGCGGCCCGAGCAATCCGCCAATACCCAGCGTCGCCCATGCCACGCCCCACGCGAAAGCATCGCCTGATGTCTTGCCTCCTCCCGCCAGGTCGAGAGCCCAGCCGAATACAACCGGGCTGATCACGCCTGTGCCAAAGCCCACCACGGAGCGGACCGCATAAGCCGCGCCGAGGATGTGCGGCGGCACGCTCTCCGCAATCACGGTCGAATGCACGGACGAATCCGCGATTGCCGAAAAATTGTGCAGGCAGGCGAACGCCACCAGCAGTGCCACCGGCAGCGCGATAAGCCAGCCGATGGAAAAAGACAGCACCAGACTCACGCTCGACCAGAGCAGGATCGCGTGCGTGCGCCCCCAGCGGTCCGCCATCGTTCCGCCAACGATCGATCCGGCGATATTCGCCACGTAAGTCAATGCCGAGAGCGCGAGCCCCGTGGCCGCCGCCTCCCCGGCCCCTGCGCCGTTGATCACCAGGGCCGCAGTGAGAAACGCTGGCAGCCATGCCCATAGCCCGAGCAACTCCCAGCTGTGGAAGGTGTACGCCCACACCGAGAGCATCCCCTTGCGGTTGCGCAATACAGCAGGAATCGAGGCAAACACTGTGTGCCCTTCGGGCCGGGGGTGCACGACGTTTGGCGTCGCTCGCGTCGCCGCGAGGGCGATGAGCCAGGACAGCAACGGCATCGCCGCCACCACGGCGAGCGCAGCGCGCCAGCCGGCGAAGGTGAGCACCAGCCCAGCCACGCCGAGCGCCAGGGCGTAGCCGGCGCTCGAAGCGGCGATCATGAGTGCCATGGAGCGTCCGCGCCGCCGATGCTCGACATGCTCATTGACCATGGCCAGCACCGGCGTGTAATAGCCGCCCTGCGTAAGCCCGGTGAGCGCGTGCAGCCAGAGCGCCGACCAGAAGCCGTCGACCAGCAGCACGAAGGCGATCGGGCTGAGGAAACCCGCCACTCCAGTGACCAGGAAGGCGCGCTTCGCGCCAAAGTAGTCTGCGATGAAGCCCACAGCGAACAGCGAGGCGAGGTAGCCGAAATGGAACGCGCCCTGGATCATGCCGGCGTCGCGCGCCGACAGCCCCCAGTCCTCGCGCAGCAGCGGCAGCACGGCCGAGTAGGCGACGAACCAGGCGGCGGAAAGCACGCGGCTCGCGCACAGCAGCGCCAGCCAGCGGCCGGATCCCGGTGCTGCGATCACGCCGCCGCGGAGAGCCGCACCGGGATGCGCCGCGGGCCGAACGGCTTGCCGAACTTCTGGTAGCGCCCGGGCAGGCGCGCGCCGCAATGCGCGCAGTCGCCTGTCTCGGTGAGCTGGTAGGACTTGATCTGGTACCAGTCGCGCACGATCACCGCTTCGCCGCAGGTCGGGCAAGAAGTGGTGCCGCCCCCTTCGTCGTGCACGTTCCCGGTATAGACGTAGCGCAAGCCCGCGCGCAGGGCTATTTCACGCGCGCGCGTCAGCGTCGCCGCCGGCGTGGCCGGCACGTCGGTCATCTTCCAGTCGGGATGGAAGGCGGTGAAGTGCAGCGGCACCTCGGCGCCGAGGTTCCGCATGATCCACTGTGACTCTGCCTCGAGCTCAGCGTCGGAATCGTTCTTTCCCGGGATCAGCAGCGTGGTGATCTCGGTCCACACGTCCGTCTGCTTCACCAGGTAGACCAGCGTGTCGAGCACCGGCTGCAGGTGGCCGCCGCAGCTCTTGAAATAGAAATCCTCGGTGAAGCCCTTCAGGTCGACGTTGGCCGCGTCCATCTTGGCGTAGAACTCGCGCCTCGGTGCGGCGTGGATGTAGCCCGCGGTCACGGCGACGTTGCTTACGCCGCGCGCGCGGCAAACATCCGCGATGTCCATCGCGTACTCTGCGAAGATCACCGGGTCGTTGTAGGTGTAGGCCACTGAGCGGCAGCCGAGCTGCACCGCCGCCTGCGCGATCGCCTCGGGCGAAGCCGAGTCCTGCAGGCGGTCCATCTCGCGGCTCTTGGAGATGTCCCAGTTCTGGCAGAACTTGCAGGCGAGGTTGCAGCCCGCGGTGCCGAACGAAAGGATCGAGGTGCCCGGGTAGAAATGGTTGAGGGGCTTCTTTTCCACCGGGTCGACGCAAAAGCCCGAGGAGCGGCCGTAGGTGGTGAGCACCATGCGGCCGTTCTCCATCTTGCGCACGAAGCACATGCCGCGCTGGCCTTCGTGCAGGCGGCAGTCGCGCGGGCAAAGGTCGCACTGGATGCGGCCGTCCGGCAGCGCGTGCCACCAGCGGCCCGGGTGCGAGGACTCTAGTGCAGGGCGGGCTGCTGCCACTTGATCACGCGGTAGCGCCACAGCTTGCAGCGCGCGAGGCGCGTATCGGCAGGAATGGCGGCTTTGCGCATCAGCTCCCCGAGGAACTTGCGCTTGTCCGGCAGCCCTTCCCACACCTGGGGCAGGAACGTGGCGCGGCGCGCCTCGTGCTCGAGAATCACGCCGTCCTCGCCCGGCCGCAGTTGCGAGAGCATCTCCGCCTCGTCGGCGAAACGCAGCGGCTTCGCGGGCGAGAGCACCGACACCTCGAGCTGGCAGCGCGGCCATTCCGCGGGACTGAGCGGCGCAAAGCGCGGGTCGCGCAGTGCCGCCGCCTGCGCATTCTCGGCCACGTCCTCGCCCAAGCGGCGCGTCGCGGCGAGGCTGCCGACGCAGCCGCGCAGCTTGCCCTCAAGCAGCAGCGTGACGAAGCTGGCCCCCGGCCGCGCGAGCCAGGGCGCGAAGTCGGTGCGCGCCGGCTCGGCATGCACGCCCAGGCGGTGGTCGATGGCGGCGCGCGCGATCGCGAGCAGCGCCAGCCCCGCATCTTCCAGCGACACGCGCTCGCCTTCGTAAAGCGCGAACGCGGCGTAGCCCACCACCCGGTCCTTGCCACCGGCGGTGTCGCCCGAATTGCTCGCGCCGAGCAGCCGGATCGACAGTCCGCGGGCCTTCGCGGCGCCGAGAAAGCCGTTCAGCGGCGTGGCGCCACAGGCCTCGTCGTGGTTGAGGTCGGTGCCGAAGCCGGCGATGCGGGACAGGGTCGCGCGGTCGATGGCGCGCGCCTCGTCATAGGCGTGATAGTGCGACAGGTCAGTGGACAGTATGAACAGCGTCTCCGCGCCGCCCCACAGGCGCTCGATCACGTCGCGCACCTCCTGCGTCCTGGCGTCGCCCACCGCGAGCGGCAGCAAGGCGAATTCGCCGAGCATCTTTTGCAGGAAGGGCAGCTGCACCTCGAGCGAGTGCTCCGCGGCGTGCGCCGCCGGGCTGGTCACCACCTGCCGGAACGGCGCCAGCATGCGCACCGCTTCCGCGTCCACCGGGATCCGCCCGAGCGGCGTGTCGAAGGCCTCGACACCCGGCAGCGCGAGGCCGCGCACCGGCACGCGGTGCACCGGGCCGAGGAGCACCACGCGCTTCACTACGCCGCGCGCGGCGGCGAGCTCGTCATAGGCGCGCGCCGCGACAGGACCTGAATAGACGTAGCCCGCATGCGGCACGATGAGGGCCTTGGGATGGCCGAAACGCGGCGCGAGGTTCTCCACGCCGTCGAGCAGATCGGCGACTTCCTTGTCCAGCTCGCGCGCATCGCGCGGGTAGAACTTGCCCGCCACGGCGGCGGGACGGACCTGGCTCACAGCAGCTCCAGTACCCCTTGCAGGGCGTGCAGGACGGATTGCCGGCGCACGCTCTCGCGGTTGCCGCCAAACCGCCTCGTCTCGCTGGAGATCTTACTCCCGCGCGCCCAGGCAAAGCACACCGTGCCAACGGGCTTGTCGCGCGAGCCGCCGGCGGGGCCGGCCACGCCGGTGATGGCGAGCGCCACCTGCCCGCGGCCGTGCTGCAGCGCGCCGGCCGCCATCTCGCGTGCGGTCTCCTCGCTCACCGCGCCGTGGCGGCGAAGCGTCTGTTCGGACACGCCGAGCTCCTCGCGCTTCGCGGCATTCGAATAGGTCACGTAGCCGCGCTCGAACCAGTCCGAACTGCCGGCGATCGCGGTGACCTCCATCGCCACCCAGCCGCCGGTGCAGGACTCCGCCGTGACCAGCAGCAAGCCGCGCTGCTTCAGCGCCGCGCCGACCCTCCGGGCAAGCTCGTTCATGGGAACAGGAATCGCATGCCCAGCGCCAAGACCAACAGGGTATACCCGGCCGCCAGGATGTCGTCGAACATCACGCCGAAGCCGCCCTTGAAGCGGCTCTCCAGCTGGCGGATCGGCGGCGGTTTGACCACGTCGAAGGCGCGAAACAGGAAGAACGCCGCCGCCTGCCACCAGGGATCCTGCGGGGCGATCGCCAGTACCAGCAGGAAGGCCACTACCTCGTCCCAGCACATCGAGCCGTGGTCGCCGATGCCAAGGTCGCGTCCAGTGATGTCGCAAGCCCACACGCCGACCGCGAAGAGGAACGCGAAGATGGCGAGCAGCATGAGCGGCGGACTATCGGGTCCGATCAGCCACCAGATGGGGAAGGCGACCAGCGTGCCTGCGGTTCCCGGCGCGAAGGGCGAAAGCCCGGCGCCGAAGCCCAAAGCGATGAAGTGCGCGGGATGCGTGAAGGCGAAGCGCGCGGCGGGACGGAAGACGATCATGCGAAATGGTCGAAACCGCGGCCGGTGGCCATGGACTTGCCCAGGGCATCGAGCAGCTGCAGCTTCGCTTCGCCCGACCGAATCGAGCCGACGCGCGTCAGTGCAAGGCGCAGCGCTGCGCTCAAGACCTCGAGCTCGCGGCGCGCCGACTGCGGCGCCGTGAACAACAGCTCGTAGTCGTCGCCCCCTGCCAGCACGCAGCGCCGCTGCAGCTGCGCGTCGCCGCAGGGAAACTTCGGCAGCAGCGCATAGTGCACCACCGCCCCGACCCCGGAGCGCTCGAGGATGTGGCCGAGGTCCTGCGCGAAGCCGTCCGAGACATCGATGGCAGCATGCGCGATGCCACGCAGCTTCTCGCCCAGCTCGACGCGCGGCTCGGGCTGGTGCAGGCGCGAGGCGGCGGCCGCGTTGCCGGCGTCGTGCAAAGCATAGGCGGCCCCGCCGAGCTCGCCCGATACCCAGATGTCGTCGTCCGGCCGTGCGCCGCTGCGCATCAGCGCGAGACCGGCAGGCACCTCGCCGAGTATCGCCACGCAGATGGTGAGTGGTCCGCGCGTGGTATCGCCGCCGATGAGATCCACGTCGAAACGCTCGGCCAGCGCGTAGAAACCGTCCGCGAACGCGGCGATCCAGTCTTCGTTCGCATGCGGGAGCGCGAGCGCCAGCGTCGCCCATCGGGGCGTGGCGCCCATCGCCGCCATGTCCGACAGGTTTACCGCCAGGGCCTTGTGGCCGAGCGCGCGCGGCTCGGCGCCCTTGGCGAAGTGCCGGCCTTCGAGCAGCATGTCCGTGGCCACCGCGAGCACCGCGCCGGCATCGGTCCTGAGCAGCGCGGCGTCGTCGCCCACGCCGAGCAGCGCGTGGCGCGCCGGCCGCGAGAAGTAGCGCTGGATGATCTCGAACTCGGACGGCATCGCCGTCCCTAGGCGGGCTGCTTGCGCCCGACCTCGTCCGGCCGCAGTCCGCTGGCGAGCTTCTCCAGCACGCCGTTGACGAACTTGTGGCCGCCGGTGCCGCCAAAGCTCTTGCCCAGCTCCACCGCCTCGTTCACCACCACCTTGAACGGCGTGCCGGGATGCTGCTGCAGTTCGAACGCGCCGATGTAGAGGATGGCGCGCTCCACGGGCGAGAGGCGGCGGAACTCGCGGTCGAGGCACGGAGCGATCAGCGCTTCAAGTTCGGCGGCGCGCTCGAGCACGCCGCGCACCAGCGTCTCGGCCAGGGCGCGATCGGCGTGCTCGTAGTCGTCCATCGCGCGCACCAGCCCGAGAGCGTCGCCGCCGGCGAGCTGCCAGGCATAGATCGCCTGCAGCGCGATCTCGCGCGAGCGCCGGCGCGCGGTCTTGGCGGGTTTCACTTCGGCGCTGCCGCGAGCCTGGCGTTCAGCTTCGCCATCTCGACTGCCGCGCGCACCGCCTCCGCGCCCTTGTCCAGCCGCGCCCTCGCCTGCTCCTCGGTGTCGGTGGTGAGGATGCCATTGGCCACCGGGATGCCGAACTCCAGCGCCACGTCCATCACGCCGCGCGCCGATGCATTGGCCACGATCTCGAAGTGGTAGGTGTCGCCGCGCACCACGCAACCGACGGCAGCGAGGCAGTCAAAGCGGCCCGACTGCGCCATCCATTGCAGGGCGAGGGGAATCTCCAGCGCGCCGGGAACCGACTCGACCACCACATCCTTCACGCCGAGCTTCGCCGCCTCGGCCTGCGCGCGCCGCAGCAGCTGCGCGCAGAGGTCTTCGTTGAAGCGGCTCGCCACGATGCCCAGGCGCATGGCCTAGCGCCTCGGAGACTCGGCGTAACCGGTCACCTCCAGGCCGAAGCCCGCCATGCTCGGCATCTTGCGCGGCGTCGCCATCAGCCGCATGCGGCCGACGCCGAGTTCGCGCAGGATCTGCGCACCGATGCCGTAGGTGCGCAGGTCCATGCTGCGGCCCTGCTGCCGCTGTGGCGTCTCGACCAGGCGCGCATCGAGCGCCGCGGACGTTTCGTGGCAGTTCATGAGCACCATCACGCCGGTGCCGGCCGCGGCGATCGCGGCGAGCGCCTCGCCCACGCCCCAGGAGTGCGTGCCGGGCCCGCTGTCGAGCAGATCCACCACCGAGAGCGGCTCGTGCACGCGCACCAGGGTCTCGGCTTCGACCTGCGGCTTGCCGGCAACCAGCGCGAGGTGCGTGGCGCGCGTCGGCAGGTCGCGGAACGCGACCAGGCGCAGGCGCCCCCACGCCGTGTCGATGTCGCGCTCGAAGCTGCGCTCGACCAGGGATTCGTTGCGGCTGCGGTACTCGATCAGGTCGGCGATGGTGCCGATCTTCAGGCCGTGCTGCGCGCTGAAATCCAGCAGGTCGGGCAACCGCGCCATGGTGCCGTCGTCCTTCATCACCTCGCACAGCACTGCCGCGGGCGCGAGCCCCGCGAGGCGTGCGAGGTCGCAGCAAGCCTCGGTGTGCCCAGCGCGCACCAGCACGCCGCCTTGCTGCGCGATCAGCGGAAACACGTGGCCGGGCTGCACGATGTCCTCCGCGCGCGCGTTCGGGGCCGACGCCACCTTGATGGTAAGGGCCCGGTCGGCGGCGGAGATTCCGGTGGCGATGCCCTCGGCGGCCTCGATCGAGATGGTGAAGTTCGTGCCGTGCCGCGAGCGGTTTTGCTCCACCATCGGCCGCAGGCCCAGGCGCAGCGCGTGCGGTTCGGTGATCGGCATGCAGATCAGGCCGCGGCCGTGCTTGGCGAGGAAGTTGATCTTGTCCGGCGTGACGAACTCGGCGGCGAACACGAGGTCGCCCTCGTTCTCGCGGTCCTCGTCGTCCACCAGGACGACCATACCGCCCGCGCGCAGGTCGGCGACGATGTCGGCGACGGGACTGATGGCGGCGGTCTCTCTGCGCATGGGGGGATTATGAAACAAAAACGGGGCCAGCGGCCCCGTCCTGGAAAATGGGGTCTGACCCCATTTTCTTATTCTTCACCGCCATCGCCGGCGGCACCGACCTTTTCGCGGATGCGCGCCGACTTGCCCGAGCGCTGGCGCAGGTAGTAGAGCTTGGCGCGGCGCACTTCGCCTTTCCGCTTCACCTCGACCGAGGCGATGAGCGGCGAGTAGGTCTGGAAGGTGCGTTCCACGCCCTCGCCCGAGGAGATCTTCCTCACGGTGAACGAAGAGCCGATGCCGCGGTTGCGCTTGGCGATCACCACGCCCTCGAAAGCCTGGGCGCGCTTGCGCTCGCCCTCGACCACGTTGACGTTGACGATCACCGTGTCGCCCGGCGAAAAGTCGGGCACGGTCTTCCCCAGCCGCTTTATTTCTTCCTGCTCGAGTTTCTGGATCAGGTTCATGGGTGCGCTCCGCTCTCCGTTTCCCGCTTGAATTCCTCTAGCAACTTCAGTTCGTCGTCGTTCAGCCGCCGCGCTGCAATCAGCTCCGGCCTTCTCAGCCAGGTCCTGCCCAGCGCCTGCTTCAGGCGCCAGCGCCGGATCTGCTCGTGGTGCCCGGACAACAGCACCTGCGGAATTCCCTCACCCGCGTACGTCTCCGGCCGCGTGTACTGCGGACAGTCCAGCAAACCCCCGGCAAACGACTCCTCCGCCGCCGACTGCCCGTCGCCCAGCGCCCCGGGCAACTGCCGCACCACTGCATCCATCACCGCCATCGCGGCGAGTTCGCCGCCGGAGAGCACGAAATCCCCGAGCGACAGCTCCTCGTCCACGCGGCGCCGGATCAGCCTTTCATCCACGCCTTCGTAGCGGCCGCAAAGCAGCGTCACTGCCTGCCTGCCCGCCAGCTCGATCACTTTTGGGTGATCGAGCTTCCTGCCCTGCGGCGAAAGGAAGATGACCGCTCCCCCGCCCGCCGCCCGTGCGGCATCCAGCGACTTCTCCAGCGGCTCGGCCAGCATCACCATGCCCGGCCCGCCGCCGTACGGACGGTCATCCACCGTCCGGTAATTGTCCGTCGTGAAATCCCGCGGATTCCACGTGTGCAGGCGCCACAGCCCCGCCTCCAGCGCCTTCCTCGTGATGCCGCTCGCCGTGACCGCCGCGAACATCTCGGGGAACAGCGTCACCACGTCGAAGCGGATCACCAGTCCGCCCCCCACTCCACCTCGATGCGCTTCGCCTCGAGGTCCACTTTCTTCACTACCGTCGGCACCCACGGGACCAATCTCACCCGGTCGCCGGCCAGTTCCATCACGTCCTGCGGGCCGTTGGTGAACCACTGCCGCACCACGCCCAGCCTCAATCCGTGCTCGTTCACCACTTCCAGCCCGACCAGGTCGGCGAGGTAGTAGCGCCCGTCGTCCGCATCGGGCAGCGCAGCGCGCGCCACCGCGATCTTCGTGCCCTTCAGCGCAAGTGCCTGTTCGCGGGTCTCGATCCCGGCGAGCTTGGCGACCACCGTCGCGCTGTGCACCCTCGCCTCGTCGACGCGCCACGCCTTGTCGCCGAGCCACCATTCCTTCGCCGCCACCAGCGCCTCGGCCACGCCCTTCTGCGGCGCCACCTTGACCCAGCCGCGCACGCCGTAGGAACCGGCGATGCGGCCCAGCTCGATCAGCTCAGGCGGCCTTCTTGCCAAACTGCTTCACGAGCCGCTTCACCGTCGGCGAGAGCTGCGCGCCCTTGCCCTGCCAGTGCTTGAGCCGCTCCACGTTCACGCGCAGCGACTCGCGGCCCTCGGGGGCCTTCGGGTCGTAGAAGCCGACGCGCTCGATGAACTTGCCCTTCACCGCCCGGCGCGAGTCCGCCACCACCAGGCTGAAAAAAGGCCGCTTGTTCGCGCCGCCGCGCGCCAGTCGAATCACCACCATTTGGGAAACCCCGTGAACCGCGAAAAGGCGCGGATTATACGGGAGAAATCAGCGGTTTGGAACCTCCAACTGGCCGCCGAGCGCGGCGATCCCCTGCCGCAGATGCTCCATTGCCGGGTCCACTTCGCCCGGGACGCCCCGGACGCCCAGCTCGATGTGCCTGCGCGTGCCGCCTTCCCCCATGCTTGGCAGGCTGAACGCCTTCAGTCCGGGGTACCTGGAATTCACCTCTTCCATCAGCGGCGAGATAGTGGATTCCGCGAGGCCGTAGACGATCACCGAGGCCTCGCCCCAGCGCTGCGTGTCCAGCAGGTGCTTGTAGCGCGTGTCGAGCAGCCACTCGACCATCGGCCACGCCATCTGCGGGAAACCCGGCACGAAATGGTGCTCGCGCACCGAAAAGCCCGGGATGCGGTTGAACGGGTTCGGGATGATTTCCGCACCAAGGGGAAACTCCCCCATCTTCAGACGCTGCGGCGTGGTCTCCGCCAGGAAGCGGCCGCGGATTTCCTTTTCCGCCTCGGCATGCAGCGCCAGCGGCACGCCCAGCGCGGCGCCGGCGCACTGCCGCGTGTGATCGTCCGGTGTGGCACCGATCCCGCCAAAACTGAAGACAGGATCCTGGGCCGCAAACGTGCGCCTCAGCGCCGCGGTGATGCGCTCCGGCTCGTCGCCGAGGTACTCGCACCAGGCTAGACGCAGCCCGCGCTTCGCCAGCGCCTCGATGAGCCACGGGAAATGCTTGTCCTGGCGCTTGCCCACCAGGATTTCGTCGCCGATGACGAAGGCGCCGAAGCCGCGTGTCAAGGTACCCGCACTTCGCCCGGCGCTGCGCGATGCGCCTGCAGCGCAGCGAGCAGATAGTGGATAAAGCTCAGCCCGAACAGGACCGGCGCAAAGAATCCCACCAGCGGGATGTAGGCCATCAGCGCGAGCACCAGCCCCAGCAGGTACAGGTTCGGACGCCGCCCCGCGAACACCCGCCGCATCTCGGCCGCGTCGGCGTGCTCGGCGAGCGCGTCGTAGCGCAGCACGCGCTGGTTCACCCAGCCGAGGATCAGCACCGGGATCATGGGCCACAGCGGCGGGAACACCCAGAACGGAATCGACACGAGGAACAGCAGCGCCATGCCGCAGAGCGCCACGACGCCGTTCCAGATGCTGCCGGCAAGGCTTCCGCCTTTGCGCCGCATGAGCTCCGGGTAGTTCCGGCTCGCCACGTGCTCGACCATCGCCGGCATGCCGAACGTGGACAGGATCAGCAACGCGGTGAGCTGGATGAGCGGCACCAGCAGGATGACGATGAGGAACTTGGCGGCGATCAGCGCCGCGCCCTGCATGTCCCACTGGAAGGCGAGCCACCCCGTGGTCAGCCACTCGTTGATCAGGCCGGCGAGCCAGAGCGCAAGTTGCGCCCAGAACACGAGCGCGAGGGTACCCCAGAGGACCAGCGCGATCAGCACCGGCCACAGCATCAGCCAGAGCATGCTCGGGTGCAGCAGGTTGCCGAGCGCAAATGCGAGCGAGCGCGCGATCGAGATCATCGGCGGATACTTTGCCACAGTTTGGCGAGCCGCTTGGCCGAAACCGGCACCGGCGTCTTCAGCTCCTGCGCGAAGAGGGACACCCGCAGCTCCTCGAGCAGCCAGCCGAACTGCTCCAGCTCGACGCCGAGCGGCCGCGGCGCGCGCAGCCAGGCTGCGAGCAGGGGCTGCATTTCGGCCGAGAGCCGCGCGTCGCGCGCCGGGTCCGCGCGCAGCTTCTCCAGGCGCAGCGCCGCCGCCTTCAGGAAGCGCGGGAAATGCTGCAGCCGCGCCCAGGGGGTCCCCGCCAGCCAGCCGGAGCGCAGCAGCCGGGAGAGCTGCTGCTTCACGTCCTCGGCGGCCTGCGGGTTGGCCTTCGCCGCCTGCGCCAGTTTCTTCTGCAGTTCGGCGTGGGCGGCGAGGATGGCGGACGCGGTGCGCGCCATTTCCTGTGCTATGAGAATGAAGCGCGAACGGCCCTCCTCCAGGCGCCGCGCAAAATCCGCCTGCGTCATCGGCAGCGAATCGCCGAGGAAAGCCCGGTCGAGCGCCGCCGCGACGAGATCCTCCTTCACCGGGCCCACCACGACGTCCCTGGCCCAGCTCCGCTCCAGCTCCCGCACGCGGTCGCGAAACGCGATCGCCAGCAGCCGCCGCACGCCCGCGCGGTGCAGGTCCTGCGCCTTCTCCGGCGCATCGAACACCTGGAGCGTCACCGCGTCGAGCGCATCGACCAGCGCCGGATAGCCCACCAGCGTCTGCCCGCCGCGCGCGATCTCCATCACCTCCGCGAGGTCGCCCATGGTCCAGCCCGTGTAGCGCTCGCCCTCGCCAAGCGGCGCCTCGCTTTGCAGCACTGCCGCCGTGTGCTCCGCCAGCTCGCGCTTGATCTCGACGAGGTTGCGGCCCATCGCCAGCTGGCGGCCGTGCTCGTCGAGCACCAGGAAATTCATCTGCAGGTGCGGTGGCGCCGAATCCGGGCGGAATGCGTCGAGCGGAACCTCCAGGTTCAACTCGGCGCGGATATGGCGCGCCAGGGCCTGCGCGAGCGGCGTGTCCGATGGCGGCACGGCGGCGGCGAAACCTTCCGCGAACTCCTCCAGCGGCCCGAGCTTGTGCCGCAGCCGCTGCGGCATCGATTTCGCGAGCGCGCGCACCTTCTCCTTCAGCAATCCCGGCACCAGCCACTCGCAGCGCGCTGCCGGCACCTGGTTGAGCAACGCCACCGGCACGGTCATCGTCACGCCGTCGCGCGGCGAGCGCGGCTCGAAGTGGTACTCCAGGCGGATGGCGTTGGCGCCGAGCTTCACCTCGTGCGGGAAGTTGTCGGTGGTGATCCCGGCCGCCTCGTGGCGCATCAGGTCGTCGCGCCCGAGAAACAGCAGCTTCGGGTTTTCCCGCTCGGCTTCCTTGCGCCACTTGTCGAAGTCGGCGCCGTTGTGGATACCCTGCGGCACGCGCTGTTCGTAGAAAGCGTGGATCAGTTCGTCGTCCACCAGGATGTCGGGACGGCGCGACTTGTGCTCCATGCGCTCGATCTCCGCCACCAGCCGCCGGTTGTGCGCGAAGAACGGCGCCTTGGTGTCGAACTCCCCCTCCACCAGCGCCGAGCGGATGAAGATGCCGCGCGAGAGCTCGGGGTCGAGCGGCCCGTAGTGCACGCGACGGCTCGTGTACACGGGCAGGCCATAGAGCGTGCCACGCTCGAGCGCCACCACCTGAGCGCGCATCTTCTCCCAGTGCGGGTCGTCGCGGTGGCGCTTCATGAGGTGCGCGCCCAGCTCCTCCAGCCACTGCGGCTCGATCGTCGCCACGCTCCGCGCGTAGAGGCGCGTGGTCTCGACCAGCTCCGCGGCGACGATCCACTTGCCGGGCTTTTTTGTGCCCGAGCCCGGGTGCACCCAGAACTTGATGCCTCGCGCGCCGGTGTAGTTGCTGTCCGCTTCGTCTTTCATGCCGACGTTGCCGAGCAGCCCGGCAGTGAGCGCCCGATGGATCGCGCGAGTGCCATCGGGCTTGTCCACCTTGGCGCTCGACATCTTCCACTCCAGTTCGCCCACCACGTTCTGCAACTGGAGGTGCACGTCGCGCCACTCGCGCATGCGCGGGTAGGACAGGAAATTGTCGCGGCAGATGCGCCGCAGCCCCTGCTCGCCCTGCAGTTTCCACAACTTGAGCAGCGCGAGGAAGTCGGAGCGTTCGTCGGCAAAGCGCGCGTGTCGCTCGTCCGCCGCGCCCTGCCTGGCCAGCGGCCGCTCGCGCGGGTCCTGCACCGAGAGCGCCGCGGCAACCACCAGCAGCTGCTCGAGGCTGCCCTCGGCGCGCGCCGCGATCAGCATGCGTCCGACGCGCGGATCGAGCGGCAGGCGGGCGAGCTCGCGCCCCACGTCGGTCAATTCGTTGTTGTCGTCGACAGCGCCGAGCTCCGCCAGCAAGCCGTAGCCATCGGCGATGGCGCGCGAGTTCGGCGCGTCGAGAAACGGAAAGTCCTCGACCTTGCCCAGATTGAGCGACAAGGCGCGCAGGATCACCGCGGCGAGCGAGGCGCGCAGCACCTCCGGGTCGGTGTACGCGGGCCGCGACTTGAAATCGTCCTCGCCGTAGAGGCGGATGCAGATGCCGTCCGCCACGCGGCCGCAGCGCCCCGCGCGCTGCTGCGCCGCCGCCTGCGAGATGTCCTCCACGCGCAACTGCTCCACCTTGTTGCGGTAGGAGTAGCGCTTGACGCGCGCCTGGCCCGCGTCCACCACGTAGCGGATGCGCGGCACCGTGAGCGAGGTCTCGGCGACGTTGGTGGCGAGCACCACGCGGCGCACTCCTCCCGGGTGGAACACGCGGTCCTGCTCTGCCACCGACAGGCGCCCGTAGAGCGGCAGCACCTCGGCGCCCTTCAGGTTCTTCTTCGCCAGCACTGCCGCCGCGTCGCGGATCTCGCGCTCGCCAGGGAGGAACACCAGCACGTCGCCCGGGCCTTCACGGAACAACTCCTCCACCGCGTCGCCGAGCGCCTGCTCCTCCTCGTCGCGCGTCGTGTCTTCAGCGTCGCCGCCGACCGGGCGGTAGCGCACCTCCACCGGATAAAGCCGCCCCGACACCTCGATCACTGGCGCACCGTCGAGATGCTGCGAAAAGCGCTCGGCGTCGATGGTGGCGGAAGTGATGACGAGCTTCAGGTCCGGGCGCCGCGGCAGCAGGCGCTTCAGGTAACCGAGCAGGAAATCGATATTGAGGCTGCGCTCGTGCGCCTCGTCCAGGATGATGGTGTCGTAGGCGCGCAGCTCCGGGTCGCCCTGCGTCTCGGCCAGCAGGATGCCGTCGGTCATCAGCTTGATCACAGTGCGCGGCCCGACCTTGTCGGTGAAGCGCACCTTGTAGCCGACCAAGGTGCCGAGCTCGACCTTCAGCTCCTCGGCGATCCTCGCCGCGACCGAGCGCGCGGCAATGCGGCGCGGCTGGGTGTGGCCGATGTATTGCTTCCCGCCGCGCCCCATTTCGAGCAGGATCTTCGGGATCTGGGTGGTCTTGCCCGAGCCGGTCTCGCCGCAGACAATGACCACCGGGTGCGCGGCGATCGCGCGCGCGATTTCTTCCCGTCTCTGGCTGACCGGGAGCGCAGGGTCGAAGTGAATGCGCGGCTTCATCGGCGGAACGTGCGCGCGAGGATATAGGATTGGCAGACCACCATGGCCGGACCGACGAAGGAATTCTGGCAGCAGCGCTTTGCCGCGGGCGACACGCCCTGGGACCGGGGCGAGGCCAATCCGCAGCTCGGCGCGTGGCTCGCCGCAGGCGCCCTGAAACCCTGCCGCATCCTGGTGCCCGGCTGCGGCTCGGGTTACGAGGTCGCCGCGCTGGCGGCGGCGGGCTTCGGGGTGACGGCGCTGGACTACGCGTCAGCAGCGATCGGCCGCACGCGCGAGCATCTCGATCGCGCGGGCCTCGAAGCAACGCTCATCGAGGCCGACGCGCTCGCCTGGCGGCCGCATCGAGCGTTCGACGCAGTCTACGAGCAGACCTGCCTGTGCGCGCTGTATCCGGACCAGTGGCGCGACTACGCCGACCAGTTGCACCGCTGGCTCGCGCCGGGCGGGCGGCTCTACGCGCTCTTCCTTCAGTGGCTGCGGCCCGGCGCCGCCGAGGGCGCCATCCAGGGCCCGCCCTACCACTGCGACATCAACGCGATGCGCGCACTTTTCCCGGAGCCGCGCTGGGCCTGGCCGAAGCCGCCGTATGCGCGCACTACGCATCCACGCGGGCTCGCCGAACTCGCCGTGGTTCTTGAACATCGCGCCTGAATCATGCGTTGGGAACGCGCCATGCGACTTTGACATGTCCGCGCGCTGGCCTTCGTTCACGCAACCGCTCCAAACAGAGCTCCCACGCCAGCGGTCAACCCCATGGCCAGCGCACCCCAGAACGTCACGCGCATTGCGCCCACCTTCACACTTGCGCCCCCCACGCGCGCAGCCAACCCGCCCAGGATCGCGAGGAACACCAGCGAAGTGCCGGACACAACGGGGATCAGGCCCGACTCAGAGACCATGGCGACAGCCAACAGCGGCATGGCTGCGCCAACGGCGAAGCTGGCCCCTGATGTAAACGCAGCCTGAATCGGCCGCGCCCTGAGCGTCTCGGAGATACCGAGTTCGTCGCGCGCATGCGCGCCCAGCGCGTCATGGGCCATGAGCTGCTCGGTCACCCGCTTTGCGAGCGCGGGTTCGAGGCCGCGGCCAACGTAGATCGCGGTCAATTCCCGGCGCTCGCCCAGGTCGTCCGCTTCCAGTTCCGCGCGTTCCAGGTTGAGCGCGGCCTGTTCGGAATCTGCCTGCGAGCGGACCGACACGTACTCACCGGCAGCCATCGACATGGCTCCCGCGACCAGGCCGGCGATTCCAGCGACCATCACATTGCCGTGAGTCGCATCCGCGGCTGCGACACCGAGCACCAGGCTCGCGGTCGAAACGATGCCGTCATTGGCACCCAATACCGCCGCCCGCAACCAGCCGATGCGGTCCGTACGGTGCCGTTCCCTGTGCCGTGCTGCCATCGCAAGACCTCTTGTCTAATTCGGGGGAACCTTGCGCTCCGCGTAGCGCGCCAGCAGGTCCGCCTCGAGATTCACTTCCGCGCCCGGCTTGAGGCGCGCGAGCGTCGTGACCTTCAAGGTGTGCGGGATGAGGTTGACCTCGAAATCCGCGCCGCGCACGCGGTTCACCGTCAGGCTCACGCCGTCGATGCAGATCGAGCCCTTGGGGGCGACGTAGCGCGCCACCGACTTGGGCGCACGAAACGTGTACACGCTGCCCTTCGCCTGCAGCAGGTGGCCTACCCCGTCCACGTGCCCGGTCACCAGGTGCCCGCCGAGCCGGTCGGCGAGGCGTAGTGCCTTCTCCAGATTCACCGGACCGGGCCGGTCGAGCCCGCTGGTGCACTCGAGGGTCTCCTGCGAAAGGTCGAAGCTGAGGCGCTTGCCGCGCTTCTTCGTCACCGTCAGGCAGGCGCCCTGCACGCAGATCGAATCGCCGACCTTGACGTCGGCGAGGGGCAGCTTGCCGGCATTGAGCACGAATGGCTTGACGCTGACGATCTTGCCTACTGCCTGAACGATGCCGGTGAACATCAGGCGAGCCTCGCAACAATCCTGAGATCTTCGCCAATCCGGTCAACGGAGCGGATCTTCAGCGCGACGCGCTGATCCAGAGAAGTCATTTCCGCGAGGTTGATCATCCCCAGCGCGGAATCCCCGAGCAGGCTCGGGTTCAGGTAGATGAGGAACTCGTCCACGCAGCCCTCGCGCACCAGCGAGCCATTGAGCTTGAAGCCGCCCTCGACGTGCAGCTCGTTCACGCCGCGGCGCGCAAGCTCTTCCAGCATCTTCTCCAGATCCACCTTCCCGCCGGCGTTGGGCAGTGCCACGATCTCCGCGTTCGGCAGCGTCTTCCCGCTGACCGCGGCGAAGACCAGCACCTTGTCGCCCTGCAGGATGCGCGCCTGCGGCGGAGTTTCGACGTGGCTGTCGATCACGACGCGCAGCGGCTGCCGCGGCGTCTCGACATCACGCACCGTCAACTGCGGGTCGTCGGCCTTCACCGTGCCACCGCCCGTGGCGATGGCGCAGGCGCGCGCGCGCCAGCGATGCCCGTCCTTTCTCGCCTCCGGCCCGGTGATCCACCGCGAAGTGCCGTTCGCCAGCGCAGTCCGGCCATCCAGCGTCGCCGCGATCTTCATGCGCACCCAGGGCCGGCCGCGCGTCATGCGCGAGAGGAAGCCTATGTTCAGCTCGCGCGCCTCCGCTTCCATCAGCCCATGCTCGAAGCGGATGCTGGCCGCGGCGAGCTTCTCGCCGCCCGTCGCCGCCTGCGGATTGGGGTCGCGCATCGCCGCGACCACCCGGACCACGCCAGCCTTGATCAAGGCATCGGCGCAGGGCGGCGTCTTGCCGTGGTGGTTGCACGGCTCGAGCGACACGTAGGCGGTCGCGCCGCTTGCTGCCGCGCCCGCCTGCACGAGCGCGTTCGCCTCGGCGTGCGGCGCGCCCGCCTTCTCGTGCCATCCCTCGCCGACGATCCGCTCGCCCTGGGCGAGGACGCAGCCGACCCGCGGATTCGGGGTTGCCGTGTACAGTCCCTTCTCCGCGAGCGCCAGCGCGCGGCGCATCATCGCGTGGTCGAACGCCGAAAACGCGGTCACTTCCGGCGCTTCTTGGTTTTCACTTCCTGCACCGCCTCGCGGAAGTCGTCAGGCGACTCGAAGCTGCGGTACACCGAGGCGAAGCGGATGTAGGCGATCTTGTCGAGCTTGGCGAGCTCGCGCATCACCATGTCCCCGACGCGGCTGGTGCGCACTTCGCGCTCGCCCAGGGACCTCAATTTTTCCTCGATCCTCGCCACGGCGCCTTCCAGCGCGTCGGTGGCCACCGGGCGCTTCCTGAGCGCCAGCATCATGCTGCCGACGAGCTTGTCGCGCTCGAAATCGGTGCGGCTGCCGTCCTTCTTCACCAGCCGCGGCATCTTCAGGTCAACGCGCTCGTAGGTGGTGAAGCGCTTGTCGCACGCCGGGCACTTGCGCCGGCGGCGGATCGAGCTCGCCTCGGTGCTCGAGCGCGTGTCGAGCACCTGGGTGTCCTCGTTCCCACAGAACGGGCAGCGCATGGCGCCCTACTCTACCCGTACACCGGGAATCTCGCGCACAGCGCCTTCACCTCGCCCGCCACGCGCCGCAGCTTGGCCTCGTCGGCGGGATGCTCGAGCACGTCGGCGATCAGATTGGCGAGGATTTCCGCCTCGCTCAGCCTGAAGCCGCGCGTGGTCATCGCCGGCGTGCCGATGCGCACGCCCGAGGTGACCGTCGGCTTCTCCGGGTCGTTCGGGATGGCGTTCTTGTTCACCGTGATGTGCGCGCGGCCGAGCGCGGTCTCCGCGTCCTTGCCGGTAATCTTCTTTCCGCGCAGGTCGAGCAGCATCATATGCGACTCGGTGCGCCCCGACACGACGCGCACCCCGCGCGACATCAGTACGCGCGCCATGACCACGGCGTTGTCCAGCACCTGCTGTTGGTAGAGCTTGAACTCGGGCCGCAGCGCCTCGCCGAAGGCCACCGCCTTGGCTGCGATCACGTGCATCAGCGGCCCGCCCTGCAGCCCGGGAAAGATTGCGGAGTCGATGCCTTTACCCAGGTCGCCCCTGCCGAACACCAGCCCGCCGCGCGGGCCGCGCAGCGTCTTGTGCGTGGTACTGGTGACGTAGTCGGCGATGCCGACGGGCGAGGGATACAGCCCGACCGCGACCATCCCGGCGTAGTGCGCGATGTCGGCCAGCAGCAGCGCGCCGCACCGGTCGGCGATGGCGCGGAAACGCTGCCAGTCGATGGCGAGCGAGTAGGCCGAGGCGCCGGTGACGATCAGCTTCGGCCTGTGCTCGAGCGCGAGGCGCTCGGCCGCCTCGTAGTCGATCTCCTCCTTCGCGTTCAGGCCGTAGGACACGAAGCGGTAGAGCTTGCCCGAGAGGTTGACGGGCGAGCCGTGCGTCAGGTGGCCGCCGTGCGCGAGCGACATGCCGAGCACCGTGTCGCCCGGCTTGAGGACCGTCATGTACACGGACTGGTTGGCCTGCGAGCCCGAGTGCGGCTGCACGTTGGCCCAGTCCGCGCCAAAGAGTTTCCGCGCGCGTGCGATCGCCAGTGTCTCGACGATGTCCACGAACTCGCAGCCGCCGTAGTAGCGCTTGCCGGGGTAGCCCTCCGCGTACTTGTTGGTGAGCTGCGAGCCCTGCGCGGCCAGCACCGCGGGGCTGACGTAGTTTTCCGAGGCGATCAGCTCGACGTGGTCTTCCTGGCGCCGGTGCTCCAGGCCGATGGCGTCCCAGAGCTCGGGGTCGGTGCGGGCAAGCAGGTCGGAGGCGGACATGGCGGGCCGGGGAAGGAACCCGCCATTTTACAGGCTAACCGGTCAATCCCTCTCTGGTTCCACCCGGTAGCGCAGCGTGTGGTCGCCGTGGCGCGTGGCGCTGTAGCCCAGGCCGATCCAGCCGCGCTCGCCGAGCACCGCCTCCTCCCGGCGCAGCAAGATCTCGGCGCTGTTGCCGTCCGCGAGCAGGTAGGTGCCGTTGGAGGACTGGTCAGCCAGCACAAAATGGCCCTCGCGCGCGAACACGCGGGCGTGCACGCGGGAGGCGAAGTGGCTCGCGATGACCAGATCGTTGTCCTTGTCGCGGCCAATGCGCATGGCGGAACCGTCGGAGCGCAATACGCGCAGTACGCCCTGGCAGGTGAGCTTGAGCACCGCCTCCTGCGCGCGCGTCACGCTGGCGCGGGCGAGGTTGCTCTCGGTGACATCCGGGTCGGAGCGCCACGCCACATTGCAGGCGACGATCTCCTCGTGGCGGCCGCGCACGCGGATCGGGAACATCTGCCGGCAGCAGCTGCGCAGCGCGGGGGACAGCGCTTCCACCGTCTGCTGCGTCGTCAGCACCTGTTGCGCATTGGCGAGCGCCACCAGGCGGGCGCAGACGTTCACCGTGTCGCCGAACACGTCGCCGCCGGACAGCACCACCGGCCCGTAGGTGAAGCCGATCTTGATCGTCAGGCGCTCCGCGCGCGATCCGGGTGCCGCCATTTGCATGTCGCAAGCCGCCTGGAAGGCGGCGTCCGCATCCTGGAACGCGCACACCATGCCGTCTCCAAGCTTCTTCACCACGGTGCCGCCGTGGCGTGCCGATGCCGTAACCAGGAGTCCGAACAGCTGGTTGATGAGGGCCAGCGCCTGCGTATCGCCAAGCGTCTCGTAAATCGCCGTGCTGTCGGTCACGTCGACGAACAGCACCGCACGCTGCGCCGTCTCCACGTTGCGTTGCGCTCCCGCCGGTAGCTGTGTCGAGTGTACCCGAAGGACCGCCCGTCACACGGCAAGGGGCGGCGCGAGGTCGGAGGGCTTGTCGATGTCGCGGATCGCGCCCGGGTCCCCGACCGGCACTTTCACCAGGCGCGCCGCGTGCGCATCGATGAGGTGCCTGGCGCCCTCGTCCCCGGACAAGGCCTCGAGCTCGGCGCGAAAGCTGCCGGCGAAGCCGACCGGATGGCCGCGCCTGGCGCGCCAGTACGGCGCGGCGAGCGCCGCGCCCGCGGCGAGCGCGTCGCGCACCGCGCCGATGGTGCTCGGGCGCACGAACGGCATGTCGCCGAGCGCCACCAGGTAGCCATCGGCGGCGCCCGCCGCGCGCGCCGCACAGGCCAGGCTCGCGCCCATGCCCTCGGCGGCCCGGTCGCAGACCACCACCTCGCAGCCTTCCGTCGCCAGCGCGCGCGCCGTCTGGCCACCTTCCGGCCGGACGACGGCAACGACCCTGGAAACCTCGGACTTCAGGTGGCGCGCCGCCTGCACGGCGATGGCAACGCCATGCGGCAGCGCATGCTGCAGCTTGTCGGAACCGAAGCGGGTGGCGGAGCCTGCCGCGAGCAGCAGGCCGACGAACTTCAAGTCTTGACTTCGCAAGCGGACGGATCGAAGCGCGAATCCTTCTTCGCCGCCCAATTCGGCTCGCTCACGCCGTGGCGCACGGCGGTCATCTCCGCCAGGATCGCCACCGCGATCTCGGGCGGGGTCTTGGAGCCGATGTACAGGCCGACCGGCCCGCGCAGCCGCGCGATCTCGCCCTCGGACAAGTCAAACTCCAGCAGTCGCGCGCGGCGCGCATCGTTGTTCTTCTTCGAGCCGATGGCGCCTACGTAGAATGCGGCGGATTTCAGCGCCTCCATCAGCGCCAGGTCGTCGATCTTCGGGTCGTGCGTCAGCGCCACCACGGCGCTGTGGCCGTCCAGGTTCATGGCGGCAATCACGTCGTCGGGCATGCGGCGGTCCAACGCGATCCCTGCCACGTTCCAGCCGCTCGCGTACTCCTCGCGCGGCTCGATCACGCCGACGTGATAATCGAGCATGCGCGCCATCTCCGCGAGGTATTGCGTGAGCTGGCCGGCGCCGATCAGCACCAGGCGCCAGCGCGGGCCATGCACCGTGGTAAGCGCCTCGCCGTCGAACTCCAGGGCGTCCTGCCACTGTCCCGGCTGCAGGCTGACGCGGCCGGTTTTCATCTCCAGCCGGCGCTTCACCAGCTGCTGCTTGGTTATCGTCTCCAGCAACTCGCCCAATCCGCTCTGCGCGCTCACCGGCTCGAGCACCACCTGCAGCGTGCCGCCGCAGGGCAGGCCCCAGCGCGTCGCTTCCTCGTTGGTGACGCCGTAGGTGAGGAGTTGCGGCAGGTCCTTCGCCACGGCCTGCGCACGCACCTTGTCGATCAGGTCGTCCTCGACGCAGCCGCCCGACACGGAACCGGCGACCTGGCCGTCGTCGCGGATCACCACCAGCGCGCCCACCGGGCGCGGCGCCGAGCCCCAGGTCTTGACGATGGTGCCGAGAGTGACGCGGTGGCCCGCCTTGCGCCAGGCTTCCGCGCTGCGCAGTACTTCGATGTCAATGCTGTCCATGGGCGCTAGTTTACTCCCGCAGGGAACAGCAGCATGACCCGGCAGCCCCTGCCGCCCTCGCCTTCGCCGATTTCGATCTTGGCGCCGTGGGCGGCGGCAATCTCGCGCACGATGGCGAGGCCCAGGCCGCTGCCGGTGCCCGAGGTGCCCGGCGCGCGGTAGAAGCGCTCGAGGACGCGGCTGCGTTCCCCCGGCGCGATGCCGGGCCCGTCGTCTTCCACCTCGACGCGCGCGTGCGCTGCGCTGTTTGACATGCGCACCGTGACACGGCCGCCGGCGGGCGTGTACTCGAGTGCGTTGTGCACCAGGTTGGCGAGCGCTTCGCGCAGCAGCAACGCATCGCCGCTCACGCTCACGTCCTCCAGCTCGAAGCCCAGGTCGATGTCGCGCTCCAGGGCGCGATGCACCCATTCGTCCGCAGCCCCCTCGACCACCTGGCGCAGGTCCGCGCGCGATCCGTCGCTCTCCGCGCGGATGCCGGCCTCGACCCGCGCCAGCGCAAGCAGCTGGTTGGCGAGGCGCGCGGTGCGCACCGACGCGCCGTGCACCTGCACGATTTCGACACGGCAGGCATCGGGCATCGGTTGCGCGAGGGCGAGTTCCGCGTGAGCCTGCAGCCCGGCCAAGGGCGTGCGCAGCTGGTGGGCGGCATTGGCGAGGAAGCGCTGCTGGTTGCGGTGCGCCTCGGTCACTTCGCCAAGCAGGTGGTTGATGCTGTCGACCAGGGGCCGCGCCTCGGCCGGGGACTTCCCGGCATCCAGCGGCCGCAGGTCGCGCGGCGAGCGGGCGCCGATCTCGCGCGACAGGTCCTGCAGCGGGCGCAGCCCGCGCGCCACGCCGAACCACACCAACGCCAGGGCGAAGACGGCGAGCAGCGCTTGCGGCAGCACGCTGGAGGCGAGGATTTCGCGCGCGAGGCGCTGGCGCTTGATGGTGGTTTCGGCCATCGACACCGAACAAGTCTGCCCGCCACAGGGCACCAACACTGAGACGACGCGCACCGGCTTGCCCTCGTAGGTACCGTCGTAGGCGGTGACGCCGTCCTCGGGCAACGCGCCCGCGGGCGGCGGCGGCACGCTGGCGTCGCCCGCAATGAGCTCGCCCGTGGGCCCGCGCACGATGTAGAAGATCTCGTCGTACTTGTCGCTGCGCGCGATGCGCTCGGCGACGTTGGGCAGGTCGAAGGCGACGCGCCCGTCCTGCGCGCGGATGCGCTCGCCCAGCGCGAGCGCGGTATTGAGCAAGGACTGGTCGTAGGCTTCTGTGCCCGGGTCGGCTGCGACGCGGTAGGCTGCATAAGTGCCGATGGCGAGCGTGAGGGCCACCGGCGGCAGCAGCAGCCGCAACAGCAGCGCGCGCAGGCTGCGCTGCCTCCCCGGGACGATCATTGGGACTCCGCGTGCTCCTCGAGCATGTAGCCGAAGCCGCGCACCGTGCGGATGCGGATGCCCGCAGGCTCCAGCTTGCTGCGCAGCCGCGAGACGTACACCTCGATTGCATTCGGCGACAGCTCGTCCCCCCAGCTGGCCACCGCCTGGATGATGGATTCCTTGGATACGATGCGCTCGACGCGCGCCAGCAGCACTTCCAGCACCGCCCATTCGCGCGCGGCCAAGTCGAGCGGCGCACCGCGCAGGTACGCGCGCCGCGCCACGGTGTCGAGCATGAGCGGACCGTGCACCACGCGCGGCCCGGTCTGCGCCTGCGAGCGCCGGATCAGGGCGCGCACCCGTGCCGCCAGTTCCGGCATGGCGAACGGCTTGGCCATGTAGTCGTCCGCGCCCAGGTCCAGCCCGTGCACGCGATCGTCGACGGTGTCGCGCGCCGTGAGGACGAGTACCGGCATGCGCTGCGCGCCCTCGCGCAACCGGCGCAGCACCTCGAAGCCGTCGATGCCCGGCAGCCCGACGTCGAGGATCACCAGGTCGAAGCGCTCGCGCTCGGCCGCCAGCACCGCCTGCTCGCCACGCGGCATCAGGTCCACCGCGTAGCCCTCGGCCTGCAGGATGCGCACGAGGCCGCTACCTAGGGCGCTGTCGTCCTCGACAATGAGAATGCGCATGGGAGTGTCCATCATAAGCGCCCCTTTGGTTCCCTCTGTATTGCAGCGCAACATTGCCGCGGGCTAGGCGCTTGGCTAGGATGACCGTCCCGCCGGCAACAAGAATCTCGAATCGCGAACGACAAGGAGGCAGCATGGCAATCCGCATATCGATGAAGGTCAACGGCAAGCCTGTCTCCGGGGAGGTCGAGACGCGCACGCTGCTCGTCACTTTCATCCGCGAGTACTTGCGGCTCACTGGCACGCACGTCGGCTGCGACACGGCACAGTGCGGCGCCTGTACCGTGCACATGAACGGCAAGGCGGTGAAAGCCTGTTCGATGCTCGCCATGCAGGCCGAAGGGGCGGACGTACTCACCATCGAAGGCGTGGCCAAGCCCGACGGCACGCTCCACCCGATGCAAGCCGCCTTCAAGGAACACCACGGGCTGCAGTGCGGTTTCTGCACGCCGGGGATGGTAATGAACGCACTGGACTTTGCCACGCGCCACCCGGGCGCAACCGAGCAGGAAGTGCGCGAAGCGCTGGAAGGAAACCTCTGCCGCTGCACGGGCTACCACAACATCGTCAAGTCGATCATGGCCGGTTCCAAGGCCATGGCCACAGGCAAGTAAGGAGCCACCCATGGGTGCACCGCTGATCGGCGCTCGCATACAGCGCAAAGAGGACTACCGCTTTCTCACCGGCGCGGGCCAGTACACGGACGACGTGACGCTGCAGGGGCAGACGCACGCCGTGTTCGTGCGCTCGCCGCATGCGCACGCGAAAATCAGGTCCATCAGGAAGGACAAGGCGCTCAAGGCGCCCGGCGTGCTCGCCGTGTTCACCGGCGAGGACCTTGCTGCCGCCAAGGTAGGCGGCCTGCCCTGCGGCTGGCTGATCACCGATGTCAACGGCCAGCCGATGAAGGAGCCGCCGCATCCCTGCCTCGCGCAGGGCAAGGCGCGCTACGTCGGTGACCACGTCGCCGTGGTGATCGCCGAAACGCTCGACGGGGCGCAAGACGCGGCGGAGCTGGTCGAAGTCGACTACGAAGTGCTGCCGGCGGTGGCCGACGCGGCGATGGCGCGCGCCAAGGGCGCCCCGGTTCTGCACGAGGCCGCGCCCGACAACACCTGCTATGTGTGGGCGCTGGGCGACAAGGCCGCGACGGATGCGGCCTTCGCGAAGGCCGCGCACGTCACCAAGCTCGGGTTCATCAACAACCGGCTGATTCCGAACGCCATCGAGCCGCGCGCCGCGATCGGGCTGTATTCGCGCTCCGAGGATGCCTACACGCTATACGTCTCGAACCAGAACCCGCACGTCGAACGGCTGCTGATGGCGGCGTTCGTGCTCGGACTGCCCGAGCACAAGCTGCGCGTGGTGGCGCCCGACGTCGGCGGGGGCTTCGGCTCGAAGATCTACCTGTACGCCGAGGACGTGGTGGTCACGTGGGCCTCCAAGCAGATCAACCGCCCCGTGAAATGGACCGCCGAGCGCTCGGAGTCCTTCGTCTCCGACGCGCATGGCCGCGACCACCACACCATCGCCGAGCTGGCGATGGACAAGGATGGCAAGTTCCTCGCGCTGCGGGTGAAGACCACGGCGAACATGGGGGCCTACCTGTCGACTTTCGCCTCGGCCATCCCGACGATCCTGTACGCCACTTTGCTTGCCGGGCAATACACCACCCCGGCGATCCACGTTGAAGTGACCGCGGTGTTCACCAACACCGCGCCGGTGGACGCGTACCGCGGCGCGGGACGCCCGGAAGCGACCTACGTGGTCGAGCGCCTGGTGGAAACCGCGGCGCGCGAGATGAAGCTCGACCCGGCGGAGATCCGGCGGCGCAACTTCATCAAGAATTTCCCCTACCAGACGCCTGTGGCCCTGCTCTACGATATCGGCGACTACGAGGCCACCATGTCCGCCGCCATCAAGCTCGCGGACGTGGCGGGATTCCCGCAGCGCAGGAAGGAAGCTGAAGCGCGCGGCAAGTTGCGCGGCCTGGGCTACGCGGCCTACATCGAGGCCTGCGGCATTGCGCCCTCGGCGGTCGCCGGAGCGCTCGGGGCGCGCGCCGGGCTGTTCGAGGCGGGCGAGATCCGCGTGCACCCGACCGGCAGCGTGACGGTGTTCACCGGCTCCCACTCGCACGGCCAGGGGCACGAGACCACCTTCGCGCAGGTGGTGGCGGACCGCTTCGGCCTGCCGATCGAGAGCGTCGACATCGTGCACGGCGACACCTCCAAGGTCCTGTTCGGCATGGGCACTTACGGCTCGCGCTCGCTCGCCGTGGGCGGCACCGCCATCGTGAAGGCGATGGACAAGATCATCGCCAAGGGCAAGAAGATCGCCGCGCACCTGCTGGAGGCAGCCGAGAGCGACATCGAGTACGCCAACGGCGAATTCAAGGTGGCCGGCACCGACAAGAAGAAGATGTTCGGTGAGGTGGCATTCGCGGCCTACGTGCCGCACAACTATCCTCACGACAAGCTCGAACCCGGCTTGAACGAAAACGCGTTCTACGATCCGTCGAATTTCACCTTCCCCGCGGGCACCTATGTTTGCGAGGTCGAGATCGACCGGGACACCGGCGTCACCAAGGTGGTCAACTTCACCGCGGTGGACGATTTCGGCAAGATCGTCAATCCGATGATCGTCGAGGGCCAGGTGCACGGCGGGATCACGCAGGGCATCGGCCAGGCGCTGACCGAAGGCTGCCGCTATGACGCCACCGGGCAGCTGACCACCGGCTCGTTTATGGATTACTGCATCCCGCGCGCCGACGACGTGCCCTTCTACAAGGTGGACACGCGCGAAACGCCCTGCACCCACAATCCGCTGGGCGTCAAGGGCTGCGGCGAAGCCGGCGCCATCGGTGCACCGGCGGCCCTGATGAACGCGATCACGGATGCGCTCGGCGTCAAGGACCTGCCCATGCCTGCGACCCCGCAGACGGTATGGAAAGCTTTGCAGAACAAGAAGGCTGCCTGAGGAGAACGCCATGCACGCATTCAACTATCACCGCCCCAGCAACGTGAACGACGCCGCGGCGCAAGCCGTGAAGACCGACGCCAAGCTCCTCGCGGGCGGCCAATCGCTGGTGCAGGCGATGAAGCTGCGCCTCGCCGCGCCCACGGACATCGTCGATCTGGGCATGGTCAAGGACCTCGCCGGCATCAAGACCGACGGCAAGACCGTGACCATCGGCGCCATGACGCGCCACGCGGAAGTCGCTGGCTCGGCCGAGGTGAAGAAGGCCATTCCGGCCCTCGCCGCGCTCGTCGGCATGATCGGCGACCGGCAGGTGAGGAACATGGGGACTCTCGGCGGCTCGCTGGCCAACAACGACCCGGCGGCGGATTATCCGGCCGCGGTGCTGGGCCTCGGGGCCACCATCACTACCACCAAGGGCACGCACCCTGCGGACAAGTTCTTCAAAGGGCTCTACGAGACGGCGCTCAAGCCGGGCGAGATCATCACTTCGGTGTCGTTTCCGATACCGAAGCGCGCGGCTTACATGAAGTTCAAGAACCAGGCCTCGCGCTTCGCCATCGTCGGTGTGTTCGTCGCCGACACCGGCGCCGGGGTACGGGTTGCGGTCACCGGCGCGGCGCCCTGCGTGCTGCGCCTCGCTGAGATGGAAAAGGCGCTCACTGCAAAGTTTGCGCCGGAGTCGGTGGCGAGCCTGAAGGTCAAGTCCGACGGGTTGAACGCCGACTTGCATGCCTCGGCCGAGTACCGGGCGCACCTGATCACCGTGATGGCCAGGCGCGCGGTCGAAGCCGCGATGAAATAGAATAGTCCCTCGCCCGAACAAGCCCGCCTCGAGCGGGCTTTTTTATGCCCACACCCCAGCCCAAATCCATCGACGACACGCTCAAGATGCTCACGTCGGCCGACTACGTCGCCGACCGCAGCCTTGCGACCGCGCTTTACCTCTCGCTCGCCATGCAGCGCCCGCTGTTCCTCGAGGGCGAGGCCGGCACCGGCAAGACCGAAATCGCCAAGGTGGTGGCGCTGGCGCTCGGCCGCGAGCTGATCCGCCTGCAATGCTACGAGGGCCTGGACATCGCGCAGGCGGCCTACGAGTGGAACTACCCGCGCCAGATGATCGAAATCCGCCTGGCGGAAGCCGCGGGCGAAAAGTCCAAGGACAAGATCTCGCACGACATCTTTGCCGACCGCTTCCTCATCAAGCGGCCGCTGGCGCTCGCGCTGGAAGGCAAGCAAGGCGCGGCGCCGGTGCTGCTGATCGACGAGCTGGACCGCACCGACGAGCCGTTCGAGGCCTACCTGCTGGAAGTGCTCTCCGACTGGCAGATCACGGTGCCGGAAATCGGCACGCTGAAGGCGGCCGAGCCGCCGATCGTCATCATCACCTCGAACCGCACGCGCGAAATCCACGACGCGGTCAAACGCCGCTGCTTCTACCATTGGGTGGACTACCCGGACGCGCGCCGCGAGCTGGAGATTCTCAGGCGCAAGGCGCCAAAGGCTTCGGCGGCATTGTCGAAAGAGGTGGTGGCTTTCGTGCAGCGCCTGCGCGGCGTGGACCTGTTCAAGCTGCCCGGGGTCGCCGAGACCATCGACTGGGTGAATTGCCTTGTGGCGCTGGACAAGATCGCGCTCGACCCCGAGACCGTCAACAACACCCTCGGCGTGCTGCTCAAGTACCAGGACGACATCGAGAAGATCGCCGGAGAAGAAGCCGCGCGCCTGGTGGGCGAAGCGAAGAACGTTGCCGCCACCGCGGCCTAGATGCTGCCGCAACACGAGCCATCGGCGGCGCGCGGCAAGCTCGCGGAAAACGTGATGCACTTCGCGCGCTTGCTGCGCGGCGCGGGCCTGCGCGTCGGCCCGGACCGCGTGGTCGATTGCGTGCGCGCGCTCGAGATCGCGGGGGCCGACCGCCGCGAGGACTGGTACTGGACCATGTCGGCGGTGCTGCTGTCGCGCGAAGAGCAGCGCCCGATCTTCGACCAGGCGTTCCGCCTGTTCTGGCGCGACCCCAAGCTCACTGAAAAGATGATGCAGATGCTGCTGCCGCAGACCTACGGCCGCACGCCCAAGCCGGAGGAGCAGCAGAGCCAGCGCCTCACCGACGCGCTGTTCGGGCAGGACAAGCCCGAGGAGCAGCGCGAGGAGCAGAAGGTGGAGATGGACGCGCGCCTCACCTTCTCGGCGCGCGAGGTCCTGCAGCGCATGGATTTCGACACCATGTCGGCGGCGGAACTCGCCGAGGCGAAGAAAATGATCCGGCAGTTGCGCCTGCCGCTGCCCCTGATCCGCACCCGGCGCCACGCCCCCGACCTGCGCGGCCGGCGCGTGCACCTGCGCGCCACGCTGCGCGAGTCCCTGCGCGAGGGCGGCGACGTGATCCCGCTGGTGCGCTCGAAGCCCGTCGAGATCCACCCGCCGCTGGTGGTACTGTGCGACATCTCCGGCTCGATGAACCCCTACGCGCGCATGTTCCTGCACTTCCTGCACGCGCTCACCAACGACCGCGACCGCGTGCACACCTTCGTCTTCGGCACGCGGCTCACCAACGTGACGCGCCAGTTGCGCCACCGCGACGTCGACGTGGCGATGACGCGGGTGGCCGACGCGATCAAGGACTGGTCGGGCGGCACGCGCATCGGCGTGTGCCTGCGCGAGTTCAACTGGCGCTGGGGGCGGCGGCTGCTCGGCCAGAATGCCTGCGTCCTGCTGGTGTCCGACGGACTGGACCGCGAGGCGGGCGAGGGCCTGGGCGAGGAGATGGAGCGGCTGTCGATGTCCTGCAGGTTCCTCGTCTGGCTCAATCCGCTGCTGCGTTACGACAAGTTCGAGGCCAAGCCGGCGGGGGTGCGCGCCATGCTGCCGCACGTGGACCTGTTCCTGCCGGTGCATAATCTGAAGAGCCTGGTCGACCTGGCGCACACTCTGCGCCGGCCCCTGGCGCGCAGAACGGAGAGCAGCGCATGGAAATGAGCGGCGAGCAGCTGGTCCCGGCGTCGCAGGGCGACACCTGGCTGGGGCTCAATGACCCGGAGATCCTGAAAGCTTGCGTACCCGGCTGCGAGTCCCTCGAGCGCATCGCCGACAACGAGTACCAAGTGCTGATGGTGGCGCGCATCGGCCCAGTGAGTGCGAAGTTCAAGGGCAAGCTCAGCCTCTCCGACCTGAAGCCGCCGCACTCCTACGCCATCGCCTTCGAGGGCCAGGGCGGCGCGGCGGGTTTCGGCAAGGGCTCCGCGCAGGTGCAGCTCGGCCCCGAGGGCGACGGTACGAAACTGAACTACCAGGTGAAGGCCAATGTCGGCGGCAAGCTGGCGCAGATCGGCTCGCGCCTGGTGGACGCGGCGGCAAGGAAGATTGCGCAGGACTTCTTCGACGCGTTCAATGAAAAGATGGGTTCGCTGCACGGCGCACCGGCCGCCGCCCGGCACGAAGAGCACCATGCCGCGCCGGTGCCGCGCGACCCAGACCTGCCCACAGTGTCCGACGCCTCGCTGGTGTTCCTCGCCGCAGGCGCGCTGATGGTGTTCGCGGTGTCGCTATTCGCCCTGTACCGCTGAGACCACACGTCGGCCATGCTTCGCCGCCCGTCCCGCACGCGCCCCAGGAGCGGAACTAGTTCCTCCTCCGCATGCGACGCTCTACCTACGATGTGCGCGTCGCCCGCAACGGATTGCGTCCCATGGGAGCCCAGGTAGTGGCCGTCGCCACGCAGCGTGACAACCCCGCGATGCGCACCGCGGCCGTGGTCCTGTTCGCCGAGCTGCGCAATTTCACCAGCATGTCGGAAATGCTGGACGCGGCGCGCGTACTGGCGCTGGCGGACCAGTTCTTCGAGTGCGCAGCCGATTCGGTCGGGGTAAACGGCGGTGAAGTCATCGGCGTGCACAACGATTCCCTGCTCGGCGTGTTCCGCCGCGGCGCAGCGGCAGATCAGGCGCGGAGCGCGGTGCGCGCAGCGCAGCACATGGCGACGGCATTCGACCCGGTGGTGCAGGTCTGGCAGCACGATTACGGCCTGCGCGCGGCGATTGCGCTTGGCGTGCACCTCGGCGACACGGTGTTCGGCGAAGCCGGGCCGGCCGGGCAGCGGAACGCCGTCGTGTTCGGTGACTGCGTCAGCATCGCCGAGCGCCTGGTGCACCGCGCGCGCGCCGGGGAACTGGTGCTGTCGGATGCCGTCATGGCAGTGGTCTCCGTGGCAGAGCTCGAGCTGGACGCGCAGCCGCTCCCGCCGCTCGAGCTGCACAACCGCCCTTCGATCCGCATCTACGGCGTGCTGCGCGACGACCGGCTCGACTTTACGTCGTAGCCGCCTCGCGCATCGCCGCGGCCAGCGCCTCGGGCGCCTGCGCGCCCGACACGCCGAGTTTTCGGTCGAAGATGAAAGTCGGCACGCCGCCGATGCCGAGCTGCTTCATGCTTTCCTCCAGCTGCGCAACGCGCCGCGCATGCGCCGCGTCACCCCAGCGCGCTTCGAGGTCGGCGCGCGCCACCCCGGCGGCCTCGGCGATGCCGAGCAGCACCTCGCGGTCCCCGATGTCGCGAGCCTCCTCGAAGTAGGCGCGAAACAGCGCGTCCACCACCGCGCCGCCCGCTCCGCGCTCCTGCGCCAGGTCGATCAGCCGGTGCGCGGCGAATGTGTTGGGCGTGCGCTCGATACGCTCGAGCGCAAAATCGATCCCTTCGCCGCGGCCTTCGGCGGCGACGCGCGCATCGAGCTCGCGGCCGCGCTCCACGGAGCCGAATTTTTCGCGCCGGTACGCGGCGCGCGGCATGCCTTCGGGCGGCATGCCGGGATTGAGCTGGAACGGCAGCCACGTCACTTCGGGCCGCCCATCGCCGCCGACGACGGCGAGCGCCTTCTCCAGCCGGCGCTTGCCGATGTAGCACCAGGGGCACACCACGTCGGAAACGATCTCGATCTTCATGGGCGAGGCTTCTTGGTCTCGGGAATGACCCAGAAATACACCGTGCGGCCATTCGACTCCAGTTTCTTGTCCGGTCTCCAGGTGCCCATGTCGAACTGGTGGGAGACGATACGCGTGCCCGGCTTGAGCTCGCGCAGCAGGCGCGGGCGCAGCTTCAGGTTGAGGTCGGGCAGCAGGTACAGCGTGATGATGGTTGCGTCGCGGAAGTCCGCCTCGAACAGGTCGTCCATGCGGAACTGGACCAGCTTGTCCACGCCGTTCCTGCGCGCATTCTCCTGCGCCTCGCGGATGCGCTCCGGGTCGATGTCGATGCCGACCGCGCGCACGCCGTACAGTTTCGCCGCCGTCACCGGGATGCGGCCGTCGCCGGAACCAAGGTCGTAGAGCACGTCGCCCTGGCGCACGTTCGCAAGCCGCAGCATGTCTTCGACCACTTCCTGCGGCGTGGGCACGAAGATCACGTCTGGATTGCGCTCGCCGCGTTCGATTTGCGCCCGTGCCGCCCCATCCAGGGCAAGCGCCGGGCCGGCAGGCAGCAACAACGAGACGATCAGGACCGCTCCGCGCATGGTGCCTTCGAGAGTGAACGGCCGCCGATTATGCACGAATCCGGTGCGCGCGATCCAAGTCAGGGCGTGAAACCACCTGCCCAGCGGCTGACCGTGACCGTGTCGTCCAGCAGGATTTGGTTGCTGGTCGCTTCACCGCCTTGGCGCGGCCTCCCCACCGGCTCCTCGTACAGCGCGGCCTCAAGATCGCCGGTGCCATGCACCTCGAAACGGGCCCAGATGATCAGCACGATGGCGCATGCGATCGCGGCAATCGCGATCCAGGCGACGACGGGGTGTTCGCGGTCCGCTTCGGGCATGGCGATGTTGGTCATGGGGACTCCAACGCAATCTCCATGCCAATTCGACCGCACGCGGCGCCCTAGGTTCGCGCCAACTCACTCCCCGGCAATGGTCATGTTCTCCACCAGGATCGAGCCGCTGCGGCGCGAGCCGCGCACCACAACGTCGCTGCCTACCGCCGCGATGCCGCGGAACATGTCCTTCAGGTTGGCGGCGATGGTGATTTCTTCCACGGGATAGGCGATCTCGCCGCCTTCCACCCAATAGCCCGCGGCGCCGCGCGAGTAGTCGCCGGTCACCAGGTTGATGCCGTGGCCAAGCAGTTCGGTGACGAGGAGCCCGCGGCCGAGGCGCTTGAGCATGCCGCGGAAATCCGGCCCGTCGGACTGCAGGCTCAGGTTGTGGTTGCCGCCCGCGCTGCCGGTGCTCTGCATGCCGAGCTTGCGCGCCGAATAGCAACCCAGGAAATAGCCTTCCAGCACTCCCCCGCGCACCACGGTGCGAGCGCGCGTGGCCACGCCCTCCTCGTCGAATGGCGAGCTGGCAAGCGCCCGGCGCTCGTGCGGGCGCTCTTCGATGCTCACCCCGCGGGCGAACACTTGCCGGCCTAGGCTGTCAGCGAGAAAGCTCGCCTTGCGGTACAGGTTGCCGCCGCTCGCCGCGGCGACGAAGCTGCCCAGCAGCAAGGCAGCCTGCGGCGCCTCGAACAACACCGGTGCCTGGCGCGTGCCGATCTTGCGTGCGCGCAGCCGCGCCAGCGCCCGCGCGCCGGCGTAGCGGCCGAGCGCCTCCGGCCGCGCCAGCTGCGCCGGCACCCGCTCCGCGCTGTACCAGTCGTCGCGCTGCATGCCGCCCGCCTCCTCCGCGATCACCGAGAGGTACAGCGAGTGGCGCGAGGTCGGGAATCCGCCCATGAAGCCCAGGCTGTTGGCGAATACGAACTGCGAATGCTGCGCCGACACCGACGCGCCTTCCGAATTGCGAATCTTCGGCGACAGCGCGAAGGCCGCCGCCTCGCAGCGCTGCGCGATGCCGATCGCTTCCTCGGTGCCCAGCGCCCAGGGATGGTAGAGATCGAGGTCGGGCACGTCGCGCGCCAGCAGTTCGCGCTCCGGCGGGCCGGCGCAATCGTCCACCGCGGTGTGGCGCGCGATGGCCAGCGCCGCCGCCACCGTCTGCTCCAGTGCCCCTGCGGAAAAATCCGAGGTGCTGGCGTGCCCGCGGCGCGCGGCCGGCCGCTCGCCGAGGTAAACGCTCACGCCGATGCCCTTGTCGCGGTTGTGCTCAATGGTGTCCACGGCGCCCTTGCGCACCGTGACTGACAGCCCCTGCCCTTCCGACACGTCGCATTCGCAGGCGCTCGCGCCCAGCCGCTTCGCATGCGCCAGCACGTCCGCGGCGAATTGCCGCAACTGCGCCTGCGTGTAGCTGAAGCGGCCGCCGCTTTTCATGGCGCGCTATCATAGCAGCGCAATGCAAGACGAGATCCCCAGCAAGACGAAGAAGAAACAGGAAATGCACGAGCTGCAGAAACTCGGCGAGGCGCTGGTGGAGCTGTCCGCCGCGCACCTCGCGCACATGACGCTGCCCGAGCAGTTGGCGCAGGCAGTGCACGAGGCGCGCCGCATCCGCAGCCATGAGGCGAAGCGCCGCCAGGTGCAGCTCATCGGCAGGCTGATGCGCGAGCTCGATCCCGACCCGATCCGCACGCAGCTCGCCGCCGTCCAAGGCGGCTCCGCGCAGGAACGCGCGCGCCATCAGCGGCTCGAGCACTGGCGCACGCGGCTGATGGAGGACGACGGCGCGCTGACCGAGTTCGCCAGCGAGCACCGGGACGCCGACCTGCAGAACCTGCGCGCGCTGCTGCGCAATGCGCGCAAGGAGCAGGAGGAAGGCAGGCCGCCTCGCGCCTACCGCGAATTGTTCCGCGTCATCCGGGAGGCCGCGGATGAATGAGCTGCTGGTCGTCGGCCTGCTGTCGGCGAGCGACCGCGCCTCGGGCGGCGTCTACCGGGACGAAGGCATTCCTTCCCTCAGGGAGTGGCTGCAAAGGGCGATCGTCGCGCCGGCCCTGCGCTTCGAGGAGCGGCTGATTCCGGACGACCAGCCGACCATCGAGAAGACGCTGAAGGAACTTGTGGACCTGAAGCGCTGCCACCTGGTGCTCACCACCGGCGGCACCGGCCCGGCGCCGCGCGACGTAACGCCTGAGGCAACGCTGGCAGTGGCCGACAAGGTGCTGCCCGGCTTTGGCGAGCAGATGCGCGCGGTGAGCCTGAAGTACGTCCCGACGGCGATCCTGTCGCGGCAGGTGGCGGTAGTGAGGCAGCAGGCGCTGATCATCAACCTGCCGGGCCAGCCCAAGGCGATCAAGGAGACGCTGGACGGCGTGTTCGCCGCCGTGCCCTACTGCATCGACCTGATCGGCGGTCCCTACATCGACACAGACGCATCCGTGGTGAAGGCCTTCAGGCCGAAATCCGCGCAACGGCCCGGGCCGGCGTGACGCAAGTCGCGGAGGCTGTCGAGATCGAATCCGCCCCGTCGCCCGATGCCGCGGTGATCTGGCTGCACGGCCTTGGCGCCGACGGCCACGACTTCGAGCCCGTGGTCCCCGAACTGCGGCTGCCGCCGCAGCTGCGCGTACGCTTCGTCTTTCCGCATGCGCCGGTGCGGCCAGTGACCATCAACATGGGCATGCCCATGCGCGCCTGGTACGACATCCTGCAGATGGGCGGCAGCCAGGAGGACGAGGCGGGCATCCGCGCCTCGCAAGCTCTGCTCCAGGCGCTGATCGAACGGGAAAAGGTCCGCGGCGTGGACCCGTGTCGTATCGTGCTGGCCGGCTTCTCGCAGGGCGGCGCCATCGTGCTGCAGACCGGGCTGCGCTACGCCGAGCGCCTGGCGGGGATTCTTGCGCTGTCCACTTACCTGCCGCTGGCGGGCAAGCTCGCCGCCGAGCGCAGCGCAGCCAACCGCGACCTGCCCGTGTTCATGGCGCACGGCACGCACGACCCCATGATCGGCATCCCGCGCGCACGCGAATCGCGCGCCGCCCTGGAAATCCTGGGCTACCCGGTGCAATGGCAGGAATATGCCATGGCGCACTCCGTTTGCGGCGAAGAGATCGCCGATATCGCGGCCTGGCTGCTCAGGCTTCTCGCGCCAGGTCCCTGAACCTGCAGGTCACCTAGTCTTCGCCGCTTTCGCCGAAGCCCGTCTGGATTCCGACGCGCGGATGCGGTCGGCAAGCGTCTTCACTTCGCCCAGTGCCGGGCTGGCGACTGGCAATCGCACGTGATCTTCTTCACACAGCGTGCCGGCCATTGGATGGTCCGGCCCGGCGCTGCCCAACAGCCCAATCATGCGAAAATCCACCCACGCTGGCCCTATGCGATTCCTCATCGTGGACGAGTCCCGCGAGTTCCGCAGTGCGCTCGCCGGCATGCTGCGGGCGCGCTGGCCGGAGGCGCATATTGAAGAGTGGGATCCGCGCGAGCGCGGCCGGCCGCCCGCGCCGCATCGCGACCACTACACGGCGGTGCTGCTCGATATCGATCCGGCAGACGGTGGCGTCCTGAGCTGGATGGCCGACGTGCTTCGCGGACCGGACGTGGCTCCGATGCTGCTGCTCGCCGATGGCCGCGCCGAGAGCCTGGCGATCATGGGGCTGAAGGCGGGCGCGGCGGATTTCCTGCGCAAGGCCGGGCTCGTTGGCGAGACCTTGGTGCGCTCGGTCGAGGACGCCGTGCGCGAGAGGGAAGCGCAGCGCGAACCGGCGATGCGCCGTGTGCGCGCCCAGGCTGAAGGCGGTGAGTGGACGATTCCCGGTTACCGCAATCTGCGCAAGATTGGCGAGGGTGGCATGGCGCAGGTTTACCTCGCCGAACGGGTGCAGGACGGGCTGCAGCTGGTGCTCAAGGTACTCGACCCCAAGCTGCGCGAAGACGAGAAGTTCCGCAAGCGCTTCATCCAGGAGTTCCGCTTGATCGCGGGCATGCGCAACGAGCATGTCGCGCAGATTTACGACCAGGGCTTTGCCGGCGAGCATCCTTACATCGCGATGGAGTACCTGTCCGGCGGCACTCTCGCCACGCGCATTCACGAGGGACTGACTTCGCTCGAGGCGCTGCGCATCACGTCGCAGATCGCGCGGGCGCTTGACGCCATCCACGCGCGCGGCGTCATCCACCGTGACCTCAAGCCGCAGAACATCCTATTCCGCGACGACGGCAGACCGGTGCTCGTCGACTTCGGGCTGGCGAGGAGCGTCGGCACGCATACGACGCTCACGCGGCATGGCCAAGTGCTTGCCACGCCGCGCTACATGAGCCCGGAGCAGTGCATGGGCAAGGCGGCGGACCAGCGCTCGGACCTCTACAGCCTGGGGGTGATCTTCTACGAAATACTGACTGGCCGCAGGCTGTACGAGGCAGAAGGTCCGGCTGGCATGGTGTACCAGCACGTGCACGGCCCGATCCCGCGCCTGCCGGCGCGGCTCGCCGGCTACCAGTCGACCATCGACCGGCTGCTCGCCAAGAATCCTGAGGAGCGCTTCCAGAGCGCACGCGAGTTATTTTCGGTGATTGCGGTATGAGCCCCAATCCCGGCGAACAGCAATACCTCGATTTGCTGGCGGAAGTGCTCGCGCGCGGCGCGCTCAAGTCCGACCGCACCGGCACCGGCACGCGCTCGGTGTTCGGGCGGCAGATGCGCTTTGCGCTCGCCGGCAGCTTTCCGCTGCTCACCACCAAGAAGCTGCACCTGAAATCCATCATCTACGAGCTGCTCTGGTTCCTGCGCGGCGACACCAACGTGCGCTGGTTGCAGGAGCACGGCGTCAGCATCTGGGACGAGTGGGCCGACGCCAAGGGCGAACTCGGCCCGGTGTACGGCTACCAGTGGCGCCACTGGCGCACGCCCGACGGGCGTGAGATCGACCAGCTGCGCCGGGTGGTGGAACAGATCCGGGCGCGGCCTGATTCGCGTCGCCATCTCGTGACTGCCTGGAATCCCGCCGACGTCGACAAGATGGCGTTGCCGCCCTGCCACGCGCTGTTCCAGTTCTACGTCGCCGAGGGGCGGCTGTCCTGCCAGATGTACCAGAGGAGCGCCGACCTGTTCCTCGGCGTGCCGTTCAACATCGCCTCCTACGCACTTCTCACGCTGATGGTCGCCCAGGTCACCGGCCTGGAGCCCGGCGAGTTCGTGCTCACGCTGGGGGATGCGCACCTCTACCTGAACCATCTCGAGCAGGCGCGCGAGCAACTGTCGCGCGCGCCGCGACCTTTCCCGCGCATGCGCCCAAATCCCGACGTGCGGGACATCTTCGGCTTCCGCTACGAGGACTTCGCGCTCGAGGGCTACGAGCCGCACCCCGCGATCAAGGCGCAGATCGCAGTGTAGAAAAAAAAGGGCCCGCCTGTAGGGGGAAAGGGCGGACCCGGGGGAGGAGTTGCGTTGCGCGCGCTGTAGGGACCCTAGAAGCCCCCGTACACCGTCAACTGACCGAGATACAGCAACCCGGCCGCTGCAAATCCGTAGACCACTGCATCCGAGATGCGCGCGCGTTGCGAGGGCATCAATCCCGGCAACGTCCAGACCACTGCAGCGGCACCGAGCAGCGCCGCCATCAACGCAGCGCCCAGGCCCATGCTGTGGCCAAAGGCCTGTACGAACCAGCCATCCGGCGAGATCAGCTTGTAGATGGTGCCGCCGATGCCGATCAGCACACAGGCGCTGATGGCGAACCCGGCAGCA
>Ga0184628_10000086_pt1 | contig 48568 bp, 40 predicted proteins | sample PLM4_5_b1_FD_133149 | JGI IMG/M metagenome (GOLD analysis project Ga0184628, IMG submission 133149) | Groundwater sediment microbial communities from an aquifer in East River, Colorado, USA - PLM4_5_b1 | ecosystem: Environmental > Terrestrial > Soil > Riparian zone | place: USA: East River...
AGACACGCCGCTGACGATTGCGGCGCCAGGAGTGCTGGGCAACGACACGGATGTGGACACCACGCCGCTGACGGCGGTGCTGAACGTCGGACCGACGTCCGGCACGCTGACGCTGAATGGGAACGGGTCATTCACGTACACGCCGAATGCGAATTTCAACGGGACCGACAGCTTTACGTACCACGCCAACGACGGGACATTGAATTCCAACATCGCGACCGTGACGATCACGGTGAATGCCGTCAACGATGCGCCGGTGGCAGTGAACGACAGCTACACGACCAATGAAGACACGCCGCTGACGATCACGGCGCCAGGAGTCCTGGCCAACGACACGGATGTGGACACCACGCCGCTGACGGCGGTGCTGAACGTCGGACCGACGTCCGGCACGCTGACGTTGAATGGAAACGGGTCGTTCACGTACACGCCGAATGCAAATTTCAACGGCACCGACAGCTTCACGTACCACGCCAACGACGGAACGGCGAATTCGAACATCGCGACCGTGACGATCACGGTGAATGCGGTGAATGACGCTCCGGTGGCAGTGAACGATAGCTACAGCGTGAATTCGAATACCACTCTGAACGTTACCGCGCCAGGAGTGCTGGCCAACGACACGGATGTGGACACCACGCCGCTGACAGCGGTGCTGAACGTCGGACCGGCGTCCGGCACGCTGACGTTGAATGGGAACGGGTCGTTCACGTACACACCGAATGCAAACTTCAGCGGCACCGACAGCTTCACGTACCACGCCAACGACGGAACGGCGAATTCGAACATCGCGACCGTGACGATCACAGTGAACGCGGTCAATGCCGCACCGGTGGTGAACGATCAGACCTTCACAGTAGCCGAGAACACGGCGAACGGAACCACGGTGGGAACCATCGTGGCGACCGATCCGAATGCCGGCCAGACCCGGACGTTCAGTGTGACCGGTGGCACGGGCCAGACGGTGTTTGCGGTGAGCGCCGCAGGCGTCATCACGGTCGCGAACGGCACGGCGTTGAATTTCGAAATCACGCCGAGCTTCACGCTCAACGTGATGGTAACCGACAACGGGAGTCCGGCACTCAGCGACACCGCCGTCATTACCATCAATCTGACCAATGTGAACGAGGCGCCGGTCATCACCAGCAACGGTGGTGGAGCATCTGCGTCGATCAACGTTCCTGAAAACAATACCGCAGTAACGATTGTCACTGTGGACGATCCGGATGCGGGCACATCACTGGCATTCAGCTTGAGCGGCACTGACGCCGACAAGTTTGTTTTGTCAGGCACCGGAAGCAGCCGGGTGATCTTCTTCATCGCTCCCCCGGACTTTGAAACTCCGACCGACACGGGACACAACAATGTCTATGACGTCTCGGTGCAGGTCAGCGATGGTGTGCTGACCGATAGCCAGGCTATCGCCGTGAACGTTACGGATGTTGCTGAAACGGTCAACAAGGCGCCGGTGGCTGCCAACGACACCGCCACAACAACACTGAATACGCCTGTCGTGATCAGCGTATTGACCAACGATACCGACGACGGAACATTGGTGCCTTCGTCGGTCGCGATCGGTACGGAGCCGGCCGGCGGCAGTGTCATCGTCAACAACACGACCGGTAAGATCACCTACACGCCGGCCCTCGGCTTCTTTGGGGTCGACACCTTCACCTACACGGTAAAGGACAACACCGGACTCGTTTCCAATATTGCAACTGTCACGGTGAACGTTCAGCACGACGCCACCAAACCGGTGGCGCAGTTGTTGCCCGATCCGAACAACCCCTCCAAGACGGTACTGGTCGTAATGGGGACGAACGGCAACGACCAGATCCGAATCGACGAAGACCATCACGATGGCATCGAGGTAAAGGTGAACGGAAAGTCACTGGGAACCTTTAAACCTACCAGTCGAATTCTTGTTTTCGGACTGAGCGGCAATGACAATATCCACGTGGATGAGCACATCACGCTTTCCGCTGAGATTTACGGCAATGACGGAGAAGATAAGCTTTTCGGCGGATCCGGAGACGACACGCTCTTCGGCGGGAATGGCAACGACATGCTCTTCGGCCGAAAGGGCAAGGATCTACTCTTTGGCGAAGCCGGCAACGACAAGCTGTTCGGTGGCCAGGATAAGGATGAGCTCCATGGCGGTCCTGGGATCGATCTGAAAATCCAGGGTGGCGATGGACACAATGGCAACTATGGGCAAAGTGGGCATGATGATCATAATGATCACAATGATCACAATGATCATGACGACCACGACAAAGGCGGTTTTGTGAAACGTTTCATCGATTGGTGTTTCGATTTGGGAAAGGGTAAACACTGATTCCTGAACAACCCGGATAAAGTGAAGGGCTGCCGGACAATCCGGCAGCCCTTTTTTGTCTTCCGCAACCGTTTGACGGACCTCCCTCCGGTGACTATAGTTTTGCCACTCGAGTCGTGGAGGTATGGAAGCAATGAGCGAGTTGACCAGACGGGGATTTATCGGAACAGCTTTGGTAGCCGGATCTGCAGTACCCACCCTGGGGACACTTGTCTCCGCGCAGACGCCGAACCCGGCCCAGGCGAATGTGAAGGTCGAAAGCGATGTCGTCTTCGGCAAAGGCGGCGACATGGACCTGAAGTTGGATATCTATCGTCCTCCCACTGGTGTGACTCCGAAGCGAATGGCAACGATTCATTTCCATGGCGGCGGTTTCACGGGAGGGAATAAGGAATCCCTGTCCGAACGCGTGAAACCCTATGCCGCTCTCGGATATGTTGCGGTCGCTGCGCAATATCGTCTGGCAGGACAAGCAGGATATCCGGCGCTGGTTCACGATGCGAAAGCGGCAATTCGCTGGGTACGCGCCAATGCCGCGACCCTTGGCATTGACACTCAACGCATCGGAGTCGTCGGCTACTCCGCCGGCGGATATCATGCGTTGTTCACCGCAGGGACCGGCGACCGTCCGGAATTTGAGGGAACCGGCGGAAATGCCGGGGTGAGTACAAAAGTTGCGGTATGCCTGGCGTACTATCCCGCGACCAATGTTCCCAGCAGCATGATGCCTGCCGGAAGCGACGCTGCCGCATTGAAGGCCGCGAACGCAACCACCTATATCGCCGCAGGCTATCCTCCGATTGCAATCTTCCACGGCATGAAAGACACAACCATTCCCATCGAGAGCAGTAAACGTCTGGTGCAGCAGTTCCAGGACGTTCAAGTGCCGGTCGAATTCCATGCCTTTGAAGGTGTTCCACACGTCTTTGACAGCAATCCGGAATTCGCAGTGCTCAGCGCCCAACTTGCCGATTTCTTCATCGACAGGCACTTGCTGAATCCGCGAACTTATCCTCCATTTCAACCGGGCGGCGACGGCGGTCGGGGCGGCCGTGGCGGTGCTCCTGCAGGCCGGGGAGGACGCGGCGCCTAAATCCCCGCTCCAGAGCTGTTTCGGTTCTCATGATCCCATCAAAAAGCCTTGCACTTCTGGTGCATTCAGAGGGATAGTGCGGCCAACATTACTGTTTGTGAGGAACTCATTGTTGAAGAACAAACTGCTGGTTGTCGGCATGACAACCATGTGCGCGGTTCTTGGTTATGGACAGTCCGCCGGACCGAGGCAAACTCCGGCTGCCCCAACAACATCCAGGGTTGCGTCGACGGTTCCCACGTCCGCCGCGCAGCGTGCTCTCCTCGATCAGTACTGTGTCACCTGTCATAGCGACAAAACGAAAAAGGCCAATCTGACGCTGGAGAATCTGGACCTCAACACCGTGGGCGATCACCCGGAGTTGTGGGAAAAAGTCGTACGAAAACTTCGTGCGGGTCTGATGCCCCCGCCCGGTGTCCGGCGTCCACCGCTCGCGGAATACGAAGGCCTGCGCAACTGGCTCGAAACCGAAATCGATCGCAAGGCTGCCACCCGTCCGAATCCCGGATCCGTTATTCTTCACCGCCTCAATCGCACCGAATATGCCAATGTCGTCCGGGACCTGCTGGACCTTGAAATCGACGCCACAACGCTCTTGCCGCCGGACGATTCGGCAAGAGGCTTCGATAACGTCGCCGGCTCGCTGACGATATCTCCCACGCTGCTGGAAGCCTACATGACAGCCGCAACGCGGGTTGCCCGCGCTGCGGTGGGTTTTTGGAAGACGCCCACCGAGATGACCTACATTGCACCGGGGGATACGTCGCAGAATCAGCACATCGACGGCTTACCTTTTGGCACGCGCGGAGGAATGCTGGTCCGCCACAACTTCCCGGCCGATGGCATGTACAAATTCTCAATCCAGAATTTCGGTATCGGCCGATATGTTCCGGGAGAGCAGATCGAATTTGTAATTGATGGCGAACGGGTAAAACTTTTCGACTACGTTGGCGTTGGCCTGACGCAGGGCATGGCGGCATCCGGCGGCGATGGGTCCATTGACCTTTCGGTCCCGGTACGGGCAGGTACCCACATGGTGGGCGCGACCTTTCTGGCAACGAACTACCGTCCCAGCCTCGACCTTATCAAGCAGTACGAACGGAAGTCGCTCGAGAACAACAGCATTCCGCAGATCGAATATTACCCGGCCATCGGTCTGCTGAGGATACAGGGCCCGTTCAATGCCGCGCGCCCGGAAGATTCACGAAGCATTCGCAAGGTTTTTACGTGCCGGCCTGTGAGTGCCGTTCAGGAAGAACCTTGCGCGAAGGAAATCCTGACCACGCTGACGAGGCGAGCTTATCGCCGTCCCGCCGATGCGACGGACCTTGAGGCCCTGCTGGATTTTTACAAGGAAGGCCGCCGCGGCGGTTCTTTCGACGACGGCATCGAGCTTGCGCTCCGAAGGCTTCTCGCGAGTCCCCAGTTTCTGGTGCGTGCCGAAAAGGTTCCTGCCAGTCTTGCCGATGGAAAGTCGTATCGCATTTCCGATCTGGAGCTCGCATCCCGCCTGTCGTTCTTTCTCTGGAGCAGCATTCCGGACGATCAGTTGATCACCTTGGCCAGCCAGGGCCGGCTGAGCAATCCCACGGTGCTCGAAGCACAGGTGAAGCGCATGCTTGCGGACGCCCGCTCTCAGGCGCTTGTAGAAAATTTTGCCGATCAACTACTCTATCTCCGGAACCTCCCATCGACATCGCCCGACGGCGTGCACTATCCCGATTGGGACGACGAGTTGCGTGTCGGTTTCCGACGTGAGACTGAACTCCTTTTTGAAAGCATCATGCGGGAGGATCGCAGCGTTCTGGATCTGCTGACTGCAGACTACACATTCCTCAACGAACGGCTTGCGAAACATTACGGCATCGCGGGTGTTTACGGCTCGCAGTTCCGGCGCGTGCCGCTCGGCCCGGAACTGGCTTATCGTCGGGGATTGCTGGGTCAGGGGAGTTTCCTGTCCGTGACCTGGGTCCAGAATTTCAGGACTTCGCCGGTTAAACGCGGCGTATGGGTGCTTGAAAATATTCTGGGCACTCCGCCTCCGGAGCCTCCGCCGAACGTTCCGCCGCTGGAAGATACCAAGGGAGGACCGGAAAAGATTCTGACCCTGCGAGAGCAGATGACGTTGCATCGGAAGAATGAACCCTGTGCCAGTTGCCACAAGCTCATGGATCCCATCGGATTTGCGCTGGAGAACTTTGACGCCGATGCCAAGTGGCGGATGAAGCAGGGAGGTGACGGAGGAACGGTCATCGATGCGTCGTCCGAATTATGGGATGGCACGAAGGTCAACGGGCCTGTGGAACTGAGAACGGCGCTTCTTCGCTATTCCCCGCAGTTCGTCCGGATGATTACCGAGAAGATGATGACCTACGGGCTCGGACGCGGCGTGGAGTACTACGACATGCCGGTGATCCGTTCGATCGTGAAAGATGCAGACAAGAACAACGACAAATTTACATCGATACTGATGGGTGTGATCAAGAGCGCACCATTCCAGATGAGAACGAAAGTTGTAGAGGAGGCCAGATAATGTTTATTACAAAGAAGCACATTCCTCGCCGGACGTTTCTGCGTGGTGTCGGTACGACGCTGGCTTTGCCGCTGCTCGAGTCCATGCTTCCAGCGCAAACTCCTCAGCGCCTGACCGCTGCGGTTCCAGTGAAGCGTTTTGTCGGCATCTGGCATCCGCACGGGGCGGCACCGGGATACTGGAGTCCCGTGCAGGAAGGCGCCAACTTCGATTTTTCGTTTATCACCAAACCGTTGGAGCCTTACCGCAATCGCACCGTTCTCATCAGTGGACTCGATATGAACGAGTCGTTTGCTACAGAGGACGAGCCCGGCGGAGACCATGCAAAAGGCGCGGCGCTGTTATCCGGCGCTCGACCAAGACGGAATGCCGTGAGTCCGTATCTGGGCGTGACAATCGACCAGTTGATCGCACAGAAGTACGGGCAGGATACGATTCTCTCCTCCATTCAACTTGGTATCGAGGACACCGGCAATTTCGGGAACTGCAACTGGGGATATAGCTGCGCCTATACGAATTCCATATCCTGGACGTCGGCCACTCAGCCGTTGCCCACACAGTGCAATCCTCGCGTAGCCTTCGAACGTCTTTTTGGCGATGGAACCAGCACCGAAGAGAGACTCACCGGTCGAAAACAGAACGCCAGCATTCTCGATTCGGTGACTCATGAGTTGGCGTTTTTCAAAAGAGATCTCAGCGCCGGCGACAAGAGCCGGCTGGATACCTACACCGACAACATTCGCGAAATTGAGCGCCGAATCAATATCGCCATGAGCCGGTCGGTGAAGGAGCCCTCTGCGGAAATTCCGTTTGGTCTTCCCGACAACAAGCATGTCCATTTCAGGCTGATGTACGACCTGATGGCGCTGGCTTTCGAAGGCGATATCACGCGATCGGCGACATTCATGATTGGCCGGGATCTGTCGGGAACAAGCTTCCCCGAATCGGGCTTTAACGGCGGGTGGCATGGGTCCTCGCACCATGGCGACAAACCGGAGAACGTTGCCAACTACGCCAAGATGAACCGGTATCACGTCCAGAACCTGGCCTACTTCGTCGAGAAGCTGAAGAACATACCGGAGGGCGACGGGAACGTTCTCGACCATGTATTGATCTACAAGGGAAGCAACATGGGCAATTCGCATCGGCACGCGCACATCAAAGTGCCGGTAATTCTCGTTGGAGGAATTGACGGCACGTTCAAAGGGAACCGGCATATCGTGTTCCCGGACGATACCCAGAAGACCTCCAATATGTTGCTGAGCATCCTTCAACTTTATGGTATTCAGCGGGACAGTATCGGCTCCAGTAGTGGGCCGCTTCCGGGGCTGGCTTAGGGAATTGGGAATTGAACATTGATCAGATCTCAAACATGTGGACGACGGAGAAGTGTTGATGAGGCGGAAGATTTGGACAAACGCGGTATGGGCTGTCGCTGCAGGGCTATTGGTGCTGCTGACGATGCCCGTTGTAAGGCCGGTATCCGCACAGGGAAGAGGCGCTTCTCGCCCGCAGGTGGTTCCTCCGAGCGGGCCCGTCTGGCAGGTTATTCGGAAGAACTGTACCGCTTGCCACGGCATTGACGATTATGCGTTCTATGCGTTGGATCGCAACGGCTGGCAGAGTCTGATCCAAACCAAACACAAGGACGGAAGTGCCTCTCTCTCACCCGATGACCAGAAAGTCCTGCTCGATTGGCTCGAAACAAAGTTCGGACCGACGACAAAACCGTTTCCGCGATCGTATATTGCCCCGGAAATCACTACATTCTTCTCGGATCCGGAAGCGAAACGCCTCCTGGACCGGGCCTGCACCACATGCCATGAGATCGATCGAGTGAACCAGGCAAGATATCCGGAAGAAAAATGGAGAGTTCTTTCCGTGGATATGCGCGAGCGAGGAGCTAAACTTACGGACGAGGAATTGGAAAGACTCGTGGAGTGGCTGGGCAGAGTTCGCGGGACGAATCAGGATAATTAAGCGATGCCAATCTTTGAATACAAATGCAGAAAGTGCGGTACCACCTTTGAACATCTCGTTTTGCCGACCACGACAGAAGTGGCGGCCTGTCCGGGATGTCATGCAAAAGGGAAGAATCTCGAGCAGATGATTTCCCTGTTTGCCACGAAAAACGAGAGTGCGACAACTCGGCACATGGACTGGGTCAGGAAAGAATCCAAAAACATGAAGTACGAGCAACATCAGATGGAAAGACGAATGGCCCATGACGACTAAAGAAATGAAGAATAAATTAGCAGTCTCCTTAATTGCTTTACTCGGATTTTTTGCTGTGACTGCCCTGATCCGAGCACAGGCTCCAGCATCCGGACCGGTACTGAAAATCACGGCGACAAGCGACAATGTCAGCAGTGCCGGCGAAACCCTTAAGCTCAACCTGAACAAATGGTCGACCGACGTCGAGCGGGATCAGTTCGTGGCGGCATGGAGTCTGACGGCGGCGGCAGGCGGGCGCGGTGGCGGCACTGGCGGCGCTGGCGGACGCGGTGGTGCTGCGGGACGTGGCGGCAATACCGGCGGCGGAAATGGCGGTAATGCTGCGGGACGGGGCGCGGCTGCAACTCCACCGGCACCCGCCGCAGCGGGGGCGGCTGCGGTTCCGGATCTTCCAGTCGACCCCGATGCCGTGCCTCTGCCTGCAGCCGCTGCAGGTCGTGGTGGCGCCGGAGGCGGTGGCGGCGGACGCGGTGGCGGTGGACGAGGCGGCGGAGGGGGAAATGCTGCAGCAGCAACCCCTGCGGGATCGTTGTTCACGGCCTTGCAGAACGGACCGGTTAATGGATATATCTGGACCTCTGAAGTGACCGGCTACGCGATTCGTTACGCGTACAAACTGCCATTGCCAAACGGCGGTCAGCGGATCATTCTGGCAACCGATCGGCGACTTGGCGCTTCCAATGGCTCATGGAAACCTGTGGGTGGGGCAACTCCGACCGACTACGAATTCACGGTTATGGAATTGCGCCTGGGCCCGAAGGGGGATGGCGAAGGCAAGGCGTCGCTTACCGGCAAGGTGACCGTGGATGCGACTTCCAAATCCATCGCCCTCGACGGCTACGACACGCTCCCGATTGTCTTCAAAGCAATCAAGCCTCAGTAGGGGGATCCCAGTTAAGATTCGAAAGCTGGCAATCATTCTTGTCGCGATGGTTCTCTCGGTTCCTGCGAGTGCTTCACAGCGGGCGGGGAATGCAAATGAAGCCGGGCGGCTTGCGGATATCTACGCCGTTTATTCCGCGATGTTTGCGAATCCGGATTCCAGTGACAAGGTCTATCTCATTGATGCGAAGACCGACCCCATTCAGTTGGAACCGTTATCAACGTCCATTTTCGAAAGTAGTTTCAATTCTGAACGATGCTTTTCAATTCCACCGTCTCATACTGCCGCTTGGAAAGAAATTCTGGCGGAGACCCACACTCGAAAGAACAGCCCCGGGACGTTGGAACGCCAATTGAAGATCAAGATTCCTTACGTAATCCTGACCGCCGCCGATATCCGGGAAATCGGGGATGCCATCGCAAAGGGGATTCGGCCACCGAATCCTAAATTCCTGGGTGGAAGGAATTTGATCACGCTGGGTGATGTGTATTTCAACCAAAAGCGAACACTGGCACTCACCAGTTACAGCTCGGTCTGCGGTTCGCTGTGTGGTTCCGGCGGAAATCTAATAATGGAAAAAGGTACAGACGGTAAGTGGCAATACAGAGATTGGGTCTCCTGCCACTGGATATCGTAAATGAGGGCATGAGGGGACTGTCCCCTCATTTGAGAATAAGAAGATCAGTTTACAGACTTTGCCGCGAACCCGAAATTCAACTCCACTTTCGCATTGTCGACCACTTCAACGGGCATCACCTTTTCGCCGAGCTTCTCATGCCAGGCGACAATCTCATACTTGCCGGGAGGAACGCGCAGTTCAAAGTCTCCTGACATTCCGGATGTCGTGTGAAACGGGTGATCGAAAACGCCCACGATGGCTCCCATCCAGCGGTGCAGGTCGCATCCGATGCGAAAGTGCGGTTCGGCTTTTTCGAAAGTGAACGTGTTCTCCGCGCCCTTGTCGGCTTGCGCAATATTGAATCCCGGATTCACCTGGCTGATGGCATGCACATTATGGAATGTCGGGTCGCTGTTCCGAACAGACAGCTTCTGGTTTGTCATCAGGGTGAGAACGTGTGGGACGTATACACATTTCTGCTGATCCAGAACAACGGTTTCCGAAGGAGCGTCGTAGGCCTTGCCCTCATGACCCGTGCGCACATAAACAATGACGTTCCGGAGTTTGCCGTCGCTGGTTACGGAAACTTCTTCATCCACAAGTCCTCGCGCGTTTCTGACGCAGAACGCGCTGCCTCCTGCTTTGATCGGAGTTACCTCGGGAGGAGTGCCCTCAAATTTGATGCTTCCAAAAACGCGGGATGTCGCCGTGACCGGGTCATAAGTCGCGACCGTTGGTACGGTTTGCTTATCAGAACTGCAGCCGGCAACCGCAGTCAGACCGATCACGATCAGCGAGACAACTATTCGTTTCTTCCACACGGCCGATATCCTCGGCGCATAGAGTACCCTATTTTTCTCCACGCCAGACACAGCCACAGATATACTGCCGGGAATCCAACTCGCGGGAGGAATCCATGCAGCGAAGAAACTTTCTTGGTGCGGTGGCGGCTCCACTTCTGATCGCGCGAGCATCGCTGGCACCACTGCTCGAAGCGCAATCCACAGCGCCGGCCGTTCAGAGAAAAGGCAGGCTGAAACAGGGAGTGACGATGGGTGTTTTTGCCCGTGGCACCAGCGTCGAAGATGCGTGCAGGGAAGCCGCACGGCTCGGCATCAAAGGATTCGATCTGAGGGGCCCTGCCGACTGGCCAACATTGAAGAAGTACGGACTCGTTTCATCGATGTACCAGCCAACCGCCGGCGCCAGCATACCCAATGGACTGAATCGTAAAGATAACCATGCGCGCATCGATCAGGGTATGCGCGCCGCCATCGACGAATCGGCTGCGGCCGGCGTTCCGAACATCATTACGTTCTCCGGGAATCGTGCAGGGATGGCAGACGCGGAAGGCGCCGACAACTGCGTGGCATTTCTGAACAACATCAAGGGATATGCGGAAAGCAAAGGCGTCACCATCTGCATGGAGTTGCTCAATAGCCGGGTGAATCACAGAGACTATATGTTCGACCACATTGCCTGGGGAGTCGATGTGATGAAGCGCGTCAACTCACCTCGGGTGAAAATTCTCTACGATATCTATCACGCGCAGATCATGGACGGCGATGTCGTCCGCAGTATCAAAGATAACTTCCAATGGATCGGACACTTTCATACCGGCGGAAATCCTGGTCGTCACGATATCGACGAGAGCCAGGAATTGAACTATCGATTCATCGCGCAGGCCATCGTCGATCTGGGATTCACCGGATTCCTGTCCCATGAATATTCGCCAACGGCGGGTAATGACGCCATTGCGGTACTCGATAAGGCCATCGGCATATGCGACGTCTAACGATACGAGCGATCCCTCCGATTTTTGCAGGCGGCATTCTTCTGGCCGCAGTTGTATTTGCCGCCGGTCAGGCCGGACCCAGTGTGCGTCAGGTCATCGACAATGCGGCGGCAACACGCGGGAGAGCGGTCTACGCTCAGTACTGCATCAACTGTCATGGAAGCAACGTCAAGGGCGGAGAAAATGGTCCCGATCTGATTCGCTCGGTTGTCGTGTTGCACGACCGGCTCGGTGACGAGATCGGACCCGCAATGAAGAAGCTGGCCAGTCATCCTCGAGATCTCACACAGGAGCAGGTGCTGGACCTGTCGCATTTTCTCCATCAGCGTATCGAAGCAACGTCGAGTAACCGGAACACGAACCAGCCGCCGAATGTGCTCACCGGAAATGTTGCAGCAGGGCAGGCCTACTTCAATGGCGCCGGCAAATGCAGCACGTGTCATTCGCCAACGGGAGACCTTGCCGGTTACGGAACCCGCACGACACCGATCAATATTCAGCAGAATTTTCTGTTTCCTCGCCTGGCCCGGGGAGGCAAGCAGGTCGAAGTGACCGTGACACCCGCAACCGGGGCTGCCGTGACGGGCCCTCTGGTTCGAATCGACGATTTCAACGTTTCGCTGCGCGGCGCCGACGGACAGACGCAGGTGTTTCGCCGCGACGCTAACGTGAAAGTGGAAGTACGCGATCCGCTCGCCGTGCATCACGAGTTGCTGGATCAGTACACCGACACGGACATGCACAACATCGTCGCTTATCTGGAGTCGCTCAAATGAAGGGCATGAAAATTCCTGGAATCCTCATCGGAACTCTTCTGCTGACCGCCGTGCTGCTCGCGCAGACGACGGTGGACTGGCCCATGGTTAACGGCGACTATTCCGGCCGCCACTTCAGTTTGCTGAAGAGGATCAACTCGTCGAATGTGAACAATCTCACACAGGGCTGGACCTGGCGCGCGAATCCCGGCAACGGTCCGGTTGCCGGCGGCGGCGCGACTTCGGCCACCATCAAGGGCACGCCGATTGTCGTCAATGGCGTGATGTATACGACGATTCCCGATCACGTCTGGGCCGTTGATGCACGCACCGGTCGTGAACTGTGGCATTTCTCGTGGAAATCGAAAGGCGGATGGCACATCGGAAATCGAGGCGCTGCGGTGCTCGGATCGACGCTGTATGTCGAGACGCCGGACTGCAATCTTATTGCGCTCAACATTGCCGATGGCAAGGAGCGCTGGCACACGGAAATCTGCGATCTGGAACAGTTCTACTACGGGTCGGTGGCGCCAACCATCGTGAAGAACCACGTTATCGTTGGCGTGAGCGGAGACGATCTCGATATTCCGGGATACGTCGAAGCGCACGATCCCGAAACCGGTAAGCTGCAATGGCGCTGGTACACCTATCCGAATCCAAATGATCCCGAGGCAAAGACCTGGCCCAGCGTCGAGGCCATGATGCACGGCGGCGGCATGACGTGGGGGCCCAGCGCCTACGATCCCGAGTTGAACCTCTATTACTTCGGCACCGGTAATCCGCAGCCGGTCATCGCCGGGCGAGGAAGGGAAGGGTCGAATCTTTACACGGAATCCATCATCGCGCTCAATCCCGATACTGGGAAACTCGTGTGGTATTTCCAGGCGTCGCCGCACGACACGCACGACTGGGACGCCATTGAGGCGCCGATTCTCTTTGATGGTGAAGTGAACGGACAGCCGAGAAAACTGCTCGCGCAGGCAAGCCGGAACGGTTGGTTTTTTGTCCTCGATCGAACGAACGGAAAGAACATCCTCAGCACGGAATTCGTGAAGACGAACTGGACGAAGGGTGTCGATGCCAAGGGACAACCCATTCCAGATCCGAAAAAGGAGCCGCAATTTAACGGCGCTCTCGTCTCGCCCAATCAAGGTGGCGCCGTCAACTGGCCTCCTCCAAGTTACAGCCCGGACACCGGACTTTTCTATGTGAATGCCACGCGCGCGTTCAGCGTTTACTACCTCTACGACACCGACGACAAACCCGAAGGCTGGGGTGGAAACGATCGCGGCGGATGGTCCGAAAGCATGCTCGAGGCGATCGACTACAAGACCGGAAAAATCCGGTGGATACACAAGTGGCCGGCAACCCCGGCCATCCGCTCCGGATTGCTGAGCACTGCGGGCAACCTTTTGTTTGCAGGGGACAACGCATCCAATCTCATCGCGTTCGATCCAAAGGATGGCTCGATACTGTGGCACGCCGAACTTCGCTCGAACCTGAGCAACACGCCGATCACCTATGAACTCGACGGTGTTCAATACCTCGCCGTTGCCGCCGGCGACACCATCTACACTTTCAAATAGAAAAAGGGGCCAGACGGGTTATTCCCCTTTTTTCTTACCGGAAGCGGATGGAATCGATAATGGTGCGGAAGGTGGTCTGATATTGCGGCATAGCCTTCGTTGGTGCGACTTCAATGAAGTACCGCAGGGTGCCGTCGGACTGCAACACGGTGATCACGATGTCGGATTCCTGGCCACCCACGGGACTCGTGTTCGTGAGTTCGGTCAGTTGAGCCGGTTTGCCACCCACTTGAGCGGAGACCCGTGATCGTACAATTTTTGCGGAAGGGTTTCCCTTTTGAAGGTTGTCGATAAACTGCGTGGTGACCTGATCCAGAGTTCCCGTATTCTGCGGCTTGAATACATCGACGATCAGTCCATACGCCAGATCGCCCTGTCCCACGACGCCGCCTTCAGGAGCGATCGTAATGTTGGTACCGTCCACTACGGGTTTCCAGTTGTCCGGGTGTCGCAGCAGAATTCCCGAGGCCTGCAAGTCCATCATTCGAGTTGAAGGTGCAGCTGGTGGGGTTGCTGATGTCGCTGCTCCGGCCGCGGCCGGTTTTGGCGGATCCGGCATGGCGAGCAGGAGCTTCTTCACTTTCTGGAACTCCGCGGTATCCGTGCGAGGATTTGGCGGCAGGGTACCGATTCTTTTGATCTCGTCGTTCACCTTCTTGACGCGATTTTCCGGTATGGGGTGATTGCTCAGGAATTGTTCCGACTTGGTTCCCTTGTGCTCCTTCGCCAGCTTGTCGAAGAATTGCGCCATCGCCATGGGGTCATACCCGCAATCGAAAAGTATCTGCGTGCCCATGAGGTCCGATTGGGATTCTGCATCGCGCGAATAGCGCAAAAGGACAAGGCTTCCGGCAAAGGCCCCGCCGGCTCCGGCAAGCTGACCGACGGTGCTATCCCCGAAAATGGCGCTCAATCCACCGAAAATACCCTGAGTCAGTTGTGACTTTTTCATCTGCGCCATTCCGTGTCGGAGAATGACATGACCCGCTTCGTGTCCAATGACTCCGGCAAGCTGGGCTTCGTTGTCTGCGGCTTCAATGGCTCCTCGATGGATATAGATGGGTCCGCCCGGCAGGGCAAAGGCGTTAATGGATTTGTCGTCGACCAGCTTGAAGGTGAACGGGAACTTGTTATCGTTTGGCGCCTTCGCCACGAGTGCGTTGCCCAGAGAAGAGATGTAAGAATTAGCCTCGGCGTTCTTGATCAGCACGAGCTGCTTTTCCGCATCCCGGGCAGCTTCAAGACCCAGCTTGACGTCCTCGGCAGGGGGCCCGCTGGTCGCGGGCTTAAGCTTTGTCCGTTGCGCCAGAACGGTCATGCTGAGAAGTATCAGTACAACGGCAATTCGTCTTGCCTGGATCATGGGACACCCTCCAATCGAAATCGTGCCTTCCTAGAATAGTCCGGAAAGCGGTATGTAAACAAAATCTCAAAAATTAGAACTGGTCAGGAGTTCGCGATGCCTTATAAGATTTCCCGGGCGAATAAACGCCCGGAAGATTTTTGGCCAGAAACTGGCGAGGAGAATCACATGCGATCCAGAATGGTAACGATGTTTTCGATTGTGTTGATAGTGGCTTTCGCGGTCAGCATCAGTGTAGCTGCCGCACAAGCGCCAGCGGGCGGCCCTCCAGCAGCGGGAGGTCAGGGCGGACGCGGCGGCGGTGCACCGGGCGGCGCTCCGGGTGGTGGTGGCGGACGCGGTGGCGGTGGAGGACGTGGCGGGCCGGGAATGGCGCTGACCAGTACGGCATGGATGGACGGTGGCGAAATTCCCGCGAAGCACGTGGGTGGAGCCGCCGGTCAAAGCATTTCACCGGCACTGACATGGACCAATGTGCCGATGGGAACTGCGGAGTTCGTCCTGATCATGAACGATCCCGAGCCCGTTCAGCCCGCGCTTTCGGTCAGTGGAGATATTCTCCATTGGATGGTTGCCAAGATCCCCGCGGCAACGACATCGCTTCCGGAAGGCGCCGGAGCGGCAAACTCCACGACTTTGCCCGCAGGTGCGGTTCAGGTTCAGACCTACCGTGGTCCTGGCGCCCCCGCAGCGGGACCACGCCATCACTACACACTGACCCTTTATGCTCTCAATGCTCCGCTCGATGCGGGAGCATTGACCAATCGCGCGTCGGTCATGGCCGCGATGGAAGGCAAAGTACTGGCCCGCGCTATTTTCGGCGGCCGGTTTCAGCAGCCCGCAGCGCAGTAAGCAGTAAATGGGGGAATGAGGGGACATCAAGAGATGTCCCCTCATTCCCCCATTCTTTTAGAAGCTGAAACGCGCTTGAAGCTGGAATGTTCGAGGCTGAGTGTTCGCTCCTGCCCCGCCTTTGGACTGGATTCGTCCGAACACAAGGCCAGCGGTATTAATGCTCGAATTCGTTTGCGGGTCTGGGTCGATCAGGTCCGGGTGATTCAGGATGTTGGTTGAATCGATGCGGATCGAGAACGACTTGGATTCCGAAATCCGGAAAGTCTTCCCGATGTTTGCGTCGAACCTCCATTTTCCGAGGGCTTCCAGCGACATCGGCATCGTGCCACGATTTCCCGGCAACGGATTCTGAAGCACGATCGGGCCCACCGAACCATCCTCATTTCGAATTGCCACGGCACTGAGGTTGCAGTTATTGGTACCTGTACCTGTTGCGTTGGTAGCCAGATTGACGCCCATGGTGTCGTAGTGATCGAGTGGTCCACCCGGCAGGCATTGAGGATCTTTCACCTGAACCCACTTGTTGAATCCGTAGTAGTTTCCCGTGGCTCCATTCCATTCCGCGTGACCCTTCATATGTGTATCAAACAACGGCGACACCACATCCGCCCGGTTTTGACCGCCGTCCAGGTTCTGATTTCCCCCGGCGTAAAACATATGCCCGGCGATCACGGTTCTCGGGTTCCCGCTCGAGGTGTTGAAAATGACACTGGTCTGCCATTTCTCAACTGCGCGCGCAAGCCAGCCTGAAGAGTTCCCCATGAGCATCTTGTTTGGGCCGATGGGCAGTTCGAAAGTTCCATTTGTGCGGAGATCGTGCGTGACGTTCTGATAGGGAAGTGTGTAATCCGCGTCGCGGTTCAGCGGATCCGTATAGCTGAAGGTCCCGTTCACAAGGCCGAGAAGCTTCGAAAGCGTATAGGTGGTCTGGACGCTGATTCCCTGTATCGGTCTCGCCGTGACCTGCGCCTGCATGGAATGATAGTTGGAAGTTCCAAGGTTGGCGGTATACGTCGCCGCACTCAACTGAGGATTGGCCACAATGTAGTTTTCGGCAAAGCAACGTGTCGGGATATTGGTGGTCGTGTTTGCAGGAAGAGCGGGATTGTACTTGCCGTCCGCAATGCGGTTGCACCCGTTGCGCAGCACCGCTCCACCAACGCCGGAGAGAGACGCAGTCTCCGCGCCGCTCACGGCAGTTGTGGCAAGAGTGTTCAAGGATGAGGCGATCGCCTCAAAATTTCCGATCGCCAGGTTCGTCGAGAACGTCGCATTCCGTCGCAGTGCGGCGGATCCGGTTTGCAGAACGCCGCCCACCACCGTGCCCACCGGACCATAGGTGCGAGTGACGCCGTCGGGCCCCACGGTACTGGTAGCCCCGGCGGTGGTATTCAGGTTCAATCCTGCAAACATCAGATCAAACAGCGGCGAGTCCAGCCCAGCGCGGGTGTCTTTAAGCGCCTGGAGTAGCTCCGGGTTGTAGTACACGTTGGGTTGATTCAAATTGATAGTTCCCGATCTCTTTCTCCCCATCGTGCCGACATAACGGACATCGACTGTGTAGTTTCTGCCGATGTTCCGAGTAACCGACATCGTGAAATTCTGGACATACGGTGTCGCGAATTCCGGATCGTATGCGGTGAACGGTGTGTTGCGGTTGTAGATCGGTATCTGTCCTGCTGGAACGGCAGGAGCCGTCGGTTTAACCGGGATAATCTGATTGATGTCGCTCATGATGAGCGCGCGTGTTGGGTTGACCAGCGTCGGGAAGTCGGCAGTGTTCAAGGTACCGGTGCTGTTGCTACCGGTGGCATTGCCAAGCAGGTTCTCGGTTGCGGCCCCGTTGCGGCCCGCACCGCCAAAGGTAATCTGCATTCCCCCTCGTACGACAGTCTGGCCTTGCTGCCATGCGAAACCGATGGCAGGACCGAAATTGTTGTAGTCGCTCGGAATGGTTTTCAGATCGGGATTGGCCGAGTCCGGACCGACATAGATCAGAGTGGTTAACTTGGACGGGTCGCAGGTAGACACTGGAAGCAATGCAGATTGCGTCACGCCCTTCTGGCACGACAGCGGCTCCGGGCCGGCAAACGCCGGGCTTCCGTAGCCGGATAGAAACAGATTTCCAGGTGCCATCCAGTTGTCGAATCGGACGTCGCTGCGGTCGGCCCCGAACAATCCTCCACCCTGTCCGGCGATGGACGCGGTATAGCCTCCTCTCAAATATGGTGATCCGTAATACTCCCATCTCACGCCAAGATTGAGGGTGAGGTTCTTGCTGACCTTCCAGTCATCTTTAACGAAGAAATCCCCTTCATTCGCAACTTGCTTGCGATACCGCTGTGCCTCCGTCGTGATGTCCTGCCATGTTCCATTGGCCACGTCAGCGGCGGTATCGATCCAGTACGCCGTCGACGCGCTGTTGACGGAACCGTTGAGCAGGTACAAGAGATTTGCCGCGTTCGTTCTTGTCGTCGCCAGGGGCTGAAGCGGGTTTGCAATGCCGGTAAGGCTGGTGGCGATTGGAGAGTTATTGCCACCTGCGCCGCCTGTGACCGTTGGATAAATCGCACCGCTGAATCCGTCGGATCGCGTTAGACGAATGTCACCACCGAATTTGAATGCGTGGTGCCCACTTGTCCAACTCAGAGTGTCGGCATAGTTGTAAAGCGGCGCCTGGCTGCCACTATATGTGGAGTTGAGATTGACGATGCCGTTTGAAAACGAATAGTTGCCTGCACCCGCGGTTGCCAGAACCGGATAGATATTGCCATTTGCCGGATTTGGGCCGCCCTGAAGCAGCCATGTCGATGCGATATCTTTGACCGCCTGGTCTTCGCTGAGCCACGCTGGAGTCAGGTTTTGAGTCCCGTAGGTAATGCCGAAGCGGGCTTCGTTAACCATTGAGGGAGACAGCGTGGACGTGAAATTCGCGGTCAGGACCTGCGGGTGACGCTGCCCAATTCCACTGACGCCATCGGCATAGGCCGCTACGTTTTCGGCATTATCGTCATGTTCGAGAGTCCAGCCCACGCTCAGCCGGTTGCTGGGATTGAACGTCTGGTCGATCTTGACATTGATCTGCTTGCGATTGGTGTTCGACGGATTCAATCCGTTTGTGGCGCCGGTGACTCCGGATTTTCCACGAACGTATTGGTTCTGCGCGAGATTCAAGCCATCGACGACAGCACCAGCCGGCGAAGGCGCGAAGAAATTAGCATGCGGCATCGAGGCAAGGATTTTCTGAATGTATCCGGAACTATCGAATGACGGTCGCAGGGAATCCCATGCCGTTGCGGTGCCGACGGGAAGAAGCGCGTTGCCGCCGGGGCAGTCCGCCGCCGTGAATGGACTGCCGTCGGTCTTCTTGTTTCCAAATACACTGAAGCATTGCAGGCTGCCCGTGTAGGCCGTTCCATCTGGGTTGTACAGCGGTGCCACCGGATTGCCCATGGCATCGATTGCCGGATAGACACCCGCTGTGGAGCTCGCCGGGAAAGTGGGGATTGCGACATTCGCGTTGCCCGGATTCCACCCGGACCAATAACGCATGATGCCCTGCCTTGCCGTGTCTGTTAATACGTTGTTGGACACCAAGGCCCGATTGCGGCTGATGTTCTGGTCGTACAACGCGTAGAAGAATGTTTTGTTTTTTACGATCGGGCCACCATAGCTGACGGTGATCTGATTCGTGTTCTGCCAATCGAGCGGGATCGGCTTCCACAGACCGGTAATCGGATCGATGGCCCGGTTGTTGTTCCAGCTATTGGCGCTGAAGGCGGAGTTTCGAACGTTCCACACGGCGGACCCGGTGTACGTGTTCGTTCCCGAGCGGGTGGAAATTTGAATCTGACCATTGCCGCGTCCCAGTTCAGCGTCCACCGGCGTCAGGATGATTCGAATCTCGCCAACCAGATCCGGATTCAGCGTGGTGGTTCCCGATATGCCGTTCGCGTTGCGGGTATCGGTGACGCTGAGGCCGTCTCGCACGGTGTTGATGGTGCTGGTCTGCAAGCCCGTAAAGGTGCTGAATTGATCGCCAAACGGATCGACACGCATGCCCGGCATGATTCTCACGAGATCCAGAACTTCTCCGCTGATGAGAGGAAGGGCAGTCACCTTCTCCGTGGCGAGCACCTGGCCGATGGATGCCGAGGACTCGGTCAGCAACTGCTGTGGCGATACGGCGACTTCAACGCTGGTATTGGAAACACCGATTTCCAGGGTGATATCGAATCGCACCTGCGCCGAGGTACCCACAATCACGCCGCTGAGCGTGACGGGTTTGAATCCTGTCAGTTCCGCATTCAATTTGTAATTACCTGGAAGCACGGATGCGAAGCGGTAGGCGCCGGTTTCATTGGTCAACACTGTGGATGCGACCCCGGTATCGGTGCCCGTCAAGGTGACGGCGACGCCTGGGATGACTGCATTCGCCTTGTCATGAACCAGTCCGCTGACGGAGCCATTGGACGTTTGAGCAGAAAGCAGACCGGCAGACAAAACCATGCAAAGCAGCATGGCTGCAACGAAAAGTCCCTTCATGATATCTCCCCCCGAAAAGGCCCCGACAGGCGATTGGTTAAATTGTGTTACGGAAAAACTGGCGCATTCTAATCACGGAGGGAGGAGTCGAGTCAAACGAAATACAAACTGCGGAACGAGGGGACAGCCCTCTCCTGAAGGGAGAGGGTGGCCCGCGAAAGCGGGCCGGGTGAGGGGTGAAGAGAAAGATCTTTTCACCCCTCACCCGTCCGGACAGCCTGGCGGCTGTCAGTCCACCCTCTCCCTTCAGGAGAGGGATACGTTCGAAATCTACATCTTTTTACGCGGCTTGCTGCGCTGTGGTCTTGAGGTTGCGGTGGGACGACCAGAAAGCGATACCGACGATGCTGACCGTTGCGGCCGTCGGAAACCACTCCGGCAGGTGGAAGCCTAGAGCTTCCACAACCATGAACGCGCCAAGAAATCCAATGGACGTCATGGCACCGTTCTTCAACCAGCGGTACTTGCCGACCTTGTCGATTCCCTTGATGGTGAGTTCCCGCACGACGATTGCGCCAACGCCATTTCCAATCAGAATGAGACCGACATTCGTCGTGAATGCGAACGCGCCGAAAATGCCGTCAATGCTGAAGGAGAGATCCAGCACTTCGAGAAACAGCAGCTTGGCGATGTCGCTGGTGCCCTTTTCGATTTCGCGCTCCTGCTGTTCCGCCATCTGACGGAATCCAAACAGGATGAAAAACACGGCGTTGCCCGTGGCTGCGGCAATCATCGCCAGGGGCTGCTCCCGCACGGCCCACATGATTCCAACAAGAAGCAGCCCGGCCAGCGCAAAAAACCAGACGCCGTGTTGCTGTTTTACGAGCCGGTCTATGAAGAAGTACGGATCTTTCTTCTCCAGAAAGAGCCAGTGAAAATACAGCAGCAGAAGAAACATGCCACCGCCGATGAGAAGGATAAATGAACTCTTCTCCATCGCCTCGTGCGCGAGCGGATCGCTACCGAAGGTTGCAAGGACGGCCTGCCATAAGGTAATGCCGGGGGCGGTGATCCACACGATCAGCAGCGGCAACAGTCCTCGGACAAGAAAGACGGCCGTCAGGATGCCCCAAAGCAGAAACCATTTTCGCGCCCTTTCGCTCATGGTCTTGAGCATGTGAGCATTCACAATGGCGTTGTCGACGCTTTGCACGATTTCCAGGACGAGTAATCCGACGATGGTGATAAAAACTGAGAACATTGTTACCCCTTATGAAAACAACAGCAGAAATGATGACGGATTTCCGCCCTGCCGTCCACACGCGCTTGAGCCCCGCCGCAAAAGATGTTAAAAGTCCACTCGCCCGGAGGATTTTCTATGAGACGAAGTACAGGTAAAACGGCTGTGGGAACCGTTGCATTTCTTACACTCGTGATTTTTTCTGCATGCAAGGCTTCCGACTCGCCCGCGAGCGGGCCGTCTGCGGCACGAATAGCGGAAAGGACGAAAGAGCAGAAGGCTGAGCTTGGCCGTCAACACAAGACTGCCGCCGATCTTTATCAGGCTCTCCGCGATGAAGCGAAGGGCGGCCAGCCGCTGTCACCGGCGGGTCTGCCCAACTGGACCGGCGTTTATTCACGTCCGGCGGACAAGGGGTTCACTTTCGATCCCGATCAGCCCGATGGAGGCCTGCCTACGGCGAAACTGACTCCGGAATATCAGAAAAAATTGATGAAGCGGATCGAAGATGTAAAACGCGGCATCGAATGGGATCCCATTTCAACCTGCTCACCGCCTGGAATGCCTCGCTGGCTGACCGAGCCTTTCCTGCGCGAATTCATCGTGTCGCCGGAGCAGACATGGCTAATCAACGAAATGGTCAACGACGTCCGTCGCGTCTATACGGACGGTCGTCCACACATTGCCGAAGAGGATCGCCTTCCAATTCCCGACGGCGATTCCATCGGATTCTGGGACGGACCACAACTGGTCGTCCACACGAATCAGCTGCAGGCAGGCATTTATCAGCGATCGAATCCGGATTACACCAATCAGGTGGAGACCGTGGAGATCTGGAAAAAACTCGACGACAAGACGATGGGCGCCGACGTATGGGTCTACGATCCCCCGGCTCTGGTCGAGCCGTGGTATGTAAAACAGACCTACGTGAAGCTGGACGATCCCGAAAAGAACCTGCGCATTCGATACTGGAATTGTGGAGAGAATCCAAACAATAGCGTCGTCCAGACAAAAGACGGTACAACTGCGTTTCGAGATTTGAATTTCGGGCAGAAACCCGGCGCAGAGAAAGGCAAACCATGAAAAAAGCGTTGTTCACAGCACTGTTGGGCCTCGGCGTCCTGATCATGATCGCCACGCCCAACCTTGCGCACCATTCGGCTGCAATGTTTGAGCAGACCAAAACGATAACCGTGGAAGGCGTGGTGAAGGAATGGCAGCTGACGAACCCTCACTCGTGGCTGTTGGTGGAGGTTACCGGCAAAGATGGGAAAGTTGTGGTCTGGGGATTTGAAGCCGAAGGACCCAGCACCCTGTTGCGCGCCGGTATCAAACCAAGCGATCTGAAAGTGGGTACAAAGCTGACGATTACCGGACGCCCGATGAAGGATGGCCAGCCGGCCGCGATCTGGGAATCCGCAGTCCGAGCCGATGGCAAGAAACTCATCCCTCGCGCCGGCTTCGCCACGAAGTAAAAAATTCAAGAAATCCCTCTCCCAACGGGAGAGGGGGCCGCGTAGCGGCCGGTGAGGGGTACCGCAAGCAGATATTGTTACTTGTGGTACCCCTCACCAGGCGTTCGGCCCCCCTCTCCCATTGGGAGAGGGATTTTTTTGAATAGTCCGTGGCCTCTTTTATTTAGCAGGGGCTGGTTCGATGCGGAGAACGGCGCCTTCTTTTTCGTCGGTCAGAACGTATAACAATCCATCCGGTCCCTGGCGAACGTCGCGAATTCTCTGTCTCAATTCAACGAGTAGCGATTCCCGCCGCAGTTCCTCCATCTTTTCATTGAACAGAATTCGTTCGAGATGGCCGGTTCCCGGAATTTCCCCCGTGCGCAGTGATCCGACGAACACGTCCCCCTTCCACTTTGGAAGTTTGTCGCCGGTGTAGAACTCCATGCCTGAGACTGCAATCGACGGTACCCAATACACCAGCGGCGGTTCGAACCCTGCACTTCCGGGATGTTCGGATTGCCACGGTCCCTGATAGGTTCGCCCATAACTGACGTTCGGCCATCCATAGTTCTTTCCGGGTTTCAGGATGTTGATTTCATCGCCACCATTCGGGCCGTTCTCGTTCAGCCACATTTCGCCGGTGCCGGGATGTACAGCCAATCCAAGCGAACTCCGGTGTCCAAGCGTGTACACCTCCGGTTTATAGCCCGCACGTCCCACAAATGGATTGTCGGCCGGTACGCTGCCATCGTCGTTCAGCCGAAGCACTTTGCCCGCCTGACTGTTGGGGTCCTGCGAGATGTTGCCCTGGGTACCGACCGTCGTCATGTAAAGCTTTCCGTCTCTGCCGAAAGCAATACGCGCGGTACTGGTTCCTGCTTCCGCCTGAAATACATCCTTCATCCCCGTAATCGCCTTGCCGTCAAATTTTCCTCGCGCGATGGTTGTCGCGTTTCGCGTGGCATCGAGCGGCTTCGTGTAGCAGATGTACACGAACTGGTTTTCGGTGAACCTCGGATGGAGAAGGACATCCATGAAACCGTGCACGGCGCCGGGTTCACCCGACACTCCCAGGTTTCGCGACATCGGCACGCCCGCGATGGCCTGCGGATCCAGAACTCCTTTGCGGATGATCCGGAGCCGGCCGGCACGTTCGGTGACCAGCATGTTGCCGTCCGGCAGAAACGCGAGACTGAACGGATTTTCGAGCGCGCGCGTCACTGCAGAAACGCGGATTCGCATTCCTTCGCCGGTGTCGAACTCCACAGGCATTTTAGGCAGCGGGCGATTTGCCAGACCACGTGGCGCCACCGGAATATTGTTTTGAATTGGAACATTCTGCTGGCTCGATCCCACCTGAGAGGCAACCGTGAAAACGAGTACCAGGCCCAGTCCCAGACGCGAAGACTGCAATAACTGCTGAAATCTCATAACCGACGTCCTCCTCAAAGACCGACGAGTATACCAATATGGGGTCAGACCCCTCGTACCCCTATTACCAATTGCGTCCGGGCCACCTGATCGGAAGATCCGGAATGCGTCGGAGTACCGTAACCGTGCGCGGCATGAAGCGAATGAAAATCGCGGACTCTTCGAAGGGGAGCGCCTGAATGTTGCTGCGATATGCATTCCAGCCGGATTGAAGGTAGTCCTCCACGTTCGAAATGTAGAACACCGACACGGCGGCGTTGTGATCCCTAAGATATTTCCCGACGGCCTTGATGGCTCTGGGTCCGGCGAAGTCTCCAACTATGGGCACGATCAAATTCTTCTGCTGAAGGTCTCGAACGTACTGATAGCGGTTTTCGCTGGCGAGGAACGCGGAATTCTGACCGCCGGAATCCGTTCCCGTCATTAATAGAAGATAACTGGGCACCATAGAATTCGGCGTCGCACTGGCGTATCCATAGTCCATCGATGGCCCGCCTTCATAAAACACTTTGAAGACGTATTCCATCTTTTGCAGGTCGATTGCCGTGAGCTGGAACTGATGTTGCCGCACGAGGCGATCTTTCATGGACTGCAGCGTTTCCTGATACAGCGCCGGCTCGGGCCGCACTTTTTGAAACGCGTTGAACAGCATGGTTGCGGATGCGGTTGAGGAAATAACGCCGGCAGGTTTTCGAGAGAACAGTCGTGAAACGAATTCGACACGGTTCGGCGACATTTCAAACAGCGCCTTGTACATCAGAAGTTCGACAAGGTTCTGCCGGCGAATGTCGAAAATGAACGCAACCTTGGGTTGAACAGCGGCGATGTAGGTGAAGTTTTGTTCGGGAGCAACGCCAAGATAAACGCCGCCCGGTGTGACTCGCCGCTTCAATTCAGGAATGACGTCCTGATAGGAAACTTCATTCGATACGAAGTTCTCGTAGGGAAACTGGCCGCCTGCCTCTGAAAAATCCGTGACGAGCTTCCAGAACTCCGCGTCCGTGTACTGGCGGGGAAGCGTATCGGCAATCCGCGGTGCTGTCGTCGCAGTCAGAATGAGAGCCACAAGCAGAAACGCAGAAAGGATTTTCATCGAGACCTCCGCAAAAGTGAATGGGCCAAAGCTCAGACGGATTGCTGTGCCGGTATTATAAGCATCGTCGTCGCAAACTCTACCGCCGGAAATTCTGCTTGCGCCGCGCCTCGCAATTCTATATTTACGCCTTCATGCGAGATGATCTGGACCTGCTTCAGGGTACATGGGCCGTTGCGGAACTGGAGATGGAAGGAAACACAATTTCCGGCGGCATGCTTGCAAATGCTCGCGTGGAGGTCACGGGCAGCCGATTCAGCAGCATCGGTATGGGCACCGTCTACGAGGGTACGTTCACGCTCGATAATTCCAGGAAACCCTGCCAGCTGAACATGACATTCGATGCAGGACCGGAGAAGGGCAACACCAATCTCGGGATTTACGAACTTGCCGGTGATACGTGGAAGATCTGCCTGTCGACACGAGGTGATGTGCGCCCCTCCGAGTTTTCAGCCCCCGCCAGAAGCGGATTCGTATTTGAAACCCTGACTCGAAGGGAATCCGTTCCCTTGAAAAAAGATAAGGTAGCATCGGCCACCGCGTCCGCCAGCGCGGCCCGCAGTGCTTTGGTTTCGGAATTCGAAGGCGAATGGCAAATGGTCTCTGCGGTGATGGACGGTCAGCCCATGGATCCGATGGCTGTCAAATGGGTGAAGCGCGTCACGCATGGCAACGAAACAACAGTTTATGCGGGTCCTCAGATCATGATGAAGATGGAGTTCACCTGGGATCCATCTCAGGTTCCCGGGACCATCGATTACCTCAATACCGGCGGTTCGAATAAGGGCAAGACACAGGAAGGCATCTATGAATTCGTAGACGGAATGCTGAAAGTTTGTGTCGCACCGCCGGGTGGCAAGCGTCCCACCGAATTCCGTTCCGATCGCGGAGACGGCCGCACGTTCACGGTTTGGAAACCCGCTTAGCCAATCCCTCTCCCGACGTGGCAATAACATACTTGCCTGACAGATGAGGCAATCGCCCAATTTTGTTTTCGCCATCTTCCTAACGCAAAGTTACTGTTTCTTCCTCAGCAGCTCCCGCAACGCCTTTGCGACCCAGGTCGTGAACGGCTGATCGGTAGTGACATACGTCCACGTCGAACCACGCTGAGTCGGGTCAATGCCGTCCACTTCCATTTTCTCCAGCCGAAGCGGTATCTCCTCGTCGATGGCCGCATCCAGTTCCTTGAACAGCTCATGGATTTTCTTCAAATATTCCCGGAAGGCGTCGAAACCACCGAACTTGAGAAAGTTTTGAACAGGATCGCGTGCCCCACCGGAAAGCGACACCCAGTGGACTCCGGAGCGAATCTCCGCCAGTGCCGAAAGATATTCCGCCCATAGGTCGTCGATTGTAATTAAGGACGCCAGCCTTGCGAGCTCCGACTCGCACGGAGTCACGCCGTCGAGGATGTCCTGTCTCCGCATCTGAATTGCCATGCGTTGACCTTCTGCAACCCGCTCGTACTTATTCAGAAAATGCCGGATGTCGATCAGCTGTCCTTCGACACGGCGCTGGACTTCCACGGGAGTCGAATGGGTGTCGTCGTTGATTCCGTACTTCACCAGCAGCTCGTCCTGATACGAAACGAAGAAGCGGGAACTTCCCGGGTCGCCCTGACGGCCGGCGCGTCCGCGAAGCTGGTTGTCGATGCGCACGCTCTCGTGACGGTTGGTTCCAATCACATACAATCCACCGAGGTCCGCCACGCCGGCCCCGAGTCGAATATCCGTACCTCTTCCTGCCATATTGGTTGAAATCGTCACTGCGCCGCGCTCCCCAGCCCGCTGAACGATGGCCGCTTCGACTTCGTCGTTGCGGGCATTCAATACCTGGTGACGAATTTCGGCGAGCCTACTGCTGAGTCGCTCGGATTCTTCAACGCTGTGGGTGCCAACAAGAATGGGTTGCCCGGTTCTGTGGACATTGCGAATTTCGTCGACGAGGGCATTTTCCTTTTCCTGCAGCGTTTGAAACACCGCATCCGGATGATCCACGCGAATCATCGGGCGATTGGTGGGTATCACTTCCACATCGAGATCATAGGTTTGCCGGAACTCTCGCGCCTGAGTCGCGGCGGTGCCGGTCATGCCGCAGACCATCGGATAGAGCGCGATCAGATTCTGCAGCGTGATCGAACCCAGAACCCGTCCCTGCTTTTTGGGCGTCACACCCTCCTTTGCTTCAATTGCGGTGTGCAGACCTCCGGGCCATCGGCGATCCTGGATGATGCGCCCCTTGAATTCGTCCACGGATTCGATGGCGCCGTTCTTCACCAGGTAGTCCACATCGCGCCGGAGCAGCGCATGTGCATGAATGGAGTCCTGAACGGCGGCATGCAGTTCGAGGTTCTCCGGTTTAAAAAGATTGCCGCAGCGGAATGCCCTCTCAACAGCACGGATGCCAGCATCGGTCAGTCCGATGTTGCGGCCGGCCTCGTCCACGGTGAAATGGGCGTCGCGGCGGAAATGCCGCGTCACCTCATCCACGCGATAGGCAAGGGCCATCGTGGGCTTCTCATCGCCGGCGATGACCAGAGGCACGCGGGCTTCGTCGATCAGTATGGAATCGGCTTCATCGACCAGCGCCGCGTAGAAATTGCGGTGCACCTGATCCTTTGGAAACAACGCAAGTTGATCGCGGAGATAGTCGAAGCCGACCTCGTTGGCCGTGCCGTATGTGACGTCGCAGGCATAGGCGCGTTTGCGCTGATCCGACATCATGTCCTGTTGAATGCAACCGACCGTCAAGCCGAGGAAACGGAAGATGCCGCCCATCCACTCCGCATCGCGTCGGGCCAGGTAATCGTTGGCGGTCATCACATGAACGCCGTTTCCCTGGCTTGCATACCATGCTATGGCCGGAACTGAAGCGAGAGTTTTCCCCTCGCCGGTCTGCATTTCGGCAATGCGGCCTTTGGCGAGCGCCAGCGCGCCGTGCAGCTGGACGTCAAACATGCGAAGTCCCAGAACACGCTCTGCAGCGACGGCGGTGACAGCCATGGTTTCAATCAAACTGCGAGATTGTTTGGCGGCCGCTTTCAACGTGGTGTCATCGGCGCCGGCCAGTGCCTGGCGGCGCGCGTTTATCGACTGAATTTCCTTTTCGACAGATACCGGACGAAACAGGTTCTCGAGTAGACGGTGCACTTCACCCTCCTTAGCAAATTGTTGATGTTGGAATTGTTGCTAGCTGAAGGAGAGCGATGCGGGAGGAGGCCGATTGTATAGAGAGCCGAAGTAGAGCCGACTGGCCGTGACGTAATCTGGGCCCGAGAAAGCAGGGATCGGTTCGCTTGCATTCGCCGCCGGTCGATAGGAAAGGCGGGAAATCGTCTGGCGAACGCCGTCCGAAGCGATCTGGATCGACCAGACCTCGTAGCGTGCACCGATCGGTTCCCGCGTTTGCTGGGTAACGACGGTACCTGGCGAACACAACGCCAAAGTCGCCAGAATCCAGATTGCTGTTCTTTGAATCACTTCGGGCAGTATAACAATCTCCATTTCCAGCGCTAGACAAATTTGGCGTTCTCAAGTGTCTAGTACACAGAGGCGCCTTTAAGGATGACGAGTGGGTAACCGGATCGATCGCGATCAAATCCGAAAGCTCTACGAACACCACAGTCGAGGTTTGTTCGCGTATGCCTGCTCGTTCGTTGCGTCGTTTGCATGCGCGGAAGACGCCTTGCATCAGGTGTTTGAACGGATATTGCGCGGTGACCTGGAGATTGAAGGTGAGGTGGTTCCGTACCTGTATCGGGCGGTGCGAAACGTGGCCTTGAATCAGATTCGGAATCGGTCGCGGGAAGTGAATCTGGATGATACGTGGCTGGAGAGCCCAGCCGGCATGGAACTGACGGGATTCGAACTGCAGTCTTCGTTACAGGATTTGCCGGAAGATCAGCGCGAAGTGATTGTGCTGCACGTCTGGGGTGGATTGAGTTTCGAAGCGGTCGCTGCCGCGTTGGGTATTTCACCCAACACCGCGGCATCCCGATACCGATATGGACTGTCGAAATTGCGCGAGCAGTTTCAGGTTGGAGCGAGAAGCAAACCAAGGAGTAGCAATGGATAAGCACGATGAACAATTCGAGTCGTACCTGCGGCAGTTTCGTCTGCGGCAGCCGGGGCCCCTGCCCGAGATGGCATCGATGAAGCGTCGCAGCACGGCGGGGTGGCTACTGGCAGCCGCCGCAGTAGTACTGGCCGCGGGCGTGTCGGTGGTACTTGTCCGCAACTCTGGAAACGGCGCCGGTCCGAAAGCCATTGTTGAATCGGCGGGCAGTCCTTCGCTGTATCGAGTTGGGGAGACGATCGAGTCCGGGAAGGTCATACGCTCCAACAGCGCCGTTGGCCTGTTGCTCGCTCTGGAAGATGGCTCACGCGTTGAAATGCATGCGCAGTCCGAACTGAAACTGGAATCTGCGGGTGATGGCATTCGGGTACGACTTAACGGAGGAAGCATTGTGGTGACCGCCGCCAAACAGGGAGCCGGTCATCTTTACGTTCAAACCCGGGATGCAATGGTGTCGGTTGTGGGGACTGTGTTTCTTGTGAGTGCGGAGCAGTCCGGAACCACCGTTGCAGTCGTTGAAGGTGAAGTGCACGTGCAGCAGGGAGCGGAGTTGAAGCAGCTGCGCCCCGGCGAGCAAGTGGCGACGAATCCGTCGATGCAATTGAAGCCAGTAGTCGAACAGATTTCCTGGAGCCGCAGCGCTGTCGAGTATGCTGCCCTCTTGCAGCGGTCCAATGAAACTGCATCAGCGATCCCAGCGGCGACAGCGGCAACGCAGACCGGACCGTCTGCAGCCACTCCAGCGAATCAGGGTCAGATCAACCTGTTCGACATGCTTCAACAGTACAACGAAGCCTACGGGAAGAATTCACTGGCTCCGTTCCGAATGGCCGAAGCCCTCTTTGAGCAAGGCGACTTCAATTACGCGGTGCAATTGTTTCGGGATTCTCTGGAAGGGGACGTGAATCCGAAGTGGATCATAGTGTGGGCGCATATCAATATCGGCAAAATTTATGACATTCGCGGCGGTCAGAGAGATCGCGCGGTTCAGGAATATCAGAAGGCTATCAGTACCGGCGATGACACATACAGCGCGCAGGCCGAAGCAAAGAAGTACCTCGGCGCCCCATTCAGTTTGTCCGGGCCGACGCAACAGGCTGTTGCGGTTCCGTATCCGTCGCTGACTCCGCCAGCGCTGCTGGCGCAGCAGCAAGCACCGATTTCCTCCGTCGGCAAGCAGGTTTTTGAACGCGCGTGCACGTCCTGTCACAGCGCGGAAATTACGATGCGATTGGGGGCGTTTGGGACGCAGTACCTGGTTTCCGACCGCACACGGCTGACCAGCAAGCAGGCAGAACTGGCACAGTTACTGAAGAAGGGTCTGAGACAGCAACATCCGGATGTTGTGATCGTTCAAGAAGAAATTTCTGTGTTGCTGCGGTTTGAAGCTGAAATCAGGAACGGATATTCGAATAATGTTCTCCGCCATCTGTCAGGCTTCGGCGGAACTATCTCAGGTGCGGAGCTTCCTGCTCTTGTCGAATACGCGCTTGGAGAAACAATCAGGAAGGCAGAGATCCAGGGTACTTCAGTGCCAACGCCGTCGAACGACAAAGACGGGATGAAGGAAGACCCGGAGGTTGCAGGGGCACGGATTCTCAACTCCGCATGCACGACTTGTCATGATCTAGGACCGGTTACTGGGCGGAGAGAAGATAGAGCTTCGTGGCAAGGCATAGTCGAAGGGATGGTTGGATACGGTGCGAACGTGAAGGATGCAGAGATTTCGGTCCTCGTGGACTATCTGTTCAAGCACTACGGGAAGCAGAAGAAAGAGCCAACTCCTCCTGAGCCTGCCCCTTCGGAACTCCCAGTTCGACGCCCGTAGCAATTTAGCGCCGCCCTCAACGGGAGGGGGCGGCACATCAAGAAATGGCGGGCCCGGGTGAGGGGTTCAAATGAAGAAATTCCTGTGGTACCCCTCACCCGCCGCTTCGCGGCACCCTCTCCCGTTGGGAGAGGGATTTGCCTGAAACACCTTCCGACTCGCCCCCCACAACGTTTTTCGTTACCCGCCTTCGAGAGTGAGGATCCAAAATACAGGGCACACCTTGAAGGGGTGTCGCCAACAGGTCACATCCGTCTATCAATGAAAGAATTTTCGGCCGATTTTTATCAGGGACAGCGCTGGGTCAGTGAAAGCGAACCCGAACTCGGACTGGGTTCCGTGCTGCAGATCAACGCGCGGACGGTGACCATCGAATTCAAGGCCAGCGCTGCGACGCGTCAGTATGCCCGCAACAACGCGCCGCTGCGCCGCGTACGGTTCCAGGTCGGCGCCACTGTCCGAAGCCGCAAGGATGTCTCGCTGGTCGTGCAGTCCATATCCGAACGTGACGGGCTGATTTTCTATCACGGCGAAGGACGCGGCGGCGTGCGAGCGCTGTGCGAGACCGAACTCAACGATCGAATCACATTCAACAAGGCCAATGAACGGTTGTTTGCCGGGGTTGTCGATCCGCCCTACCTGTTCGACCTTCGAGTCGAAGCGCTCAATCATCAATTCCAGCGCCGCAAGTCGAAGATTCGGGGTTTTGTCGGCGGCCGGATCGATCTGATACCCCATCAGCTCTATATCGCGGCGGAAGTGTCCGAACGGCTGTCGCCAAGGGTTCTGCTTGCGGATGAAGTCGGCCTCGGCAAAACGATTGAAGCCTGCCTGATTCTCCATCGGCTCATTCTTACCGGGCGCGTGCAGCGCGCATTGATTCTGGTGCCGGAATCCCTGGTGCACCAATGGTTCGTGGAGCTGCTGCGCCGTTTCAACCTTTGGTTTCACATCTTCGATGAAGAGCGATGCATGGAAATCGAAGCATCCAACGCGGGCGTCAACCCCTTCAGCGACTCCCAGTTCGTGCTTTCCACCATCGGCCTGTTTACGGACAGCAAGCGGCGCCTGCAGCAGGCGATCGATGCGGGCTGGGACATTCTCGTCGTGGATGAGGCACATCACCTGGGCTGGACTCGTACCACGGTCAGCCCGGAATATGCCGTGGTCGAGTCCCTTGGCATGAAGACGTCCGGATTGCTGCTGCTGACAGGGACTCCGGAACAGCTCGGTATTGGCGGTCACTTCGGACGCTTGCGCCTGCTGGATCCCAATCGGTTTTTCGATCTGGACGAATACATCGAGGAAACCGAGCAATACCGAAAAGTGGCGCGCGCCGCGGACAAACTGCTGGACGATCCGGTTCAACTGGCGGCACTGCTGGACCAGCACGGTACCGGACGTGTCCGGTTTCGCAACACCCGCGCCACCATCACAGGGTTTCCTCGGCGCGTTGCAAAGATCCATCGCCTGATTGCACCGCAGGACAACGAGGAACTCTTCGATACGCTGTCGGAAGAGTTCGCTGACGATACGGACTTCATCGCCGCTTCGGTTGCCGGTGAATATGACCCGCCACCCTGCGCGGATCTTGCAAAGGATCCCCGCATCGAATGGCTGGTCGGGTTTCTAAGATTCGTCGCTCCCGATAAGGTGCTGCTGATCTGCTGTTCGGAACCGAAAGTGGCGGCAATCGATGCCGCACTGCGCAAGCGAGTTCGAAATGTGAAGATGGGCGTTTTTCACGAGGGACTGACACTGATTCAGCGCGACCGCAATGCCGCATGGTTTGCCGAAGAAGACGGGGCGAGGATCCTCGTCTGTTCCGAGATCGGAAGCGAAGGGCGCAACTTTCAGTTTGCGCATCATCTCGTCCTGTTTGACCTTCCTCTTTCGCCGGAACTTCTCGAACAGCGCATCGGCCGGCTCGATCGAATTGGGCAGACTTCGGAAATTCAGGTCCATGTGCCCTATGTGGAAGGCAGCGCACAGGAGGTTCTGGTGCGCTGGTATCACGAAGGCTTAAACGGATTTGAAACCAACCTCCAGGGCGGACGCGAATTGCTGGAGCGATTTGGAACCAGACTCTACGAACTCGCCGTCGGCTTCCATGAAACGGAGTCGCATATGCGCGCCGATCTGGAGGCCCTCCTTCAGGAAACCAGAACGGCGCGAGATGAAATCGCAACGCGATTGCATGATGGCCGGGATCGCCTGCTGGAGCTGAACTCCTATCGGGCCGAGCCTGCGCACAAGCTTGTTGCTGAAATCGAGAGTCAGGACGACGACCCTGCACTGGATGAATTTATGCTTTCGGTTTTCGATCAGTACTCCATTAACGTCGAAGAGATTGGGTTTCGAACGTATCGACTGGGGGCCGCCGAAGCATTTGTCGATTCGTTTCCGGGATTGCCGGCCGGCGGTTTCACCGTCACGTCCGATCGTGATCGCGCACTTCAGCGCGAAGACATTCAGTTTCTGACGTGGGATCATCCGCTGGTGACGGGGGCCATTGATCTCATCCTGGGATCGGAGAAAGGCAATAGCAGTTTTGCGAGAATGCCGGACAGTAACGGCTCGGGGCTCATCCTTGAGGCCATTTATCTACTGGAGTGCATCGCTCCATCGGCGCTTCACATCGATCGATTTCTCCCCCCGACGCCAGTGCACGTGCTGGTCGATCAACGTGGCCAGCCAAGCGATGCCGGTATGAAGCCCCTCAAGAAGGCGATGTGGAATCGAACGATACTCGGGGATGAACTGGGTCCGCAGCTGGTGCAGCAATCGTTTGAGCTGGCCAAAGCAAAGGTTGCCTCTATCGTCGCCAATGCCCGGCGAGAGATGACCGAACAACTCGGTTATGAGATCGAACGGCTGCAGCAGTTGAAGAAAGTGAACCGGAGTGTCCGGGTTGAAGAAATCCAGATGCTGCTGAAGCAACGCCGCGAAATTGACGAATACCTCGGCCAGGCTCGACTCCGCCTTGACGCGATCCGGCTCATCCAGCGGGGATAAAAAAACTCAGTTTGAAACGGTACAAGCCGACTCCCCTCCTGGCACAGGAGGGGTGGCCGAAGGCCGGGGTGGTAGGTCAAGTTCCAAACGAATTCTCTGCTTGAACCTGTCTACCTCCCCGGCTCGCCAGGCTCACCGTCCCCTCCTGTTCCAGGAGGGGACGGCGAGAAAGGTTCTATTACAGAGTTCCCCGCGTTCAGAGTTCAAACTAAGACAACCCTCTTCTCAGTTCGATGGTTTTCCGAATGCGCTCGGCTTCAATAGGCTTCATCAGTTGACGGCCAATACGGCGCTCCACCGCATCCAGCAACTCCTGCCAATCCTCCATCGAAGGATTCGCCATAACCTGCCACGGCTCCGGCCGGCGTTCACGCGAATGAAAAATCCAGCGATCGCCATTTTGCTCCACGTAGATTTCCATGCGTTCACCGGCGTCGTTGCGCCGGGTCCAGCTGATGTCCCGTTTGGGCACCGTTATGTCAGCTGGCCTTTAACCCATTCGATTTCCCGGCAGACGTACTCCACGATGTCGCCGGTTTTCAAACTGTCGGGCAGCACATCCCAGGTGTAGGTTTCGATCTCGAGCTGAAGAGACATTGGATTCGCCTTGTGGAATTTCAGGGCATCTTCAATCGCAAATCGTGTCGTTCGGAACGGACCGAGGTCATCGAGAAACACAGGCACGTGGATATGCGTGCGCCATTCGCGCGGTCCCGGGTTTTTCTTGTATGCCGCGAATGCGTCTTCGAGATTGAGATACTTTGTAAACTGCCCATCTTTCTTCTCGATGGTTTGGGTCAGATAGATGGTGTCGGCGTATTTCTCCAAAGCTGCAATGGTCTTTGGATTCACGTCCGGAATGTGAACCGCCGCCGCTTCCTGCAATTTGAAAATTGGTATTCCCGCGTTCACAAGCTTCTGCAGTGATTGCGAAATCGTTTCGTATTCCACCGCCTGATGGCAGATATCGAAAACGATACCCACGTGGCGCCGCAATGCGACGTGCGCCTCCGAGATCGGAATTCCCGCAAGGCTTGCCAGCCGGGCCGCCGACGCTCCGGAATAGAGATGATTGTGAAAGTAGTCCACGGTTTCTTCCGTGGTTTCCAGAAAGCAGAACGGCTCCGGTTCAAGCGAAAGTCCGATCGTGCGTCCCGTACGCCTGGCAATGTCGACGAGCCGTGCGGCCACCTTGATCACGTGATCCGTGTAGCTTGCGACCACATCGGGGCCCGTGACTCGAGGTTTGAAGCCGAGCGGTGCGCTCTGGATCGATGGGGACGTTCCCTCCGGTGCGACTTCTCCGAGAACTTCCGCGACGTTCATGGTGTACTGCGTGCGTTCTTCAGACCGCCAGTCCGGTTCGTAGACCAGTTCCTTCACCTGAGTTCCCTTGAAAGGACCATACGGGAAGGCGTTCACGGTGTAGAGATACATGTCATTGTCGTCGAGGAATCTTTTGAGTTCGACGCGTTTGGCGGGATTTGCGATCAACGTCTGCGCTGACGAATTGGATAACCTCAGCGAAATTCCAAAGCGCTCCTTCGGAGCAATGCGTGCCTTTACCTTTGGAACAAACGTCGTGAGACTGTTCCACATTTCATCCCAGGTGTCACCTGGATGAACCAGCGTTGAATACGTTAACTGACCAAGACCTTTTCCTAAATCCATTTATTACTCCAATCCGCTTGCGCGGGCCTGTTCTTTTGCCATGACTGCCCAATCCTTATCGCCGTCGCCGTGAGCGACTGCACCCAGCAGACGATCCCGGAACACGTTCAAGCTCGGCAGTGGCACTCGTGCGATGTTGGCTGCTTCCATAATGAGGTTCGAGTCCTTGAGTCCGAGCATCGTGGAGAATCCCACCTTCTCAAAGGACTGGTCGACCATGATCTTCCCGTAGAGCTTGTATGCGGGCGCCGCGAAAAGTCCTTCGGTCATGACTTCGTAAAAGACCTGAGGATCCACGCCATACTTCCGGATTAGTGAAAATCCTTCACTCATGGCTTCCAGCGCGCAGCCCAGTACGAAGTTGTTGGCAAGTTTGAGTGCACTGGCGCCTTCCGGCTTGGATCCGGCGGCGAACGTGTGTTTTCCCATCAACTGAAAAAGTGGCTGACATTTCCGAACCGCGTCTGGCGCGCCACCGGCGACGATACCGATCTGCCCGGATGCCGCCGCGTCCGGACGTCCCAGAACCGGTGCGCCAACCAGAATCTGTTTTGCTTCAGCATGGGCTGCTGCAAGCTTCTGAATCACCCCAGCTCCATGCGTTCCCATGCACAGGTGAATGGCACCGGCTGCAAGCGATTCCCGGATACCACCGGTTCCCAGAGTCACGGTTTGCAGGGATGCGTCATCCGTAACCATGGTGATGACGATTTCCCGTCCTTCGCATGCACCTGCAACGGAAGTTGCGGCCAATGCGCCGGCCTCGACGAGGTGCATCGTTTTCGATTCGGTGCGGTTGTAGACGACCAGATCGTGACCGCCGCCAAGAATGCGTCCCGCCATGGCCTGCCCCATGCGGCCAAGACCAATAAACCCGACTTTAAGAATATTTGCGCTGCTCATCAAAACCCTCCGGAAAAATTCGAGCCACTATATTGGGAAACGCAGCGCGACTTGGCTAATAAAATCTACGGCGCGTACGGGGTGTCCCTCTGGGATATGCCGCACCCGTCATGATATCGGAAAAAGGGGTCTGGCCAAAAAAAAGGGGTCTGACGGGTCTGGCCCCTTTTTTCCGATATAAGATGTCACTCCGGGAGGGTGACCACTATGTTCCATATTCGATCGATACGGACTTCCATCATGTCCACCTTGGTGCTGGGCTTTATGGCAACCTCTGCCCTGGCGCAATCGGCTCGTATCTGCACGCCATTGCCGGATGAAAAGATTGCCATCCAGATGTACTCCATGAACGGTGCCCTGCGGGATCCAAACCCTGCGCCGGCCGCGGCGGGCCGAGGCGCAGCGCGTGCCGGAACGCCTCCGGAGATCGTCGATTCCGTTCTTGCCGGACTCCACACGATTGGGTACAAAAACGCAGAACTCGCCGGCCTTTTCGGCCAGCCGATTGCCACCGTTCGACCGTTGATGGAGAAAAACCAGATCAAGGTGATCGGCAATCACGGGAATTTCACGATGGACCAGGACGTCTGGGCTCAAACGATCGCCGATGCCAAGGCTCTCGGTCAGGAGCCGATGATCGGGTCGGCCGGATACGGTCCGCCGGGGCTGAACGGTGGAATCGAAAACGTGCTCGCGACTGCAGCGAATCTCACCAAGCTCGGCGAAGTGGCGGCTACCAAAGGTCTGGCTCTCTACATGCACAATCATGCGGCGGAAATTACAACAACCTACAGCTACGACATTAAAAAGAACGGGAAGCCGGAAATGGTCAGCGCACTGGAAATCGTCGCGGCAAATACCAATCCGCGTACGGTCTTTTTCGAAATCGATGTTCACTGGGCTTTGAACGCATACAAGGGCAATCAGGATGAACTGATTGCATTCTTGAATCGCCTGAAGGGAAGAATCATCGCGCTGCACGTGAAAGACACCGCACCCGATGGAAAGATCACCGATGTCGGCGCGGGCGTCATTGACTGGACTCGCGTTTATGAAGCCGCAGGGCCGGGCGTGAAGTACTACATCTGGGAATACGATGGCGCGCCCGAACCGATGAAGAATGCGGAAATCGCATACAAATACATGCGGTGCATTAAGTAAGTAAGATATCGTCGAACTGTGACGTAGGTGCGGCGTTTGGGATCTGATCAATGTTCAATTCTCGATTCTCAATTCCCATCCGATCGGATGAGAATTGGGAATTGAACATTGATCAGATCCCCAGCACTGTTACATGAATTGAGGAAAGCTAAGAATGTTTGTCCATTCCGTTTATTTCTGGCTGAAGCCGGGTCTCACTGACGTCGAAGAAGAAAAATTTTTAGGAGGGGTGGAGTCCCTGACAAGAATTCGAACAGTTCGTTATGGCTGGTGCGGGAAGCCTGCGGCAACGGATCGACCTGTTATCGATCGGTCGTACTCCTACGGTCTTATTGTTGCGTTTGACGACGCTGCCGGACATGACGCCTATCAGGCGGATCCAGTTCACGACGAATTTCGCAGCCTGAAGGACCTGTGGACGCAGGTGAAGATCTACGATTTCGGGGTTTGAGACCTCACGACAATCTCACCCCGCGATTCACGGTGATTGCGGAACCCTCGGCAAGAAATACGGACTGCGGCGTACGACTCATGCTGGCCTGAAACTGTGAACCGTACAGACCCCCCACATCACACTGCAGATAGGCTTCCGCAACATCGTAATAGAGCCAGCGCGGATGTTCGACCTGATACTCGAGCGTGGATCCGTCGCGTTGCCGGTTGTATCCCCAGTAATGTTCGGTGATGAATTCGGCTTCCGATCCGGCGACCAGCGGCTGCAGGCCTCCCTTCACCACGACGGTTAATCCGTTCTGACGTCCGTCAAATCGCCAGTGGTACCGAGCCGAATGCATCGCCCCGTCTCTGGATTCAATGTGGTGGGACATTGGCAGCGCGATGTAGGGTTCGTTGTAGAGATACTGGGCCACCAGCACAATCATGGAACGCGGAACGATTTCCTTAATGAAAACCACTCCGCGTCTCCAGCCATCCGGCGATTTGCGGCGGACATAGAATCGAAGGTTTACTTCTTCAAAGTCGCGATGGAAGGGAATGGGAAATCCGAGGACCCGCGTGTTCGCAAACTGAAACCCCACGATCGACACATAGTGTGTTCCGTTCCAGGTGTCCAGCTCCGTGCCTGCGGGTACCAGGGGCGCCAGAATTGACGGATCGATCGCGTAATTCAAGATGGCGATATGCTTCCACTCCGCGGTGAGAAATGCGGATTTCGTTTTCGAACTCATCCCCACAAGAATAGTCGATAGTTATGGGGACAGACCCCTCAATCCCCTAACTATTGTGCCCGACCTGCCACAATAGTTAGGGGATTGAGGGGTCTGTCCCCATAACTCCCTATCCTTGATCGGTCGGGCGTTTTCGACTATTCTCAAAACTCCGCACATCGAAGGAAATAGACACCATGAGTCATTGCATTCAGGATCCCGCATCGACCTCAAATACGCAGGTACAGGAACTCGTTGAGAAGGCTCGAATCGCTCAAGCCGCCTTCGAATCCTTTTCCCAGGAACAGGTTGACGCCATTGTGAAAGGCATCGGCAAATATGTCTTCGACAACGCCGAGATGCTGGCCCGCATGGCTGTCGACGAAACCGGAATCGGTGTGTACGAGGACAAGATCCTCAAGAACAAGGGCAAGGCCCGCAACATCTGGAACAACCTGAAAGACAAGAAGTCGCGTGGCATTATCGGTGAAGATTCCGACACCAACATGGTGTTTGTCGCCAAGCCCATGGGCGTTGTCGCCGCCGTGACTCCAATCACCAACCCGATTGTCACTCCCATGTGCAACGCCATGTTTGCCGTCAAGACCGGCAACGCCGTGATCTTTGCTCCGCACCCCAAGGCGGAAAAGTGCATGGAACTGCTCACGCGCGAGTTCATGAACGTCGTGAAAGCCAATGGCGGCCCGGACAATCTGCTTCAGACCGTGAAGAATGGCTCGATTGAAACCACTCAGGAGCTCATGAAGGTCGTCGATGTCGTTGTTGCCACCGGCGGTGGCGCGATGGTGAAGTCTGCATATTCTTCCGGAAAGCCCTCGTTTGGGGTGGGTGCCGGGAATGTTCCGGTGATCATCGATACCGACGCCGATCACAAGGACGCGGCAGCAAAGATCGTTCAGGGAGCATCGTTCGACAACGGAATCATCTGTTCGCACGAGCAATTCGTTCTGGTTCACGAATCGCGTTACACGGAAACCATCCAGTTGTTTGAATCCACAGGTAAGGTCTGGTTTACCGAAGACGAGGCGATCATTCAAAAATTCCGCGATCTCGTTTTCCCGGGAGGACGGCTGAATAAGGATGTCGTCGGCCGGTCCTGCAGGGATCTGGGCGCGATGGTCGGTGTGGAGATTTCCGAGGCGGTCCGCATCATTCTGCTGCCGGCGAAAGGCGCAGGGGAAGAGGACGTCCTCGCGAAAGAAAAGCTTTGCCCGGTGGTGGCCATTCTTCCATACAAGGACTTCAAGGAAGCCGTGGCACAGGCGAAGGCAAACCTGATCGTCGAAGGCGCCGGGCACTCGGCCGGCCTGCATTCCCACAACGAAAACAACATCCGATATGCCGGGCTGGAACTGCCGGTGAGCCGTCTGGTGGTCAATCAGGCGTGTTCCTTCAGCGCGGGCGGCTCGCTGACCAACGGCTTTGCACCCACAACAACTCTCGGATGCGGATCATGGGGCGGAAACTCCATTTCTGAGAATCTGGACTATAAGCACTTGATGAATGTCTCTCGCATCGGCAAACTCATCACCGACAAGAAGGTTCCAACCGACGCTGAAATCTGGGCATAACGGGAGCTGACATGACAACGGCAGTGGATAAATCCAAGCCTTTCTCGAATATCGACAATGAACACTTGATGCGCATGTACCGGCGCATGGTCATGATTCGACAATTCGAGGAGAACGCCAACGATCTCTATACCCGCGCTCTTATGCCGGGAATCACGCATCTTTACAGCGGTGAAGAAGCCATCGCAGTTGGCGTATGCGAAGCGCTTCGTTCCGACGACTACGTCACCAGCACCCATCGGGGCCACGGCCACTGTGTCGCGAAGGGAGCGGCGCTCGACCGGATGTTCGCCGAACTGCTGGGCAAAGAAGCCGGCTACTGCAAAGGCAAGGGCGGCTCCATGCACATCGCCGATCCCGATACCGGAAATCTCGGCGCAAATGCCATCGTGGGTGGAAGCATGGGAATCGCCACCGGTGCTGCACTGTCTGCAAAACGCCAGGGCAACGGCCGCGTGGCCATATGCTTCTTCGGCGATGGCGCGCTGGGCCAGGGGCTGCTGTACGAAGTCATGAACATGGCTGCTTTGTGGAAGCTGCCGGTGATCTACGTTTGCGAAAACAATCTCTACAACGAATACACGCACAATTCCGAAACCATTGCGGGCGACATTCTTACACGCGCTAAAGGATTTGGAGTTCCCGGCATCAGCGTGGACGGCCAGGACGTGCAAGCGGTATATGAGGCAGCAAAGAAACTGATCGATAACGCCCGTGCCGGTGGAGGCCCTCAGTTCCTGCTCTGCAGCACATACCGGTTCACGGGACATCACGTGGGTGACGTCAATCGTGAATACTATCGTTCGAAGGCTGAAGAGCAGCTTTGGAAGACCGAACGCGATCCCATCACACTCTTCAGCAGCTGGCTGATTGAACAGAAAATTGCGGATCGCGCCCGCCTCGATCAAATCAAAGGCGAAGTTGAAGCGGAAATGAAGAAGGCCGTTCAGTTCGCCATGGATTCACCGTATCCAGCCGTGGATAAAGTCGATCAGGACATCTATGCCTGAAACCCGCGAAATTACACTAGGAGCCGCAATCAAGGAAGCGCTCGTCGAAGAAATGCGGCGAGATCCCAGCGTCTTCATTCTTGGCGAGGATGTAGCCGAAGCCGGAACGGTCTATAAAGTCCTGTCGGGCATGGTGGACGAATTTGGAAAGGACCGCATACTCGACACGCCGATTTCCGAAGCCGGATTTGCCGGTGTCGCCGTTGGAGCGGCAATGACCGGCATGCGTCCGATCGTCGACATCATGTTCGGGGATTTCATCGGCCTCACCATGGACCAGATGGTGAATCAGGCCGCGAAGATCCACTACATGTCGGGCGGCAAATGGAAGGTCCCGATGGTGATGCGTGCAACCATGGGCGCGACCCGGCGATCGGCGGCTCAGCACTCGCAATCCCTGCATGCGTGGCTCTGCCATGTGCCTGGATTGAAGGTGGTCATGCCATCCACGCCTGCAGATGCGAAGGGACTCTGGAAGACTGCGATACGCGACGACAATCCCGTTGTCATCTTCGAAGACAAGATGCGGTACGGCCTCAAGGGGCAGGTGCCAACGGGCGAATACACGATTCCGTTCGGTGTCGCAGACGTCAAGCGTCTGGGAGAGGACCTCACCATCGTGGCGACCAGCAGCATGGTGGAAGTGGCGCTGGATGCGGCGAAGCTGCTTGAAGAATACGACATCAGCGTTGAAGTGATCGATCCTCGAACGCTGTGGCCGCTGGATGAACAGGCATTGATCGCATCGGCGAAAAAGACGTCGCGCGTAATTGTGATGGACGAAGGATACGGAAGATATGGAGTCAATGCCGAACTTGCTTCCGTGATTGCTGAAGGCGCATTTTACGATCTCGAAGCTCCCGTGAAGAGAATCGGAGCGATGCACGTCCCCATTCCATTTTCTCCGCCGCTGGAAGATGCGACCGTGCCCACGCCGCAGCTGGTGCTCGAGGCCGCGCTCGCGCTTTGTGGTAAATCCTGACTTCGAATTCATAAATCTGGAGTATCGCCAATGGCAGTCAGTGTCGTGATGCCCGCGCTGGAGATGGCGCAGGAAACCGGAAAAATCATTTCGTGGCTCAAGAAGGAAGGCGAAGCCATCACGAAAGGTCAGCCCCTGCTCGAAGTGGAAACCGACAAAGCGGTTGTCGAGATTGAAGCGGGTGCAGATGGCGTTCTCGCGGGTGTGAAATCCAAAGAAGGCGATGTGGTTCAGGTGGGGACAACGATTGCCTGGATCCTCGCTCCCGGAGAAACGGTTCCGGCGGAAACCGCAGCGGCGGCACAAACGGGAAGAACGATGTCATCCACTGCGGCTCCTGCAGCGGCAAAGGCCGCTGTGACTTCTTCCGCAGAGCCGGCAAGAACTGGAAGCGGAGGCCCGCAGATTTCACCGAAGGCGCGTCGGCTTGCGAAGGAACACGGCGTCGATATCACGCGTGTGAAGGGAACCGGACCGGACGGAACAATTTCCAGTGATGACATCATGGCCGCTGCGGCTGCGGGTCGTGCGCCCGCTGCAGCTCCCGTTGCCGGCGTAGAGCCGCTAACCGGTATTGCTCGCCTGATGGCGGAACGAACGACTCAAAGCTGGCAGCAGGCGCCGCATTTCTTCCTGGTGCGTGACGTCGATGCCGGTGCGTTGAACGAGGCGCGCGAGAAGTTGGGGCCTGCGATTGAACGCGATCGAGGCGTGAAGGTCACGCATACCGATCTGCTGGTGGCTCTGGTGGCGAGAACACTGGTGAAGCATCCGAAAATGAACGCGAGCTGGATGGGTCAGGGAATTCGGCTGAATCCCGGCATCAACATCAGCGTCGCGATGGCAGTGAAGGATGGTGTCGTCGGAGCCGTTATCCCGAAAGCGGACTCTACGAGCCTGGCCGATATCGCGGTCCAGCGTCGCGACCTGACGGAGCGCGCGCGAAGCGGCAAGCTGAAACCGTCCGATCTTGCCGACGGCACATTCACGATCACCAATCTCGGTATGTACGGCATCGATGCCTTCAGCGCCATCATCGCCGGACCGCAGGCTGCAATCCTTGCAATCGGTCGCATCTCCGATCGAGTGGTTCCTGTGAATGGACAGCCCGGCATCCGCCCGATGCTCACGATGACGCTATCCAGCGATCATCGCGTCGTCGACGGGGCCCAGGCCGCACTGTTCCTCAAAGACCTCGCCGAAGCCCTTAGCAACCCAGTTCTCTAAAAAAGGGGCCAGACGGGTCATTCCCCATTTTTTCCCGAATAAATGGGGAATGACCCGTCTGGCCCCTTTTTTTACTCCCGCAGCTCGAAACGCTTTGGGAGAAGTTCGTCGGGTACTTTGTCCACGCCGCGTTTCCATTCCACATCGAACATGCCTTGATATCCGAACAGCGGTCCCCAGGTCTTATTGTGCACGTTCACTTCGATCCGAAATTTTCCGATGGCATCGTCAAACCATGCGATTGGACCTTCATAGAAGCGTTGCGCGCCCGATTTCAATTTGACGCCACCGGTTTCGTCCACCGTCATCTCGATATCGACAGCCAGATGCTGATGCGTTCCCAGATAATCCACGATACGTCCGCGTTCTGGACTATGAATCATGCAGGCGTCGAACCGCCGGGGCGTTCGCGTCTGAAATCTTCGGATCCAAGTCACGGTTTCGCGTCCGAAGGAATCCCGAAAGGCGTAGTTCTCGATGGAGAACGGCACATTTTTCCCCTGCTCGGGAAACATGATGCTTCGCCAACTTCCGAAACAGAGAAAGGGAAGTGTGTACGGCAGCCCGTGCCATCGATTTTGGATCATTGGACCAGAATTTCAGAGCGGATGTTTTCGATCCGTCGTTTTCCTGCGTTCCCAGCGTTTCGCCTTTGCCGGAAATCTTCATTCCAAATCCGATGCGCGTGGCATAGAGGAATTGCTGGGGCTCCGACAGGTTCGGTCGTGGAAGATACTCGATCTCCGTGAAGCGGAGATCCCAACGCTGATGCAAAGCCGGCAGTTGAGTCTTTGCCCATAACTCGTCGATTGAAGAGCGAATCTCGATCTCGACGTAGATTCCCTTCGCGGCGTGCTGGGATTCAGGCAATTTCATGGGGCGCTGGTCTGGTGACTCAAGGCCGCTGGATCAGTTCGATGCGGTTACCGGCGGGGTCGATCGCGATTCCGATGACAATGCCGGTGTTTCCATAGGGTCGCGCGTCGCCTTCCATCGATCCGCCCGCGGCCTTGATGGCGGCAACTGTCGCAGTCATGTCCTTTACGTTGAGGATCACGTGTGGAATCGGATCCTTGAGATCATCCGAGTCGCGATGCATGATCACGATCGGTTCGCTCTTGTTGGCCTTCGCGATGTCAACCGTAGCGCCGAAGTTCACGAAGACTTCGGGGCCTCCGGCGGCATTGATCCGGTTGACCTCCTGCATGCCAAACGCGGTCTGGTAGAACTTTACCAGCGCAACGGTATCTTTTGCGCCGACCCGCACCGAGTTCAGCGTCACCTGACCAAACGCGGCGCTCGCCAGCATCAGAGCTGCACCGATACCCAGGATATTCGTTCGGATTTTCATCGACGCCTCCATTAGCGTTTTTAAAAAAAGGGGAATGACCCGTCTGGCCCCTTTTTTCATTCAAGTCCGCAGGCGCGGGCCTGCTCGCGCGCGAGAACTGCCTGGTCCCGGTCGCCATCGCCGTGAGCGATCGCACCCAGAAGACGATCGCGATAGACATCCAGCGTCGGCATCGGAACACGAGCCAGATCCGCCGCGGCTAAGATCAGGTTGGCGTCTTTGAGGCCAACCTGAATCGGAGAGCCCACATTGTCGTAGGTCTCATCGACCATCGTTTTGCCATAGCCCTTATACGCAGGAGATCCCGCAAATAGGCCTTCGGTCATGACTTCATACATCACCTGAGGGGCGACGCCATACTTGCGGACCAGAGAAAACGCTTCGGCCTGGGCGACAATCGCGGCCCCCAAAACCATGTTGTTGGCCAGTTTGATGGCGGTTGCCGACTCGGGCTTCGCTCCGGACAGGAATGTCCTCCGGCCGATCAGGCTTAGCACGGGCTCGCACCGTTTTACGGATTCCGGCGGGCCGGCTGCAACGATACCGAGTTGTCCTGAAGCGGCAAGGTCCGGTCGTCCCAATACCGGTGCAGCGACCAGCACCTGGCCGGCCTTCGCGTGGGCGTCGGCGAGCGCTCGGATTGTTGCCACCCCATAGGTTCCCATTGCCAAATGAATTGCACCGGGGCCCATGGAATCCCGCATACCCCCCTGACGAAGCGCGACATCCGTGACCGTGGAGTCTTCAACCAGCATCGTCAGGACAACTTCGTTTCCTTTGCAAAGATCTGCAACCGAGTCTGCCACTCGGGCTCCTGCCGTGGCAAATTCTGCAGTCGCCTCGCGGACGACGTCGTAAACCGTCAGTTCATGTCCGCCGCCGTGAATGCGGTGGGCCATGCCTTTTCCCATCCGTCCCAAACCGATGAAACCAACCTTCATGTCACATTCCTCTCAAATTTCCGTGGGCCGGCAGTATACCGCTAAAGCTCGAGACAAGGCCCCGCCCGGACATTGTGCGCTTCGGCGACGAATCCCGTTCGGAAGGCTATGTTTTGGATTATCATACGGAACGCTAATTCTTATCGGAGGAGTGGACTGATGAAAGCTCGATTAACTGGCATTGCTTTGATCCTGGCGCTGGTCTCTGCTGCATGGACAATGATGTTCGCGCAGGGTGCTGCCCCGCAGACTCCGCCAGCCGCTGGTGGTGCGGCTCAGGGTGGTAGAGGTGGTGGAGGTGGTAACGCCGGCGGCGGGGGTGCTGGTGCAGCTCAAGGCGGCGGTAACAGAGGCGGTGGCGGAGGTGGAGGTGGCGGCAGAGGCGGTGGCGCTCCGGCGGCACCAGCTCCCCGGTGGCCGGACGGAAGAATCATGCTGAATCCTGGACCGGGAACGCAAAAAGGCTTGTGGCACGGTGCATTTAGTATTTCGGCAACGAACATTCCCTATCAGCCGTGGGCCCGCGCTTTGGCGGCCCAGCGCGTCCGCGATCAGCTGGAACCCCATACCCGTTGTCACCCATCCGGTGTAGCGCGGCAGTTCGTGACTCCATACGGCGTCGATATCGTGGAGATGCCGGAATTGAAGCGCGTTTATATTTTTGACGTCGGCGGCCCACACACTTTCAGGACCATTTATACCGACGGACGCCCGCATCCGAAGGATCTGAGCCCCGAGGCGTATGGTCATTCGACGGGAACCTGGGATGGCGACACCTTCGTGGTCGACACCGTCGGCTACAACGAAAAGTTCTGGATTGATCGCAGCGACAATGCCCGGGGTGGCTTCATTTCCACCAGCCAGCTTCATACGATTGAACGCTTCACGCGCACGTCGTTCACGCAAATGCGTTACGACCTGACAATCGACGATCCGGGTGCGTATACCCAGACGTGGAACGTGGATCCCTACACCATCACCCTGCAGCCGACCGAAGAACTCTTCGAATACGTCTGCCAGGATAACAACCAGGGATCGGAGCTCATGCTGGGCACGCTCTCGTCGGTCGACCGCCGTACCCTGATCATTCCGTAACCGTATTTCCGGTTCAACCCGCCCTGGTCGCATTCCAGGGCGGGTTGAAGCCGGCACCATCGTCGCCCGCTTTGGCCTTGCTCCTCGCGGCACATCCTTCCTATCCTTACGCAGCCATCACCTGAACATTCGGCCAGAAACGAGTACTGCCATGTGGAACATCGTCTCTTCGCTTTTCAAGATCGCTGCCGGCGATCTTCGTCGCGGGCTGCGCAGCCTGGCGTACACCGACGTAGCATACAAGTTGATTGCCTTTGCGGTACTCACGCCTGCGACCACCTGGCTGTTGTACTGGTTGCGCTCGGGGACATCTGACCGGGTCGTTGCAGACGTCGACATCGCCCTGTTTTTTTTCACCACCCCTGCCGGTATCGCGACACTGATTCTCGGTGGATCCCTTATCGTGGCCATCACCGCTTTGGAAACGGCGTGCCTGATGGCAGTCGGCCTGGGTTTGAAGCAGGGCGTGACTCTCAATGCCAGGACCGCCTTGCGATTCGGCGCGGTGCATGCGGCCGGCGTGTTGCGACTGACCGCACATATGGTGTTGCGAATCCTTGTCGGCCTGGTGCCGTTTGCCGCCGCCGCCGGCCTTACATACCTTCTTCTGTTGCGCGACCACGATATCAACTACTACCTGGCGCAACATCCTCCGCAGTTCTGGGCCGCCGCCGCTATCGTCGCGATTATCGCCATCAGTCTCGTGTTGCTGTTGTTGCGAACCATCGCCCGATGGGCGCTTGCGATGCCGCTTGTCCTGTTTGAGAGTGTCAGCCCTCGGCGGGCGC
>Ga0184628_10000087_pt1 | contig 48553 bp, 26 predicted proteins | sample PLM4_5_b1_FD_133149 | JGI IMG/M metagenome (GOLD analysis project Ga0184628, IMG submission 133149) | Groundwater sediment microbial communities from an aquifer in East River, Colorado, USA - PLM4_5_b1 | ecosystem: Environmental > Terrestrial > Soil > Riparian zone | place: USA: East River...
AGCTTGGTCGTTTTGAAGATCGTATACAGAGGGTCAGCCCCTTTTCAGGTCTCGCTTTCTTCCTAATTTGGACACCACAGCCTGGCCAGGAGGGGTGGCGCGAAGCGCCGGGGTGGTTGTTCCGGATCGAAGTTTCTGCAGAACCTGAGCCACCACCCCGTCTGCGCCTTCGGCGCAGCCACCCCTCCTGGCCAGGAGGGGCGATGCATGCGAGCCAAATATGTTATTCGTATCAAATCGAGGCGTGTATTCTTCTGCCGGGAGGCGATGCGAATGTTAAGAAGGATCGCGAGTTGGATTCTGCTGGGAGCTGCTGTGGTTCTTCTGGCCGTGCCAATGACGGCGCAGCGTCCGGTTGCGGCCAAGTTCGACCCGAGCAAGCGGACGACGCTCAAGGGAATCGTGACCCGTGTGGATTGGTCGAATCCTTATGTCCATATTCTGATGAATGTTCCTGGTTCCACGCTTGCCAATTGGGCGGTCGAACTCGAAAGCCAGCTGGAGTTGGAAAAGAGCGGGTGGAATCAGAATTCGCTGAAGCCCGGCGATGCCATCACTGTTCAGGGTCCTCTGGCCCGCGACGGAAGCAAGCAGATGTGGGGAGACTCGGTCGTGCTGACATCAACAGGACGCCGCATGCTGGCGATGACACCCGAAGCGCTGGCTTTTTTCAATTACACGCCTCGAAACGAGTCTCACCGTCTATTGCAACCGCAGGGACGTTGGCCCGACGGCAAACCCCGGCTTGGTCCTGCTCCCGGTGAGACCGGATATTGGGGACGACCCAGTGCGACGGGCCTCAAGGAAGACGGAGTGAATGTCGAGATGGACCAGTACGGATTGTTGAAAAATATCAACGATGCGTCCAAGGTTGCTCCGTTTCTGCCGTGGTCCCGCGATGTCTTCATTTACCGTCAACGAACCTTCCTGAAGGACGATCCCATGTCGCAGCTGTGCTATCCGCCCGGCGCCCTGCGTCAATTTCAGATGCCGTTCGGAGTTCAGTTCATCGAAGACAAATCCTTCAATCGAATTTTCGTAATGAACGGCGGCGGCAATCACGACTGGCATTTCATCTATACCGACGGACGAGCCCAGAAAGGGAATACACGCGGCAACGCGGACAATCCTCTCTTCTATGGACAGGCGGCGGGACGGTGGGATGGCGACACGCTGATCGTGGACTCGATTGGGTTCAACGAGAAGTTCTGGTTCAGCAATGGCGGCATGCCCCACACGACGCAGCTTCACCTGGTTGAACGTTTCACACTGTCCGAGGCCGGAGTGCTGAAGTATCAGGTCACCATTGATGATCCCGGCGCATACACCCGGCCGTGGACGGCAACCTGGTCCCTTCGGTGGATTGCCGGAGAAGAACTCCCGGCGTTTTATTGTCAGGACAACCGCCCATAGCGGATTCAGGAGAACACAGTGAAACGATTTTCTCTTATCGCAGCGTTCGCGGTTTTCACTCTCGGGTTGCTCGCCGGAGAATCTTCCTTTGCTCAGGGCCGAGGCGGCGCCGCGGCTCCAGACACGCGTCCGGCGCCACGCTGGCCTGACGGCCACATCAATCTGGGAGCGGTGCCCGGAAGCGAAATGGGATTGTGGGACGCGACACCGACGCAGATCCCGCTCGCACGACCCGACGTCGCGTCCGACTTCGGTCTGTTCGCTGCCGATGCGCGCGAACCCACCGATCCGTTTCTTGCGGCGAAACCCAAGCTGAGTCAGATTCCGTTTCAGCCGTGGGCGCGCAGTCTATTCGCGGTTCGCGTGTTGTCACGACAGGAACCCTACACGCGATGCAAACCATCGAGCGGCGCAAGACAAGTCGCGACAGCGTACGGTACGCAGTTTCTGGAGGTGCCGGAGCTTCGGCGTTTATACATCATTGAAACCGGAGGCGCACATAGCTTCCGGACGGTATTCATGGATGGGCGCGCTCATCCTGCAAACCTGTCGCCCAGCGATCGCGGACACTCCGTGGGCCACTGGGAAGGTGACTCACTTCTCATCGACACTGTCGGATTCAATGAAAAGGTGTGGATCGATAACCTGGGAATGCCGACCACCGAGAAGCTGCACACGATCGAAAAAATCACACGCACCAACTACAGCACCATCACCTACGAAATCACCATCGATGATCCCGGCGCGTATACCGCGACATGGAAGAGTGGGTTTTACCTGCGCTGGACTCCGGGAGAAAGCTTCGAGTTCGTCTGCCAGGAGAACAATCAGGCACCGGATCTCATTATGGGAGAAGACCACATTCCCGTCTCTCCTATTCCGTATGTTCCGTGACTGCGGCGGACAGACTCGGGGGAATCGGAAATTTTGAAAGTGCACGATTCCTGAATTTCCAATCCGAAATTTAAAGTTTAAGATCCGACGGCAGAGTCCCTCGGATCTTAAACTTTAAATTTCGGATTGGAAATTCAGGAATCGTGCACTTTCAAAATTTCCGATTCCCCGTCTCCCTATTTCCCATCCACGGAAAATACGAGCAGCACATTCCCCGGCATGCCACCCCACTGACCGTATCCGGAATTCACAAACACCATCCCATTCACGATCGCCGGCCCGGCAACGTCCATGGAGCCTCCGCGGGCCGGCTTGCCGTTGACGGTTTGATACTCACGCGCGGTGTTCTCATTCCAAAGAACCTTGCCGTTAGTAGTGGAATAGGCGCGCAGGTGTCCATCAACGGAACCGGAAAACACAACTCCCGGAATCACACTAACGGCAGCCGATTGCGCGGGCGAGCAACTGGTCTGGTCCGGGGTGCATGCTGACATTCTTGCAGTCCAGGCTACCTTTCCCGACTTCAGATCCAGAGCGTGAAGTCCGCCTCCCTTCGCCGGATCCAGGACAAGTCGGAATCCCTGAGGAACGGTCGCATCGGCCACGCCGCCAATTCCGACGTCGGATGTCGCCACATAAACGTTTTTACCATCCGATGCGGAGCCCCACTGACTGCCGCCGAGTGCACTTCCCTTGCTGGCGCGCACCTGCCACAGGATGGCGCCTTTCCTGTCGGGGTCGAGCGCGTGGACCATGCCGGATTTCTGAGCAATGACCAGCGCCCGGCTATTACCACCGAGTGAGACCAGCACGGGCGGTTGACCGAAATCGAAGTCCGGCCCCTTCGCTTCGGGACAATTCGTAAGCTGAGGCGTCGAGCAGCCCGTATTGAACGCATCGTTCGACGTCATCTGCTGGGACCAGAGCAGTTCGCCCGTCTTGAGATCCATTGCCAATACGGCATCGCTGGTCTTCGATGCCGGATCCGAATAGTTGTCTCCCGTTGCAACATAGAGCACCCCGAGTTTTTCATCGATGGTTGGAGTCGACCAGATTCCGGCGCCGGACGGACCATGCTGTTGTGTACCAGCGGAAGTCTTGTGCGTGGGTTTTGCGGCTTCAGGAATGGTGAAGGTCTGCCAGATCTTTTTGCCTGTCGCGGCGTCGAGCGCAACGACGCTGCCTCGAAACGTACAGCACTGGTACGACGGGTCGGGCCCCAATGCCTCTTCGAATGAAGAGAACGACTGGTAAACGACGCCATTATGGATTTGAGGCGCTGCCGTAATCATGGTTGTGAAGTGGTCCACCGGACGCGTCTTCCAGATCAGCTCACCCGTCGCTGCATTCACGGCGAAGACCGTCGCGCTCATATCTCCGAAATAAGCGACGGCGGTGCCGTTGACATCGCCCAATGCGACTCCCGAGCGGACACCGCCAGTCGTCTTGAATCCCCAATAGGTGCAGCCGGAAGCGGCGTCGAGCGAGTAGACGACTCCGCTCATGGATCCAATAAACACTCGTCCGCCGGCGATGGTGGGCTGGGACCGAGCCATGGTAACGTCTCCGAGATTGAACGCCCATTTCAGTTTGAGCTTTGGCACATTCGATTCCGAGAGTCCGGCGTTGCGTGCATCCTGAAATCGCGAGTTGGTGACGCTGGTGCTCCATCCATTCCAACGGGGTGCGTTTGCGGCGATTTTGAAGCTGGCGTCCACCTTGCAGGTTCGCGTCAGGTTGGGAGCCTCTGTGGAAGCCCCGCCTGTCGGCGCGATAGATCCGATAAGCGTAAAGATCTGCACTGTCGACAAGCCTTGCGCCTGGGTTTTCATGGCGCCGCTGGTCAGAGCGATGTAGATGCCTTCGCCACTCATTGCCTTGAGCGCACTGAGCGCGGGCGCGCGACTTTCCGGCATGTCGTGACACGATGCGCAGCGCTCCTTATAGATTGAAGCTCCGTCAGGTGCAGGGGCACCGTCCTGCGCGGCTAGAGACTGTGCGGTCAAAACCATAAGCACTACAGCGAGCAGACACACGTATCGCATGGCATTCCTTTCTGGAGTCATTTGTTAATGGAAAATCTGTAGTTCTCGGAAAGTCCTACAAGAAATCCCGTTTTCGCGATTGGAGAAAAAAGGTCAGTCCCAGTATCAGGACAATAACTGCAAACTCGGCGCTGAGAACCGTCAGTACCTCTCGACTCCAGACGATCTCGCGACTCTGCATGTCGGCTCGGATCACCGGATTGCGTACAAGCAGGTACCAGCTGAACCCGTATGAAGTATTCGTGGCGATCGTTGCCGCGATCATCGCACCTTCGGATTCACTGACAAGCGAAACTCCGGCAATGACACAAAATCCGACAAACGGGGCAGCAGCCAGTATCAGCACGACCGGAATAATCCCCTGTGGACCGCCTCGGTGACCAACGATGAAAGCCATCGCTGCGATGACCAGGGCCAGCCACGGCACAAGAAACAACCCTACTGTGGATACGATCTTCGCCGTTGTAAATTGCATGGCGGAAATCGGAAGACTCATCAGGAATGGCAGGGTCTGCTTTTTTCTCTCGTTGATGATGTTCGAGGGTGGAAGCATGCATCCAAATACGATCATCACGGTAAAGAACAGGGTGGCCCCTAGAATAAACGGGATTTCCCCTCCCACCTGTATCAGGGCTAAAGCAAGCACGCCACTGACAATGCTCAGCAGAAGGAGAGTCCGATGCCGCTGCCAATCGGAAAGAATCATTGCCTGAACCACGGAACGTTTCATGCCCCTACCTCCTCATGCTCTTCACGGCTATGTTCGACTTTGGCGACAAAAATTTCTTCGAGGGTCATGTTCTCGATGGTCTGCACGCGCGCACCGGAATTTTCGTAGGCGCTTGCGATTCCCGGGACGAACGCGTTCGACGTTGCAACGGCCAGCCGCCCGGTTTGCCGGATATTGATGACTCCCGGCAGCGCGGGCAGTGCTATTCCGGACGGCGCTTCCAGACGCAGGCGGCGCCATCGATCGAGGTAAGCCTCTTTGTCCATCGAATCAATGACCCGGCCGCGATCGATGAACGTAATCTGGTCGGAGATCTGTTCGACGTCCTGGGTGTTGTGCGACGAAAACAAAATGCTTCGGCCCTCATCGTTCATCACCGCGGTCAGTTCTCGAAGGATTTCGTGGCGTGCAACGGGATCGAGTCCGGTTGTGGGTTCGTCAAGAACCAGCAATCGCGGACGCCGCGCCAGCACAAGAAGCAAAGTCGCCTTCACGCGCTGACCATGCGACAGTCCTTTAATTTTCTGCTCCGCTCTCAGGCCGAAGCGCTTGAGAAGAAGTTGGGCATACGCCGCGTCCCATTGCGGATAAATGGACCGAATGAAACGCATATGCCAGTCCAGCGTCATCGCTTCATAGAGCCGCATATCTTCCGACGCGAATCCGATGTCCCACTTGGCGGCCACCTGTTCGACTGGCATGCGATGTCCCAGCACACGCACATCACCATGGTCCTGGTGAATCAGCCCCATGAGGATACGTATCGTCGTGGACTTGCCCGCACCATTCGGACCGATCAGTCCCATGATTTGTCCTGCAGGAACCTGCAGGTGAATGTCCTCCAGTGTGAAGTAGCGATACTTCTTCCCCACACTTTCGAATTTGATAGCGAGATCCGTCATTTGATTTCCTTTGCAGCGATGTTGTCGCTTGCTTCGCGGAGGCGACTTTCCAGTTCTTCGGGTTCGATTCCAAGGAGAGCCGAGAGCCGTATGGCGTGTTCCAGATGTTTCTGAAGTTCTTCCTGATGCAGTCGTTTTCCCAGGCCCGCATCTGCGGCGACGCGAGACCCTCTTCCCTGCTGCGTGACGATGACACCTTCACGTTCCAGTTCAAGATATGCCCGCTTCACCGTGATAACACTGACCTGAAGATCGACGGCGAGCTGTCGGATGGAAGGAATTGGCTGCCCCTCGGTCCAGTCCCCGACGGCAATCCGCCGTTTGATCTGCTCGATGATTTGCAGATAAATCGGTCGCTTGTCGGACTGGGAGATGAGGATGCCGGAATCCATGTGGGTATACTATGTATACACAGTTAGGTTGTCCAGAGTTATTTTGCAGGGACACGGGGAATCGAGAAATCGGACGAATCCTGCATTGAGAAACCCGAAATCATGAAATCTCAAATTGGACAATCCGGATCGTCCAATTTGAGATTTCATGATTTCGGGTTTCTCAATGCAGGATTCGTCCGATTTCGAGTTCGTCCGATCTCACGATTCTTCCCCTCCCTTGACACTGCTCGCCAAGCCACCTGATAATGTTTCCTCCCCGTACAAAGTTGTACTGGCAAAACGGACCAGGACGTCCCGGAACCCGCATTGGCGGAAATTCCGAGACGTTTTTTTTTGCCCAAAATCAGAAAGTGAAGGCGACCAATGAGGAATACAGAAGCCATAGCTCAGGATCATGCGTCCCTCCGCCGCGGGTTGGACATACTCGACCGGATGGTCCAGAAAATGGAAGAGGGCGAACGCATTGAAATCTTTGATATCCGTACTATCGTCCGGTTCCTTCGCGTGTTCGAGGGGCGCTTCACACAGTCAGAGGCCCAGGAACTGGTCGCAGCCATTGAAGCCTCACTGAACCCGAAGCATGGTGTGGCATTTGTGCGCAGTTCGCGTCAGCTGATTCAGCTATTCCGGAACCAGCTCGACAATGAACAGGCCGAAGCGATTGCGACTCCAGCCAATACGGGGACCCAATCCGAACCTCATGCCGAGTTCGCCCGGCTGGAACGAAAATACTCTGGCAAACGCCGGGAGCATCCGTTGGAACTGGGTCGAAGTGCCCATGCATGACAAGACCATCAGTATCATTCTGGCCGGAGGAGTTGGATCGCGTCTGCATCCACTGACGGCAGAGCGCGCCAAGCCAGCCGTTCCTTTTGGCGGACGATACCGCATCATCGACTTCACGCTCAGCAATTGCCTGCACTCCGGATTGCGGCGCAGCCTTGTCCTGACGCAGTACAAATCTCAATCGCTGCAGAAGCACCTGCGCGACGCATGGTCGATATTCAACTCCGAACTCGGTGAATACATCACGCCGGTTCCCCCACAAATGCGGACTGGAGAGTCCTGGTACAGCGGCACCGCCGATGCCATCTATCAGAACCTCTATCTGCTCGAACGGAGCGGGGCCGAATATGCGTTGATCCTTTCTGGCGATCACATCTATCGCATGGACTACGCCGCGATGCTCCAGCATCACTACAATTCCGGAGCGGAGCTTACCGTCGCCTGCCTGACGGTGGGTGTGGAGCAGGCGAAATCATTCGGTGTCGTGACGGTCGACGAGAAAGACAGTATTGTTTCGTTTCAGGAAAAGCCGGACTATCCGCGAACGATTCCTGGCGACCCCACCCACGTCCTGGCGTCGATGGGCGTGTATGTTTTTTCGATGAAGCTTCTGATTGAACTGCTTCATGAGGACCACAGCGAAGACTCCGGCCACGATTTCGGCAAGGACATCATTCCGTCGATGATGGGCAAGAACCGTGTCAACGCCTATCGATTCGGAGGCTCCAGCGGCCGCGTCACTGCAGACCAGTACTGGCGGGATGTCGGAACCATTGATGCCTACTACGAAGCCAATATGGATTTGCTTCAACCCTTGCCGGCAATCGATCTCTACCAGGGAGACTGGCCCATTCGGACGTACGAAGGACAACATCCTCCGGCCCGCAGCGTGCATGGAAAGTCCGGACGTGAAGCGGAAATCGTCAACTGCATGCTGGCATCCGGAACGCTGATCGTCGGGGGCACAGTGCGGCACGCCATACTGTTCCCGAACGTTCGCGTGGATGACGGAGCGGTGGTGGAGAATTCCCTGCTCTTCGAAGGCGTCACCGTCGGCGAAGGCGCCCAGCTGCGGCGCTGCATCATCGACAAGCATGTGGCGGTGCCGCCGGGCGCCCGTATCGGCCTGGATCCGGAATGCGACGCAAAACGTTTTACGGTTTCCGAAGGCGGCATCACCGTCATACCCAAAGGCTATCGGTTCATATAGGTCGGTGAGGGCAATAACATACCTGACGAATCACGTCCTCAATACGCAATTAGCCATCGCCAATCGCCGATTTGCAGACATCCTTTTGCAACATCCTTATAGATTTGCCGCAAGGATCCAGGAACGATAAGGATAGTGCAGAAGGATGTCTGCAAATCGGCGATTGGCGATGGCTAATTGCTGATTTGATTCCTCAAGAGTGTTTTCTCCCTCACTGAGGAGGGCAGTTGCTCCGAGCATCTGATTTTTCGTACCAAACCCACACGATTTAAATTCCCCATCTTGTCGATTTTGCGGTGGTGTGTTCGACTAACCCGTGGAGGCACCAATGGCAAATTCAAAATCGTTTACTCGTTTCCTTCCACCTGCAGCACGGATTCTGCTGGGACTTCCCCTATTCGCATCCGGCCTTTTCGGCCTTCTGAACCTCACGCCGCAACCCACGACGCCGCTCGCCGAAGGAGCGATGGCGTTTGCAGATGCCTTGACGAAATCCGGCTACATGCTTCAGCTGATCTTCATTACGCAATTCCTGGTGGGAGCGCTTCTTTTGAGCAACCGCTTCGTGCCCCTCGCGCTGGCTCTCTTTGCACCGTTCATCGTGAACGCCATGGCGTTTCACATTTTCCTCGAGCACACGGGCCTGCCCATTGCGGCGATTTTCCTTCTGCTGGAGCTCTACCTGGCATGGAAATACAGAAACGCATACGCAACGATGCTCGCCCCGAAACATCAGGTCGCCGGGTCTTGAACTTCGCGTAACCGCCGCTCCAGAAATCTCCGCTCGCTGTCGTTGGTGACCAGTGCCAGCGCGCGCGTATAACTCTTCGCGGCCTTATCGAATGTTCCGATGCGACGTAACATGTCGGCGCGTGCCGAATGCAGAAGGTGGTAGCTCTCAAGATTGCCTTCCGCGACAAGCGCGTCGATCAATTCCAACCCGCGCTGCGGCCCCTCCGCCATGGCGACCGCTACCGCTCGATTCAACGACACGATCGGCGATGGCTGAAGCCTTTCCAGAAGACCGTACAGCTGAACGATCTGTGCCCAGTCGGTATCTTCGGATCGCGCAGCCTGGCAATGCAGCGCCGCAATGGCAGCCTGCACGGAAAACGGACCGGGGCCGCCGCGCAAAGACTCTTCGACCAGTGGAATAGCCTCCGCAATTTGAGGGCGATTCCACCGTTTCCGGTCCTGCTGTTCGAGAAGAATCAGATCGCCGGCATCGTCCATGCGCGCATTGCGGCGGGAGTCGTGGAGCAGCATCAGGGCGAGAAGCGCCGTTGCCTCAGGTGCGGACCGCGGAGTCATCAGGGAACAAACGAGGCGCGCAAGCCGTATGGCATCGCTGCAAAGATCCGCACGAACCAGCGTCTCGCTGCGAGTTGCGGCATAGCCTTCGTTGAAGATGAGATAGATCACGGTGAGCACGGCGTCCAGCCGGGCCGGCAGTTCGTCGGCTGCGGGCACCGCGTATGGAATTCCCGCATCGCGAATCTTGCGCTGGGCGCGAACCAGGCGTTGCGCCATCGTGGCCGGAGGCACCAGATACGCGCGGGCAATCTCATCGGTTTCCAGACCGCAGAGTGTGCGGAGCGTCAAGGCCACCTGCGCGTCGTGTGCAATGGCCGGATGGCAGCACGTGAAGATCAGTCGAAGCCGATCGTCGGGAATGTCGCTGGCATCGAGATCCGCCTCGTCGACGGTCGGTTCCTTTTCGGCACCCAGGGATTCCAGTTTTTCCGCAAATCGAATGCGGCGGCGGATTCGGTCCACCGCCTTGTGACGGGCCGCCTGAATGATCCATGCCCGGGGAAATTCGGGAATGCCGGACTCTCGCCACTGATCCACGGCGGCGGCAAAGGCTTCCTGCGCGACCTCCTCGGCCAGTTCGAAATCGCCGTAGAGGCGAATTAGAGTCGCGACAATCCGCCCCCAGTCGGAGCGGTAGACCTTCTCGATTTCGAGGTTTGCATCCAGTAGCATGATCAAGAATAGATTTTTTCTGGCAGAGTGTCGATTACCGCCCTTATTGTTCGACTTACCAACGGAGGCAGACAATGAAATACATGTTGCTGGTTTACCTGGAAGAAAACGCACTGAATGAGACCGAGCGAGCCGACTGCTACGTCAAGTCTGCCCGGCTCGCTCAGGACATCCATGCCAAAGGGCAGTTCATCGGCGCTTCGCCTCTTCATCCCGTCGCGACCGCAACCAGCGTTCGCGTCCGTGAAGGAAAGAAGATCGTCACCGATGGGCCGTTTGCCGAAACCCGCGAACAACTGGGCGGCTACTACCTGATTGAGGGGAAGAACCTCGATGAAGCCATCGGCATCGCCGAACGCATTCCCGGCGCACGATTCGGAACCATTGAGATTCGCCCGGTTATGGAAATCAGCGGACTGCCGGCCGATTAATTTTTTAACAACCCTGTCGATTTTGAAGAATGTCGTTCGACTTCAGATCAGAAATTAGAAAAGGAGACCAATATGCGATTCATGATGATTGTGAAAGCCAGTAAAGACAGCGAAGCCGGCGTGATGCCAACCAACGAGCTGATATCCGCCATGACAAAGTACAACGAGCAACTCGTCAATGCCGGGGTCATGTTGGATGGCGCCGGGCTTCAGGCCAGCTCGAAGGGCGTCCGCATCCGATTCAACGGTTCCCAGCGCTCCGTCATCGACGGTCCCTTCGCAGAAACGAAGGAACTCATTTCCGGTTACTGGATCATCAAGGTGAAATCCCGGGAAGAAGCCATCGAATGGGCAAAGCGGGCTCCGTTTCAGGAAGGCGAACTGGAACTGCGGCAGTACTTCGAAATGGAAGACTTCGAGCCCAGCGAAGCCATCGAGGAAGCAAAGGCCCTGGGAAAGAAGATGGGCAAGCTCTAGTTCCCTTTCAGGAGGACAATTATGAAGATCTTTGGCAAACCCCTTTCCGAGTACATCCGCTTTGCAAAACTGTTCCTGATTCTGATTTTTGCCGCCGGGGTAACCCGGCTGGCGCTCTCACTGAACGGCGCGCCGAACGAGACCACTCGGTGGTTCACGATGACAGGCCTGGCGTGGATCGGCGTGATCTACTTTTCAATCCGGGTGCACACCACGGGGTTTGGCAGCTACAAGCAGCTGCTGGTGATTCTTGTTCTCCAGGACTGGATCGCACAGGCGATTGCCATCACCGGAATTATCATCGCCATGTCGACCGGGATGGACAATGTCTTCAGCGCTCCGGAGTTCGCCTTTGGCAGCGACGGCAAGACCTGGCTTCACCTGGGAGCCCATATCTTTATCGGTACAACAGCCGGAGCGCTGATGCCCTGGGGCATCGGCTCCCTGATCCTGGCAGCGACGCGAAAGCTCACGCGAAAGTCGGCGAACTTCGGTTCCACGTCAATGGAGCAATCATGAAAGAACTCACGACATACCTGACGTTCAATGGCAACTGCCGTCAGGCCATGGAATTCTACAAGCGGTGTCTGGGAGGGGAGCTTTTTCTCATGCCACTCTCGGAAGCGCCCGGAGAAACGCCGAAGAATGCCAAAGACCTGATCATGCATGCGAACCTGAGAAACGGGTCGATCGCCCTGATGGCGTCCGACACTTGGGGAGATCACCCGTTTCAAAAGGGAAACAACTTCTCCATCTGCGTCGCTCCGGAAAGTGTCAACGAAGCCGAGAAGCTTTTCGGCGCACTCGCGGATAAAGGCACGATCACGATGCCTCTTCAGGACACATTCTGGGGCGCCCGGTTTGGAACGCTCACGGATCAATTCGGCATCAACTGGATGGTCAATTTCGAAAAACCGAAGGTGTAACGATTGCCAGCGCAATGCCACCTAAAACCATCGCAGATGCAATGACCAGACGGGGCGAGAGCATCTCGCCCAGGAAAACCACGCCGGCCGTGGCAGCAAGAATGGGAACGGCGAGTTGAACCACGGCCGCTCGAGTTGCCGTGAGTCCCCGCAAAGCCGAGTACCAGATCACGTATCCCGCTCCGGATGCCACAACACCGGACATTACAGCGAAGAGCGCGCCAATTCCTTCGATATGGAATTGTGAGATCGTCAACAGACTCACCGCAAAAATCAGCGGTACGGACCGCACAAAGTTACTTGTCGTCTGCGCCAGTGGGCTCGCTGCCCCGCGTCCCCGCAACGAATATGCCCCCCAGCCGAAACCGGCCAGCGACATCAGCGCCGCACCGGGCAGTGAAGGTGTTCCGACACCAGGAAGAAGAAGATAAACGAGTCCGACTATCGACAATCCCATACCGAACCACTGCAAAGGCCGAGGACGCTCGCCCTTCCAAAGGCCGGCAGTGATCATGGTCAGTTGAACAACGCCGAAGAGAATCAGTGCACCTGCAGCAGCGGACACCCGGGTGTACGCGAATGAAAACGGAATCGCATACAAAAACAAAATGCCGGCCGATGTCCACGAACCGGCGGCCAATCCGCGCTTTCCCGTAAATGAACTGACGACCAACAGCGTCAGCGCGCCGGAAGCGAACCGAATCGTGGAGAAGCTCGCGGGATCAATGGCGCCATTGCGGAGTGCGACTCGGCACAGTACGGAATTGGCCGCAAACGCAGCAAGCGCAAGGACTGTGCACAAGACAGTCTGCATCCGTTTGCCGTTACGGCTTGATGTTCTGATTCATGTGGAACAGGTTGCCCGGGTCGTACTTCTTTTTGATGGCGACAAGGCGGTCGTAATTTCCCTTATAGTTGTCGCGGATCCGCCCCTGGTCGTCGCCCGCCATGAAATTCACATACCCGCCGGATGACGAATGCGGCTGCAGCGCCTTGTAATAATCCTTCACCCATTTGGTGTTCTTTTCGTTGTCCGCCGGATCCGGCCACATGCCGGCGATGACCGTTGCAAACTTCGCATCGCGATACGCGAACGCCGTCGCGTCGGGCGCCACTCGTCCTGCGGCGCCGTTGATGGGATAGATATGCATGGTGGAGTTCACGACGGGAACCTTGGGTCCGAACTCGAGGTGAGCCTTGATCGCGCCATCGGTGAGATCCGTGGCAAAGGCCGCCTTCCAGTAATGCTGCAAACCGGCAGGAAGCAGCGGATCGAATAAGCCATTCAGCATCGGGTATGGCATCGGTGAAACCATCTCTGCAACGATCGGGGCCACCTTGCGGATCGGAGCGAATATCTTTTCCGCCTGATCCGGCTTGCCTGCCCAGCAGCAGACCAGAATGATGAACGTCTTGCCATGATCCGACGGCGAGATAAACGGAAGCGGCGGCGCGATCTGAAATGCCGGAAACAATCCGAGTTCTTCCGGAGCCGATTGAACGTATTCGCTATAGAACTGGAGCACATCGCGAGCTCGATCCAGCGGAAAGAAGAAAAGGCCCGCGACGATGTCCTTTACCGGGTGCAGCTGATATTCGAACGAGGTCACGACTCCGAAGTTCCCGCCGCCTCCCTGCAACGCCCAGAAGAGATCCTCGTTCTGCTTCTTGCTCGCGACAAGGAAACGGCCGTCAGCAGTGACCACATCGGCCGATATCAGGTTGTCGCAGGAGAGACCAAAGGCACGCGTGAGATATCCGATTCCGCCACCAAGTGTGAGTCCGGCGATACCCGTGGATGCGATGATGCCGCCGGTTGTGGCCAATCCAAACGCATAGGTCGCGTGGTTGAATCCCCCCCAGGTGCAGCCGCCTTCGGCGCGCACCGTTTTCGCCTGCGGATCGACGCGGATGCCTTTCATCGGTGCGAGGTCAATGACAACGCCGCCATCGTTTGTACCAAAGCCCGGCACGCTGTGGGAGCCGCCGCGGATCGAGAGATCTTTTCCACCCTCGCGAGCAAACTGGACCGTAGCCATGACATCGGCGGCATCGGTGCATCGCACGATGACGGCGGGCCGGCGATCAATCATCCCGTTGTAGACTTTTCGGGCTTCATCGTATGAGGCGTCGCCTGGAACTATCGTCGGACCTTGTACGCGAGAGCGGAGTTCTTCAAGAGTTGACATGGTATCCCCCTTTTTTGCCGACCAACTTTCTCACAGATTTCGTCGGCCCGACAAGGCCTTGAGTTCAGATTGGCGCGAAGTTAGATGGTCGAGCAATCGCCCCTCCTGGCCAGGAGGGGCGATCGTTCGTTTGTGCTGTTCTCTTCTCTAACGTTACTCCCCGCCCAGATGCACACTCGCGGTCCACACATCCGTGTAAGGCACGCCGCCCTGCTGATTGGCGCGGCGCACGGCTTCGGCATCGGGGGCTCGAAAGAGGCAAACCATGCGGCGTCCGTCATTTCCCAGAAAGCTTTCGACATACTCCGCACCGTGAAGGTCGAGACACCATCCCGATTTCCGCAGCGCGTTCGAAACGAAGTCCGACGTCACGGTTTCCGGAAACAGACGTTCCACCACGACGAACTCCGAGTCGGGATTTCCGGGATTTGCATCGCTGCTGCCTTGAAGATTGGTGCACGTCCATGCGGAATTGAAGGGAACCCTGGCCTGGCTCTCCGCATCCCTCACGGACTCGGCGTCCGGCGCTTCAAAGAGACACAGCATCCGGCGATGATCACGCGAAAAAAAGGACTTCCGAAAGCGCACGCTCCGGATCTGGTGACAGCTGGCGCCTGCCATTTCCAAAGCCACAATGTCTTCGAAGCGGATCGGCGAATCAAATCGCCGTTCGACGAGTACGAGTTCCATGGGTCACTCCTTCCATTGCACGCCGCACATGCGCGGCCAGCGGAGCAGGGTTCGTTTGCAGTAGGGCTTTTTCGTGGCGCGCGGAATCCTTCCCGCATCCCTTCAACGCGCATCGCAACAGGACGACGTGGGCCATCGCAGTTTCGCTTGGCCGTTCCAGAATGCCTGCCAATCGCAATGCTTCTTCGCCGCGCGCCCGGGCTTTTTCGAAACTGCCGCGCTCGATATCGCCGTTGGCGGCGCGCAGCAATGCGTAGGACAAACGGTGCTTGGCGTCGGCGATTCTCAACGACTCGATTGCCGCATCGATTTCTTCGGCCGCGTCGTGGCCCGAAGCTTCTTCCGCCAACGCCGCAAGGCAGCGTGCGAACGGAGCTTCGCTGCCCTCGCGCAGTTTAGCGGCCAGTGCAACGAGATCGCGGCATAACGCCGATGCGGTATGGGAATCGTTTCGTTCCAGTTCCAGCACGGTGAGATGTTCCAGCGTGCGAAACTCGCCCTCGCGGTCGCCCTCGCGTTGCGAAAGTTCCCGGGCATGATGGAACAGCGTGGCCGCGTCATCCCATGCTCCCTGATGAAAGCGAAGCATTCCCAGCGCATCGGAAATCGCGACAGATTCGACACCGGCCTGTGCCGCACGGGCTCTGGCCTCGAGCGCGAGGGCTTCTGCCTGTCCCAGGTCGCGTTCCAGCAATGCCAGGCACCGCGCGGCCTCCGCCATTGCCACGACCTGTTCCTTTGCATTCGCGCCGCGTGCGATAAATTCAGCACGCAACGAGTGCCGTCTGGCATCGGGCCAGTCTCCTCGTTCCCAACGCAGATAACTCAAGAGGTGAAAGCCGCGCCTGGCGTGGACCACGTCGCCGTGAAACAGGGCACGTTCAGACAGGCCTTCAATCATTGCCGCCGTCTCTTCGACATTCCAGGGACGGCGAGCCGCAAGGCTCACTTCCATCAACTCAATCTGAAGTCCCACTCGCTCGGGTTCCGGCAGCGTTTCGGAATAGCGCATGCCGCTGCGCGCAAAACTGACGGCCTCGCCGTTGGCGTATATCTTGAGACAGCATCGACCCGCTTCGGCGGAGGCTCGGGCGGCTGTTGCCGTGTCCCCTGCCAATGCCGCGTGATGCGCAATTTCAGCGCATATCGTCGTGGCGGAACATCCCTTCGAATCCCCGCACGCTTCCCTTTCGAACATCTGGGCAATGCGGGAATGCATGAGCCTGCGGCGGGGTTCGGAAAGATCGTCATACACCGAGCGCCGCACGACATTGTGCGTAAAGCCGAATGCGGGCGAGCTCGCGACGGGAGGGTTTTCTCGCAGCAGGCCGTGACGATCCAGAATCTCAATGGCGGTCGTGAGGTCATGAACATCGAGAGCGACGATCGATGCCAGACGCTGAAAGCTGAATGTGGAACCCAGAACTGCGGCCCACCTCAGAACATCGCCGGCAGAAAGCGGCAACCGATCGATACGATCCCGTATCAACACCGAACATCCGGCATCCATTCCTTCGCCGGGCCGGTCCGCTGCCCTTGCGAGCTCGATGGCATAGAGAGGATTGCCCGCACTTTCTTCGAATATCGAATCGACATCGACGTCCGGAGAAATCAGACGCGCCAGCCGCTCGGTGTCGTTTCGAGACAAGGGTGAAAGATCGATTTCCTCCATCCACCGATCCCTGCGGAACCCGCGCATCACGCGCATCATAGGCTCGTTGTCCGGAAGCTCGCCGCTGCGGGCGGCGAGCACTACCGATACCGGGCGATGGCGAGTCATGCGAACGACGTAATGGAGCAGCTCTGCGGAAGCCTCGTCGCACCACTGAACATCATCGAACTGAAGAAGCACTGGCGGCGCACTGTGAGCGCGGGCTGCGATGAGTTCAACGATCGCGGCAAACAGACGATCGCGGCCGCCCTGCCGCTCTTCTTCTCGAACCAGGCCCAACAGCGGCGCGAGCTCTTCGCGAAGCACATCCCCCATGGCCGAAGGATGGAGGGATCGAATGGCGTCTATCCAGGGACCATAAGGCCGGCGCGCCTCGGCCTCGTAGGATCGGCCCTGAAGAACAGTGCCTCCGGCGCCGGCCGCAAGCTCGGCAAGGAATCGGCTCTTGCCAATCCCCTGTTCTCCGGTAATCAGAAACACTCCACCCTGGCGGCTGTCTCGCGCTTTGTCCAGCCTGGCGCGCACGCGGGCATGCTCGTTTCCTCTTCCGATCATTTCGATTTTCGCGCCCCATTGGGGAAGACTTTCATCGATGGATGCGCGAGGCATCCGATCCGGCTGGGATGGAACATTCCGCACCGAGGATTTGCCGTCTCCTAATTCAATGGCCAGTCGATTTCCAATTTCGATGACCTGTCTGGCTTCCGACTGGCGGCCGAGTCGAACCAGAAAGCCGGACAGCGTGGACCGCGCATGCTCGTCAAACGGATCTCTTTCCACGAGGAGACGAGCGTAAGGCATCGCTTCTGATGCGTTTTCCGCCAGGTGACTCACGATGGACCGGAGAATCGAAACGTGGTGAGCCTGAGCGTCCTCTCGCTCGGCAACCAGCCACGACTGGAAGCCGTATTCGGGGAGTTCGAGTCCTTCAAGAAACGAACCGCGAAACAGGGATGCCAGATCCTGGAGTTCCTTCAATGTCATCGAAGACACTCCTCGCTGGATACTGTCGCGCACCGTATGGAAATCGATGGTCGCACCCATCGCGCTGAACTCTACGGTTTCGCGGTCGGCGAGAATCCTTGTCTGTTGCGCTTCGTCCACGAGCGGACGGATTTTGCTGAGACACCATCGCAGACCGCCTTTGGGATCGTCCGCGACATCCCACAAGAGGTCCGTCAGCCGATCCCGCCGGTGTTGTCGCCGGCTGGCAACCAGATATGCCAGTATCGCCCGAGCTTTTTTTGAAGACGGAAGTTCAATCCGTCGATTTCCCCGTCGTATCTCCAGGGGTCCCAGGAGATTGATGGAGAGAAGATTCGAACTCTTCATAGAATTCCACGAATTCTTCCGCATTTACCACGGGACTTACAACGATTATTCAAACGGTTGTGCCCGATTGTAGCTTTCGGCGGCGGAAATCCGACGCCACACAAAGGAGAATCACAATGAGCACGACAATCGAAAGCACGAACGAGACGAACAACGGCTGGCCCAATTACAGCTACGAAGCAACGCTTGAAGCATCGGACAAAATCAACTGGCGCGTCGAGGACCTGATTGGAGGCGACAAACGCCTCGATTTCACAAAGCCATTCCTTCCGGAATCGCTCGCGCGCTGCGATGCCCTGGATTTCCTCTCATCCGAGGAACGCCTCGTCCTCAATCAGATTCGAGGACATGGTTATCTCTACACGTTTGGACTCGTCGAAGAGTTCATTCTGCCGTTCGTGCTGGATCATGCACGACCGCTGCTGCGCGGCAACGATGCCCGCGTTCGGGCGTTCCTGAATTTCGCGGGCGAAGAAGCCAAGCACATCGATCTCTTCAAGCGGTTTCGCGCCGACTTTTTGAGTTCATTCGGCACGGAATGTGAGGTCATTGGCCCGCCCGAAGCGGTCGCACAGGCGATACTTTCCAAACACCCGCTGGCCGTGGCCCTCGTCATTCTGCACATCGAATGGATGACGCAGCGGCATTACCTGGATAGCGTGGCGGAAAACCACAAGCTGGATCCGCAATTCAAAAGCCTGCTCCGGCATCACTGGATGGAAGAGTCGCAGCACGCCAAACTCGACACGCTCATGGTTCACGCCATCAGCGACACCTGCTCGGTTCAGGAATGCTCCAACTCCATCAACGGGTATCTTGAAATCGGCGGCATGCTGGATGGCGCACTGACGCAGCAGGTGCAATTCGATCTCGAAAGCCTGAAACGAGCTACTGGCCGCGCATTCACGCCGGAGGAGACAGATCGATTTCTTGAAGTTCAGCAGCAGGCATTGCGCTGGACTTTCCTGGGAAGCGGTATGTCGCATCGGAACTTTCTGAATACGGTCGAACTGGTGAGTGCCGGAGCCCGCGCAAAGCTGGAAGAGATCGCCCCGGTCTTCAGCTGATGTTTGTCCCCATGCCAAGGGAGGGGCCATTGCCCCTCCTGGCCAGGAGGGGTGGCGCGAAGCGCCGGGGTGGTTGTTCCAGATCGAAGGATTCTGCCAGTTGAACTTGAACCACCACCCCGTCTGCGCCTTCGGCGCAGCCACCCCTCCTGGCCAGGAGGGGCGATCTCCGCCTACAATCAATCGCGATCGAATAGCTCCTTGATGGGAGCGCCGGGGAAGGGCTTGAACCCTTTATCGAGGAGCTTCTGTGACAAGCCCTGCTCGGTGATCTGCCCTGTGAGCCTGAACATTGTCGGGAGAAAATTGAAACTATCGTAGGGTCGATCCACGGCGAGCCCCTCGGGAATGCCGGTGGAGCGGCCGCCCACAAACATCAACGTAGAATGAGTAGACTGCCGAAGGAACGAGCCGTGATTGCCGCCGGGGTTGAGACCTCGATAGTTGAAATTCCAGTGGTCGTTCGCAAATATGATGAAGTCCGGTTGAGCCAGCCGCCGCTTCCGATTGTAAAACCGCATCAGCAGATCTTTATCCGAATCGGAGCCATTGCCAACGTCTTGAGAGAATGCAAACTGATCGTGAATGCTGATCACACCATTCGAATACCGGGTTGCATAGACCGCTTCCAGCCAATCCTGCTCGGTGTGCCACGATTCCAGCCAGGCCTGACGCTCTTCAGGCGGCATTGGAAGGTCTTCCCACAGTTCCAGTGGCAGCTTGTCTTCCCACGGAGAAGTCAAAAACAGGACTTCGCCGGTGGCCGATTGTTTCAACTCGCGGACTGGCAAATACCGAATACGCGACTGGCCATCATCTCCGCGCCGGCCGAGAATCAACGCCTGCCGGTTGTTGTCTCCATGCAGCCAGACGGCATCGTCGACCGGCAATATGTCTGGTGGAAGAACAGCTCGAAGCGATTCAGCCGGAATGGCAACTGCGACAAAATCCACCGGCCTCGAACTGACGGCAGCCTGCACATTGTTCTGCGTGCGAATCTGCTCCAGAAGTGAGAAGTAGTCGATGCGGACAAAACTCTTCGTCATGTCCAGAGATCCATCGCCGCTCAACACCAATCCCTCACTCGATGGCCCGGCCACGTAGTTCTGCAATTGGTAAACCGAATTTGTCCCGCCCACGGAATGCCCCGCAATCACTTCGTCAATTTTTGTGCTGATGGGATTGAAGGTTTCCGGCTGCAGCGCGATCAACTTTCCCAGGCTGCGAACATAGACCGCATACTTCGCTTCGTCGGCTTTCATCGCCGCCATGGTGGCCGGTCGAGGCGGCGCGGGGTCTTTCACTTTAGACACCGGCCGGGATTCCATCTGCTGAATGGATCGGTGCATGGCCGCCAGTTCCTGCTGCAGTTGAGAATACAGAAGCTTCCAGGACTCGCGCCTGCGATCGACAACCGCGAAGAACGCATCCGTCGCGGCTCGGCGCAGATCGGGCTTCAGGTCCTTGCGAGCCAGTTGCTGCCACAGGATTTGGAGAGTATTCAGATCCGAATCCCGAAGATAGATGGATGCCCGTTCGTTGCCGTCTGCATCCAGCAGCATCGTCGGATATTTGTCGGACTGACCCTTCAGATAATACGAAGCTGGAGAAGCCGTCGTGATCAGGGGAAGGGTCGGCGGCTGCGGCTTCAGTGCATAGTCTCCAAGCGGCGGCCGGTTCGTCACAATATGATGGCCGCCTCCCTTCGCGCTGGCGAACAGATTAATCAGGTTGTAGCCCTGACTATAGACCGCGGGATCGGTGTTCATTCCATGATCGGAAATGAGAACCAGCACGGTCCGGTCCGCAAGTGGAGACTTCTCTATCGTTGCCCAGACAGCACCAACCGCATTGTCAATCTCCTGAAGTGCACGTTGCAGGGCTTCGGGTTCTCGATTCACGTGTGCGGTGTGGTCGAATTCCGGAAGCAGCAAATCCAGATAGCGCACCTGAGGGTCTTTGAGTTTCTCGATCAAGTCGCGCTCCAGAACATCGAGGAAAAGTGTGCCGCCGTCGAGCCCGATGGTCCACTCATCGAGCCAGCCTTTCGGGCTCTGCAATGAAAACAACCGTGACGCGCTTTTCGGATTCGACATCAATCCCCGCGACAACAGCTGAAGACTCACGAATTTCTCCGAGATGGCGTACGCGTCCGAGAACAACGGCAGTCTCTGTTCATCCAGGACCTGAACCGCCGGTGTGGCAGTGGCGCTTCCAGTGGAATTTCTCAATATGTGCGTGAACATATTGAGGTAGTCATACGAGCGGAGAGTCAGCCGGTCGAACTCCAGATTGCCCTTGATCACAGAAGGCTGACCGGTATCGAGCAGCGCCCACGACGGACCGGATAGACTCAGCCCACGGTTGTAGAAATTCCTAAATTGAGTGCCGTGACCATAAAAGAGGTAGTCGATCCATGGGAGAACACTCTTGCCCGTGTAGGGATCTTTCCGATGAACGTAGGAATCCAGTGTGTCGAACGGCAGCCCGTCCACCTTGAGAATCACAACGCGGTCGACAGCGCACCAGGCGTCCGAGCCACAGCAGAGGAGGAAAACAAGGGCGGCAAAACAAGGAGACCAGCTTTTCTTGAACCGCTTAATCATTCCCAGCTGCCCGCAGGGAGATAACTGCGTCGAGGGGACGATCACCCGCAGGCTTCGACTGACCTTCTCCAAGATAACCGGCACTCAATGTGCGCCACACCGGTGACAGAGAAGTATCCTGTGCGATCTGCTGCAGCTTCTTGCGGGATGCCGTGGTATTCACCTGGTGAAGAGTTTCCAGGCAGGCCTGACGGACATCATCGTCACGGCTCTGGTCAAAAATGCGATAGGCCGTGTCCGCCAGTGCAAACTGCGATAAGGAATCGCTGATTGAGACGTCGCGCAAGGCCTGTTGAACCTTGCCAAGATCCCAATGGATATCGATGTCGGAACCGGATTTAACCACGTCACGCAGGAAATTGGTCTGATTCGCATTTCGCCGTTGCGCCTCAAGGATGGCATAGGAGTCCGGTCGCTCTTGCTCATGATGCCGGAATAGACCGAATGTTGCCACACCGCCCGCACGAAAAAGGAACTTTGAAAAGTCACTATGCGCAGACGTGGTCAATTCCGCGCGGCGGTCGCGATCCAGGTCGACGACGAGTCCGTTGGAGCTGTACGCGTATGCCAGGAGTGCATGGTACTGACTTCGGGCAAGCACGACCTCCGTGGCCATATCGTTTTCCAGTGGATTCATGGCGACACTTTCAACACGGCGGCCGATTTCCAAACGCATACCTTCACTGATGCCGGCATTTGCGGAGAGCACCATTTTCAGCTGGGAATACGATTCCACTCTGGACGGCTGGAACAGATCCACGCCCATCCGCCGGGTAGCAACGCGTGCGGCAGTGCGACCAAATCGGATAGCCAGGTTTGCAAAGGGAGATGCGGTAAATACCCTGGTTCCTATTTTTTCGAAGGCGACGTGCGAGAGCTCGCGAGCTTTCGCGTTGAGCGGCTTCCGAAAATCAATCAGGAGGACTGGGATTTTGGGATGGTCCAGCCCATATAACGCCAGAGGTATCATCTCCACTTCCCGGACTGCATTGGCGCCATCCGAGACGCGGCGGTTTTCCGAATCAAAATACCAGGTCTCCGTCGGGCCGTGCCAGTTCATCAGGGCTTTGTCGCCCCACGGCTTGCTGATATTGAGAAACCGGCCATCAAACGCTTTTTGCCGTTGTTCCTTCAGGTCGTTCCTGGCAACCCAGAGCAAGGCGTGCGTCGCGGTTCCATCGGGAAGGAGCAGCGGTTCGAAATAGAGGCCTTCGGACTCACTCCGCTGGCGCAACAAGTCCCAATTGCGTGCGCAGGACTGGCGCATCGCAATCATCCGCTTGTTATAAAAGCGCTCCAGCTGAGAGTTGTTCAACAGCGGCGCCAGGGTATTGTTGCGCTCCGCAAAGCGTTGTTGAAGCTGACGCCGCTCGGAATCGGACAACACCGCCAGTTCGGAAAATGCGTCGTCCATATCGAACGCCATTGCGGCGCGAGAAAGCTGCATCTCCAGATACTGCGACCGGTTATAGCCGTAAGTTTGAATCGCAGTCTCGATCAGGTAGATTTTCGGATCCAGAACCGCGCCTCGGAGCGCCATGCTCCAAATGCCTTTCCACAGCCGATCCTCTTCGACCGAAAGGTCCAGTACCGGCGAAGGCGTCCCGATCTTCGACGTGCGGGCATTTCCAACCCGGCTATAGACGAAAGGTGTTGCCGAAGCGACACGCTGCTTGAGCCCCGGGGCTATATAGGTGTGAACCCAGACGTAGCGAAGGCGGTGAACGTCCGGATCGGCACTCCCAAGCGTATCCCGCAGAACGCTGATCAGTGGAACTTCGGCGTCGTCACCGTTTGACTCCGGATGCTCGGTGAAGAACATCGTCAGCAGTTCAGCGCCATTATCAATCGGCAATACTTCGAATCGAACAAATGCGGCGGCCGCCGGCAGACTGTCCGGCGCATTGGATGCTCTGTTCTCGGCGAACGTAGTTGTGGAGCATGCCAGGATGAGAAGCAATCCAAGACCAGGCCGCAAGCAGCCCCAAACATTAAATTGAGCGTTTCGATTCACCAGAGTGTTCCTGATTGAGCCAATGTTCTACCAGCATTGGAGGGCGGATCAAAACGTTATCCACGCAACCTGTAAGAAGGAACAGGGGATCTGACGACTGTCCTATCAATCAACGGCGGGAGAAACTGCGCCGTGGCGATTCAGTCCCCTTTCCTCCGCGATGGCCTTGCGGCCGTACTTCAGGTACAAGGCCGGAATCACAATCATGTTGAGAAACGTCGATGTGACGATTCCACCGAGAATGACCACGGCCATCGGCTGCTGAATTTCCTTTCCGGGTTGGCCAACTCCCATTGCCAGAGGAATCAGACCGACACCCGTTACCAGCGCGGTCATCAGAATGGGGCTGAGACGCTCCATGGACCCCTGAATGATCGACTGGCGAAACGGGACGCCCTCCTCCTTGATCAGATGCTGGTAGTGAGTGATCAGCATGATGCCATTTCGCGTCGCTATTCCGAACAACGTGATGAAACCGATCAATGATGCAATCGACAGCGTTCCCCCCGAAACAAACACCATGACGACTCCGCCGATCAGAGCCAGCGGCAGGTTCGCCATGACCAGAAGCGCCAACCGCCCCGATCCCAGAGCGAGATAAAGCAGGAGAAATATTCCCGCAATCGCAACCACAGACATGATTGTGATTTGGCGAGAGGCCGCCTCCTGCGCTTCAAACTGGCCGCCGTACTGCACGAAATATCCTTCCGGCATCGGAACGTCGCGAGCGACCTTCTTCCGTATCTCATCGATGACGGAACCCAGATCCCGATTCGATACGTTGGCCTGAACGATAATCCGCCGCTGCACGTTCTCGCGGTTGATCGTGTTCGGGCCCTGATCCACCCGGACTTCCGCCACCTGGCTGATTGGCACCTTGGCGCCGGCAGGTGTATCGATCAATGTCGACGCAATGGACTCCACGGATTGCCGCGAGGCATCGTCGAATCTCACGACCAGATCGTACGTCCGCTGATCTTCCAGCACCTGCGACACGGCTTCCCCGTTGAATGCGACATCGACAGTTTCCGCCAGTTGATCCGCACGCAGGCCGAGAGCGCCCGCCGCACGTCGGTCGAGATTGATCTGAACCTGAGGAACTCCCGTTTGAGGTTCCAGCATCAGATCGACCAACCCCGGCACATTTTCGAGAGTCTTACGAATTTCCTCACCCTTATTGCGCAGCGTTACCAGATCCGGTCCAAACAACTTGATTGCGATTTGAGCACGCGTACCGGAAAGCAGATGGTCGATGCGGTGGGATATCGGCTGCCCGACTTCGGACACTACACCCGGAATCTGCGCCATGTTCTGACGCACTTCCTCCATCACGGCCGTATGCGGACGGTCCGACGGCCGGGTGACCACTTCAATCTCGCTCATGTTCACTCCCGCCGCATGTTCGTCGAGTTCGGCGCGACCGGTTCGGCGCGTTGTGGAAACGACTTCGGGGGTCCGGTGCAGGGCTTCTTCCACCGTACGTCCAATCCGGTTGGACTCCTGCAGCGATGTGCCTGGCGGAAGCGTGATGTTGATGTTCAACGCTCCTTCATTGAATGCGGGTAGGAATTCGCGTCCCATGAGGGGAAACATCATCACCGCGACGATCAGCAGGGCAATCGAACCGCTGATGATTTGAAACGGATGCTCCAGCGTCCACTCCAGGGTTGTCGCATAGCGCGCCTTCAGCCACGTCACCAGCCACGAGTCCTTCTGCTCACGAAGCAACGTCGACCTGCCGAGAAGGTAGTAGCAAAGTGCGGGAGTCACGGTTAGCGCCACCAGCAGCGAGGCCGCGATGGAAGTAATGTACGCGAAAGCCAGCGGCGCAAACATCCGTCCCTCGAACCCGCCCAGATTGAAAAGCGGCAGGAATACCAGAACGATGATCAGCGTCGCAAACACAATCGAGTTTCGAATTTCGCTCGATGCTTTGTAGATGACCGTTTCCGGAGCTTCGACAAACCCGACATTGGCGTTCTGCTTCAGTCGTCGAAATACGTTCTCCACGTCGATGATGGCGTCGTCAACGAGTTCGCCAATCGCGATCGCAAGGCCGCCCAACGTCATGGTATTGATACCGATGCCAAAGTAGCTCATCGCGATGATCGCGGTGATGAGCGACAGCGGTATCGCCGTCAGGCTGATCACGGTTGTACGGAAGTTCCACAGGAACAGAAAAAGGACGAGCGCGACCAGGATCCCGCCTTCTTCCAGCGCGCGTTGAACATTGTCGATGGCTCGCTCGATGAAAGCCGCCTGCTGGAATGCTTTTGTTTCAACTGTCACATCGTCCGGCAGCGTTGCCCGGAGTCCCGCAAGCGCGGCTTCCACTTGTTTCGTCACTTCGATGGTGTTGGCGTTGGGTTGCTTCTGGATGGTCGCCACCACGTCGGCGTGCATATTGAAACTGCCGTCGCCGCGCTTCAATGCGGGGCCCAGTTGCACGGCGGCAATGTTTTTCACCAGGATCGGTGTTCCGTTCCTGACGGTGATCACGGAGTTGGCCAGGTCTTCGATGGAGTTCACCCGGCCTCGTGCGCGAATCAAGTACTCTTCGGTGGGACGTTCCAGAAAACCACCTGAAGAATTCACGTTGGATCCGCCGACGGCGTCCATGACCTGGCGGAGCGATAGTCCAAAGTCGCGAAGCTTTGCGGGATCCACGAGAACCTGAAATTGTTTCGTGTCGCCTCCAATAATCATGACCTGGGCGACGCCCGCAACGCCGAGAAGCCTGGGGCGCACGACCCAATCCGCGAGCGAACGCAAATCCATTGAGGATGTTTTCGTGCTGGTAATCGAAATGAGCATGATTTCACCCATCGTCGATGCAATCGGCCCCAGCACCGGCGCGCGAATGCCGCGGGGAAGACGGACCTGCGCAAGCTTTTCGGTAACGAGTTGGCGCGCCCTGTAAATGTCTGTGCCGAGATTGAATTCCACAAACACGATGGAAATTCCCGCTGCGGAATTCGATCGGACGCGAAACACTCCTGCCGTTCCGTTCATCGACGATTCAATCGGCAGGCTCACGAGCGACTCAACTTCTTCCGGAGCCATGCCGTGTGATTCGGTGAGAATCGTCACCGTTGGTGCTGTCAGATCGGGAAACACGTCAACCGGTGCGCGAACCGCAAGCACTCCTCCGTAGACAAGCAGAGCTGCCGCGAACACCAGAACGATGAGACGGTTCTTAATGGACCACTGAATAATCTTGTTCAACATCGTGATCTCTTAAACCTCGTGCGTATGTGCGCCGGCGTTGGCGGGTCGCAGTTCCTGAAGCTTCAATTGATATGCGCCCTGTGTGACAACGCGCTCTCCTGCTCTTACTCCGGAAATGATGGCCACCGTACCGCCATACTCATCGCCAAGGACCACATCGCGCCGCTCAAACTCTTCGCCGGACAAAAGTACGTAGACGATCTTTTTGCCTTCGTTGTCGAGTACCGCTTCCCTGGGGACGAGTAGTACCGGAACGGGAGTTCCGCCAGCCAGCCTCAGGTTTGCCTGCATCCCGATGCGCAGGTCTTCCGATGCGTTAGAGACTTCGAAAATAGCGGTCACCGTGCGGCTCTGCTCGTCGACAACCTTGCCAATGTTGACGAGACGCCCGTGAAACTCCCGGTCTGGAAAAGCCGCGATCGTAAAGGCCGCCTGCCCTTCTTTCGCAAGCTTTCCGAGATCCTTTTCAAACACTGGCGCTTCCACCCACACCGTATCCAACGCGACGATTTCGATGATCGTGTCGCCCGGCGCCACCTGCTCGCCGCTGGCCTTTCGAACGTCGACGACGGTGCCGGCGATGGGCGATCGAACGTCATAGGTTGCGCCTGCTGCGGAGCGCGATGACGTCAGAGTCTGCAGCGCTTTAAGCTGTTCGCGTACGGCTTCCAGCTGAGAGGCGGCAACCGTTCGAGCAAGCTCATCGGATTCCAGGGCCTTGGCCGAATACGCTTTCTTCTCGAAGAGACGCTGCGAACGGCCGAGGTCGTGCGTGGCTTCCTCAAGCCGGGCTCGGGCCTCGATTTCATTCTGGGTGAGTCTTCGTCGCTCGGCTTCAACGCGCACATTTTCGATTTCCACCTGATTGTTCGCAGCCTGAATTTGAGCAAGTTCGGCAGCCGTGGATGTCTGAACCAGCGTTGCGAGTAACTGGCCCGGTGAAACCTGTTGTCCGATGCGAGGCAGGGATCCGCTCTGGATAATCCCGCCGACCGGCGGGGCAACGACGGCACGCTTTGTTGGTACCGGCACGACGCGGCCCGTCGACAGTATCTGCGGAGCCTTCATGGACTCTTCGGCCCTGGCCAGTTTCAACTTGATGAGCCACTGCTGCTCCATGAGAAATGCGACTCGGCCCGTCGTCGCTGTTGCGGGGCCGGCCGATTCCTCTTCAGTAGACCGATGACCACGCCAGATGAAAATTGCCGCAGCTGCCGCGCCAATGAAAATCACGAGCACCGCAACCCAAACGACATTGCCTGTTTTGGAATTCTTCATGGCTGGAGCTCCCTTCCTGCAGCGAGTTCGAGTGCGACGATGCTCGCCTGATAGTCAAATAGTGTTCTGAAATATTGTTGCCGAACTTCGCTGCGCGTTTTCTGAGCGTCCAGAACGGGAAGCAACTCACTTCCGCCTTCTTCATATGCCGCCAGCGAGATGTTTCGGGCCTCGTCAGCCTGACGGAGCAGATCGCTTTGAAATGTCTCGACGAGTTCCCGTGATGTCTGAAGAGCGGCATAGGCCGATTCGACCTCAGCGAGGACATGATTGCGCACCAGTTGCAACCGGACCTGCGCGGATTTGATGTCGGTTTCGGCCCGGTTGATTTCCGTTTCGTTGTGATCACGGACCTTCAGCGGAATACTCACGCCAAACAGTAAGGTATTGTCGTTGCCCACCCGCTTGTATCCGGCGAAGGGGCTCAGGTCCATCTTGCTTCGACCACGCTCCAGGGCGAGGCGCTCATTCGCCGCCGTCAGTTCCGCCATTGCCGCAAGGACATCGGTGCGCTCATTGACAGCACTCTGGCGGACGGAGTTCAGATCGACGTTCACCGGTCGAAAGGTCAGTTCCCCACTCAGCTGCGAACTGAAGGAAACCAAAGTCCCGAGTTTCTCCACCAGTCGAATTGTTGCCTGCCGGAGAGCAAGGTCGGCTTGCCGAACGCTGGAATCAAACTTCACACGTTCAAGGCGGACTTTGATCAGGTCCAGCTCGGGAATGGCTCCTTCCTGAAAACGAGTCACGTTGAATTGAAGCAGCTGATCGAAGGTCTGGCGGCTTTCGGTGGCGACATCCAGGGTGGAGCGAGCGAGCAACGCCTCGTAGTACATGCGTTTCAAGTCGGCAAGGCCTCGGCGCATGGTGTCCTCGAACTGCGCTTCCGCCGCGGACACGGTGGCGTTGGAGGCCTTCTCGCGCAAGGATAGTTTTCCACCAAGCTCGAAAGTTTCGGTGTACGTTGCACCGATTTCGTAGAGATCGCCGAAAGACGTGGGACCGTTGATCGGCATGTTTTCCGCTGTCACCGTAAGCGATGGATTTGGGCGCAGTCTTGCGGCAATTTGATCCGCCCGTGTGCGTTCCAACTTGAATCGTGCCGCCTGAAGTTCCAGGTTATTCTGAAGATACGTGTCAATGACCCGCTGAAGGTTGAGTTCGGACGCTTGCTGCGCGAATGCAGCTTCGGCCGGAAGGATCAGAAGGAGTGTGAGTAGAACGATTCGCTTATTCATGATTCATTCCACCTTGAAATCCTTCAATGGCAGGCGCTCATCGACCTTGGCGTTCTTGATATGAAACTCGATGTCGTACTCGCCGGATTGCGGAATACTGAGCTGAGCGACATAGATTCCGGTGACTTTCCCGATCTTTGCGACGGCGTCAGCGACGGATTCGGCCGTCCCCTTTCGCCGGACCTTGAGCGATACCTGGGCCTGTTCAACAGGCGATCCATCCGAGAGGTCCGTTAAATGAATTCGGAACTGGCTGGGCTTGCCCGCGTGCAGCGGTTCATATTCAAAAAAGTTTTCCAGCCGATCCGTAAATTCAGTTCGCGCTATCGCCTCTGGCTCGACTTCGGCTGCGGGCACGGCTGCGGGTTTCGGCTCCGAACACCCCATCAGGGCGAGCGCTGGTACCTGCAGCATCAGCAGCACTGCTGCTTTCAATAAGTTCTTCATCGAAGGTTCATCTTCCGAAATCTAGGTTGTTGGAACGAAGGACGCCACTCGCGCCCATCGCAATTCAGGCGTGTTAAACGGAGGGTGGAGATCGGGGTCTGGACGGTTGTGCGACGGGAGGACCGTGCGCCTGTGGGATCGACGCGATGGTGACTTGCTCATGGCCTTCGGGAAGCGGAATCGACAGCCTTACTGAAAGGTCAATTGCCATCTCGAAGGATGCCGAGGGCGTTTTGCAGACGAAGAAGTCGATCCAGCGCGCGTTCGCGTGAGAATGCGGGACTTCCAGTTCTGGATTGGAATGGGAGTCTACTTCTGCAATTTCCCAGAAATGAGCGTGGACGAAGGATGCGGCACTGCCATGATCATCTCTATCGTGATGGTGAAAAAGAGGTGCAGTGAACAAAACCAGAAACACTGCCCACACACCCAGACAAGCCGCGAACAGTTGCATCCGAAAGATTCTCGTGCACATCCGCGAAACAAGTCAACGGGAACAAAATCCCGGCCCGCTTTTTCAGTGCTTGTCGGGATACCAGAACTTGAGATGGCAGGTTTCGCATGCCATATCGATGGCGATACTCGAGTCCGAGAGCGCCGTCGGATTCCTGGAATCGATGGCCTTCAAGGCGGGCAGGACGGAATCGTGCAGGTCGTGGGACATCTTGACCCAGCTGGCACGGTCTTTCGTGATTAAGGTTTCAATCTCATCCGGACTCAGCTGAACCTTCGGGTTGATCGCTTTCTGACCCGGTGCGGCGACATGACGGCCCGGCATCAAGATCAGGTCACTGGCTTCCATGATTGAAACGGCTCGATGCCGCACGTCTGCCCACTCCTCGTCCGTCTTCGGGAACTTTTCCTCGACTCCCTTCGGGGTCACCGATGACGAAACAGCATTGAACATGAAGTCCGCGCTCGGAACGACGATGGACGACATGATTTCCCGAATCGTGGCGGAAGCTTTGTAGTCGGATGCCGGCTCCGGTTTGGCACAACTTGCCAACACCAGGGTCAGCCCGGCAGCCGTGATAAAGAGCATTCGTATGCGCATCGACCCGCTAGTCTACTTCAATTCGGGGATTGAGGGGTCTGTCCCCATAACTCCCGAACTGCCGATGAATTTTTTTCCGCCTCATTCAGGGATGGTATATAACTGCCATTCCGCTTTCAGATACTTACGTTACGGAGGTTCAGCTGCCAGGTGCAGTTCACGTCAGGATGGCGTCGTAAAACTCGCACCTTCGGCCTGGAACCTATCGAACCACGCGTACTTCTTTCAAGCGATCCGCTGCTGGTTCCGTTCGTTGCTCCGAACAATCCCGAACCTGCGACTCTCGAACTGATTCTCCCCACCGCCACCATCCAATGGGATGCCGGCGGCGATGGGACATCCTGGAATGACAAGTTCAATTGGACAGACGATCGACTCCCCGGACTCACTGACGATGTTCTGATCGATACCAATGCCCCGGTCGTTCATTCCACCGGCTCCAATTCCATTCACAGCCTCAAGTCCATTTCACCGCTGGTCTTTTCGGGAGGCAGTCTTTCGATTGAGTTCGGCGCGGAAGCTGCGGACTTCACCCTGAGTGGCGGCAACCTCACCGGTGCGGGACAAGTGACGCTGACAGGATCAGCGAACTGGACCGCCGGCTCGATGACCGGCGCCGGCCTTACCGTCGTGGCCGATGGGTCGACATTGAAGTTGACTGGAACATCCGATAAGGATCTGGTCGCACGGCAGTTGGATAACGAAGGAACCGTCGTCTGGGGCGACGGCCGGTTTCGAACCGGCAGCGGAGCCGTCATCTGGAATAAAGGTCTCTGGGACATCCAGAACTCCGGCGATCAGCTGATGTCCAACAGCGACTACGGCGGCGCGATGTCGACGTTCGTCAACGACGGCACCTTTCGCAGATCCGAAGGATCGGGCACGACAACCAGCGACATCCTTTTTGCTCTCACAGGCGGAATAGTTTCCGTTGTCTCCGGCATCGTTCAATTTCGAAATTCCGTGACGAGCCAGGCCGGTCACTTCGACGTCGCGGCAGCGGGCACCGCTCTGTTCTCCACTGGACCGCTCTACGCGTTTAACGTCGACTCCACCTTCTCGGGTGCCGGACTCATCCGACTTACCGGCGGAACGGCGGTACTGGAAGGCCTGTTGAAAATTCCCCGGTTGGCACTGGCTGGCGGAACCATGGACATTGAAGGGTCGGCAGAGATCGCCGACCTTACATTCAATTCCGGATTATTGACCGGGCCCGGCCAGCTCACACTGACCGGCACATCCAGCTGGTCCGGCAACGTGATGACCGGCGGCGGGAAAACCGTCGTGGCAGCCGGCGGAACTCTGGATATCACGACCGCGGCCGATAAGGATTTCGTCAATCGCCAGCTGGAAAATAACGGAACACTTCTCTGGACCGGCGGCAGGATCCGTACGGGTAGCGGCTCGTCCATAACCAACAACGGCATTCTGGATATCCGCGCCGATCAAATCCTTTTCAACAGCGATTTCGGTGGGACGATGTCGAGCATCGTCAACTCGGGAACCTTGAAGAAATCGGCCGGAAGCGGAAGCGTGCTCATTGACGTCCCACTGACGAGCAATGGCGGTACCGTGTCGGCCGAAGTCGGAACCATCCAGTTGCGAAACAACGTCACCAGCACGGCAACCCACTTTGAAGCGTCGACCAGCGCCGCCGTCCTCTTCGTGTCGGGTGGCAGCAATTCGTTCAACGGCGCCACGACATTTACCGGGGCCGGAGCCATTCGCATCCTGAACGGAACGGACTCTTTTTCCGGAACCGTTACTACCGGCAACCTGGAATTCGGAGGAGGCAACCTCGCCGGGACGTTCTCCTTGAACGGCACGCTTCTCTGGACCGGCGGAACCATGATCAGCGCCGGCACCCTTACGGTCTCTCCAGGAAGCTTGCTGCTTCTCCAGGGAGGCTCCGACAAAGACATCGTCGGGAAAACCATCGACAACTTCGGAACCGTAACGTGGTCCGGAGGCCGCATTCGGACGGGCAGCGGCAGCCAGCTGATCAACCATGGCCTTTGGGACATCCAGGTCGATCAGCAGATGTTCAATTCGGACTACGGCGGGACCATGTCGTCGTTCATCAATGATGGAACCCTGCGCAAGTCACCGGGAACGGGAACCGCGCTGATCGATATCAGTTCCATCCAGATCGGTCTGGTGGACGTCCTTTCCGGCGCGATCCTCTTTCGTGGCAATCTTGCGGCGACCTCTGCAACGTTCAACTCTCGATCGGGAACGGTCATCGGCTTCGGGGATGGGGGCTACACCTTTGACGGAGAAACCCTGTTCACTGGAGCGGGCATCAATCGCATCACCGGCAATGGAGTAACCTTCAACGGCACCGTACACTCGCAGAACCTGCAGTACGCCGGCGGGAACCTCGCCGGTACCTTTACCCTCGACGGGGTTCTTCTTTGGACCGGCGGGACCATCAACAGCCTGGGCACGATGACGATCCCAACGGGAAGCACGCTGATTCTTTCGGGCGGCAACGACAAGGACATCGTTGGCAAGACCATCGACAATTCCGGTACCGTTGTCTGGGCCGGTGGCCGAATCCGAACCGGTAGCGGAGCGCAGCTGTTGAATCACGGCCTGTGGGATATCCAGGTGGACCAGCCGATATTCAACAGCGACCTGGGCGGCACCATGTCGGCCTTCATCAACGACGGAACACTGAAGAAGTCCTCGGGTGGGGGAACAACCAACATCGCGATTACCTTCACCAACAGCGCAGCCGTTCAAACCCTGACCGGCACGCTGCTGTTCACCGGCAATACCGAAAACAATGGCGGCACATTCGATGCGAGCACTGGAACCTTTATCGGATTCGGGAACGCCGGCTACACCTTCAACGACGGAACCGAATTCAAGGGCGCCGGCTCCATACGCATCACGGGCGGAGGCGCGAACTTCACCGGCATCATTCATTCCCAAAACCTGGAATTTGCCGGAGGAAACCTGGCCGGCACGTTTACCCTCGACGGCTCGTTGCTCTGGACGAATGGAACGATCAACAGCACGGGCACGCTGACCATACCCAACAGGAGTACGCTGACCCTCGCCGGCGGCAGCGACAAGGACATCGTCGGAAAGACCATCGACAATTTTGGAACCGTGATCTGGGCGGGTGGCCGTTTCCGCACCGGATTTGGAACTCAACTGCGCAATCACGGGCTGTGGGATATCCAGGTCGACCAGATCCTGTTCAACAGTGACTACGGCGGCAACATGTCGACGTTCACCAACGACGGGATCATGCGCAAGTCCGCGGGCAGCGGCGGTGCCAATATTGCAATTACGATGAGCAACAGCGCTCTGGTTGAAAATCGGAGTGGCAACCTGTTCTTCACCGGCAACACGGATAACTCCGGAACCTTCGATGTCGTTCTGGGATCGCAGATAGTATTTGGCAATGCCGGCTATTCCTTCAATGACGGAACCGTCTTCAACGGGGCCGGCGTGAATCGCATCGTCGGCGGCAACGTGACTTTCAGCGGCAACATCAACACCACGCATTTGGAATTTATCGGCGGCAACATTGGCGGTTCCTTCACCGTCGCAGGCACGATGCTCTGGACCGGCGGGACGATGCTGGCCGCCGGGACACTCACGATTGCTGACGGCAGCGTGCTGACGATGGCTGGGGGCTCCGATAAGGATTTCGTCGGAAGAACCCTCGAAAACTTTGGAACCCTCATCTGGGCAGGTGGCCGTTTCCGCACCGGATTTGGAACTCAACTGCACAATCTCGGGCTCTGGGATATCCAGGTCGATCAACCGATGTTCAACAGCGATTACGGCGGCAACATGTCGACATTCACCAATGACGGAACCCTCCGAAAATCTGCGGGGGCTGGCGCCGCCAGCATTGCTATTGCGGTGAGTAACAACGGCCAAATTGAAAACCACAGCGGCACAATTTTTTTCAGCGGCAACACCGACAACTCGGGCAACTTCAACGCAAGCGCTAACACTTTGATCAGCTTCGGCGGCGCCGGGTTCTTATTTAAGAATGGCTCCATTCTTTCGGGCGCCGGAGTGAATCGAATCGCCAGTGGCACTGCCACGCTGACCGGCATCGTGACTGCTTCGAATATCGAGTTCACCGGAGGGAACCTCGAAGGCACCTTCACTCTCCAGGGCTCGATGCTCTGGACCGGTGGCACGATCATCAGCCCGGGAGTTTTCACACTCGCTTCTGACGCTACGCTGACAATGACAGGCGGTTCGGACAAGGACATCGTTGGCCGAACGATCGAAAACTTCGGAACGGTTGTCTGGTCCGGCGGCCGTATGCGCACCGGCTTCGGATCCCAGCTTCGAAACCACGGACTGTGGGAATTCCAGGTCGACCAGGTCCTGTTCAATTCCGACTACGGCGGCAATATGTCGACGTTTTCCAATGACGGGACGCTGCGCAAATCCGCAGGTACGGGCACCACGCAGGTCTCCGTAACGTTCGACAACTCCGGCACTGTCGATGTCCGGACAGGCACTCTGTATATCGAGAGTGCATTCGCGAACTTTACCGGCGGCAACACCTTGAACGGTGGCACATGGATCGTCGCCGGCCGGCTGATGTGGATCGGCGCGAGCGTCGCAATCAACAATGCCGCCGTCGTGCTGGATGGCCTGACATCCGCCATCACCGATCCGAGTGGAAACGACGCGCTCGCGCCGTACCTTAGTCAGGTTGGCAGCAGCGGCGTTCTGGAATTGCGCAACGGCAGGAACTTCACAACGATTGGCGGGATCACCAATCTCGGCACGCTGCATGTCGGATCTGGCAGCGTCTTCCTCGTTCAGGGCACGCTGACGCTGGGCCCGTCAAGTCGCCTCATTTCGGAGATCACTGGAACGGCTCCGGGCAGCATCGGACTTGTCGACGTTTCCGGCACGGCTGCGCTGAATGGAATTCTTGCGGCAGCATTCGCGAGTGGATTCACCGCCACTGTTGGCGACGTATTGACGGTGGTTCGCTTCGCAAGTTCCACCGGAGCTTTCAACGGATTCGAAGGACTCGTCCTGCCCAGCGGTATGTTCTTTGGTGCCCAGGTACTCGCAGGCTCCGTCGTTCTCGTTGCAAACCGCTCGCCGTTGACGGTTGTGAACATTTCGCCTTCCGGATTCCTGAATCACCAGATTGCATCGCTGGATGCGACGTTCAATCAGGCGATCGATCCTGCGAGCCTGAGCACCGCGGACATCACGCTCACAGGACCGGCCGGAATTCAACCGATCACCAGCCTGCAGTTCGTCAGCGGCAATGTGTGGCGCTTTAACTTTGCTACGGTGAATGTGGATGGCACATACAGCGTTCGGATTGGCCCGAACATTCTGGATGTGCGCGGCATTCCCATGAATCAGGACCTGGATGCCATCGCCGGCGAAGCAGAGGACAACTTCTCCGGATCGTTTACTCTGGACCGCGCACCGCCGATCGTAGATGTCGTCGACATTGCGCCAGGCCTCATTCTGATTCATTTTCTGGAAGCCGGAGGCCTGGACACTTCCACTCTCGCCACCGCATCGAACTACGTGTTGGCCAGCGGTGGCGCCGCCCTCACCGATCGAATCCGCAGTATTACGGTCACACCCGATGCGACGGGAGCAATGGTCCGACTGGACATTCAACCGTCACTTGGAGCCGGCACCTACGAACTGACAATTGTTGCCGCCGGCATTCGGGATCTTGCAGGCAACAGCTTGAATGGCGGCACGAACAGCGTGACGCAGGACACCCTCGCGCCGGAGCCCATAGACCCACCTTCCGGCATTGTCGGCTGGTGGCGCGCTGCCGGCGATGCGACCGACGAAGCCGGACTGAACAATGCCACGCTGCGCAACGGCACCAGCATCACGGCCGGACTCGTGGGTCAGGCCTTCGCATTTGACGGCGTCGATGATTTCGTGGAGTTGCCGGCAAGTCCGGCGCTGCTCGGACTCACCCAGGGAACCATCGAACTCTGGACGCGCATTCTCAGCCTGGATGAAAACCAGGTTCGACTGTTCAGCGTTTCGGATCAGGGCCCCGTGGCTTTCAACTCCGACAGCTGGGGCATCGACTATCGATCCACTGGCGCCATCGAGGTCTACCTTATTAATGCTGGCCAGATTGTTATGGCAGCCTTCACACCGGCAGGCACGATTCACGACACGAACTTCCATCACATCGCGGTGGTTGCGGATGGAGCAAACCCGATTCAGGTCTATGTCGATGGAGTGCTCCAGCCGCTTACCGCTCCGTTCAGCACAACGGCCGATCGATTCTTCGGACACGCGACTCGTGCAGACACGATCTCCATCGGTGGATTGCGGCGCGACACGCTCTTTGCCGAAGGTGCGAAAGTCATCGACGAATTGACCATCTACAACCGGCCGCTCTCCGGCACGGAGATCCAGGCCATTGTCGCCGCAGGTGGGGCAGGAAAACTCCCGTTTGAAAATAATCCCGGGCCAGCCAATGAACTTCGAATCAGCCTCAACGATGGACTGACGGCGTTATTCGGTCAGATTCCAAACTGGCTGTCGCTGTTTAACCTCGATCAGTTTGTTTCCACTGTCACAGGGCTGCCTCTGTTCCAGCTGCCCGTCGTGACGATGAGTTTGAACACTCTCTTTGGCCTGGCTTCCAGAGTCGGTTCAACTCCTGTTCCGTCTATTCCTGAAGTCACCGGAACCGACGACCTGGTTCACAAACTACGGGCAGCAGGCTTCAGCGTGCTCTCGATCGTTGGCGGATCCGAAGATGTCCCTGCCGGAATTCCCGGCGAATTGATTCGGGTGAGCCTGCCAGTCGTCCTCGGAAGCCTGACGTCCGCAACATCCGGCTCGAACACCATCAACGCCGCGACTTCCGGCGTCCTCTCTGGAATCACACCGACAGCAAGCATCCATGGAAACGTGAGCTGGATTGGCGATCTGAATCTCTCGCTGGAGTTCGGAATCGATGCCAACGGCTTCTTTGTTTCCGAAGACTCGCAATTCGAACTCGACGTCGACGGTAACGGTGCCGTCAGCGGCAACATCGATTTCGCAGGACATCCTCTCCTAAGCGTAAACGGAACCGCCTCCGCGGACCTGACCGCCGGCCTCGCACTGACGCGAACGCTGCGCGTCAATGACTTCAACGATTCTCCGCTGACGTACTTCCGACCGTTGGCAGACGGGACCGCATCGCTGGCAATCGACCATGTTGTTGCGGGCCCGCTCGATTTCAGCTGGCGCGGCGATTTCACGGCATCGACGTCTGCTGCGGGCGGAGTGAGTGTGAGCATTGCGTCGGCGTTGAATGGATCTCTCACGATTCCATTTCTCAAAAGTTCGACGACCGGCGATCCCCTCACCATTACTCTGATTGGGTCGTTTTCAACCGCCGATCAGATCTGGACATTGACCGGGACGTTCAGCGGCACGCCAAAACTCGGCGGATTCGCGTTGGATCCGGTTAACGTCACGGTGAAGCTGCAGAACTCCACTCTGAGCGGAACCCTCAACACACGCCTCATCACACCGTTCGGCGATCAGAACATCAACCTCGCCGAAGATGCGGATATCTCATTCGATCCAGGCACGCTGACGCTAAACCGAGATTTCAACCTCGGCACGAAAAAAATTGGATCCGCAGTTTCCCTGGAGGGTGTCGTCCTTCACGTGAGTTTCTCTGGAAACTTCGACACCGGCTCATTCAGTGGAAGCATCGGTGTGAACGCGACGTCCGCAGCCCTGCTTCCGGGTACGGGATCGGGATTCGCGCATGCCACCGGGCTGAGCGGTTCGCTCAACAGTTCGGGCAAACTCGTCCTTAACGCCGCCTCCGGGGATATCGCGCTTGGTGGAGGCGTACAACTTCTCTTCGGTGATTCCGACGCGGCCACGCCTCCCGGCCTGGAGATCACGCTGGATCCGGCAGAGACCGCTTCCGATGCGGCAATCGCAACGATTCGACAGCTTCGCCTGGATTTTCCCGGCACCGACCTCAGCGGATTGAAATTCCTGCTCGATTCCACTCAGGTGGATTCCTTCACCGTGCGGAGAAACGGCGCGGACATTGCTTTGACCTTCGCGGCAGCCAGCGCTTGGTTCGGCGCCCAGGCCAATCCATTCGTGACGATTACGAATCCACGGCTGACGTTGTCGCTCGGTGTAACAGCCTCCAGCACGACGATAGGCGAGTTCACCGTAACGCCTGCTATCGCGCTGAGTGCGACATCGGCAACGCTCTTTCCTGGCATCGCGGGTCAGACGTTCTCGACAACATTGACGGGAATCACCGGTTCGATCAACTTGCCGCCGCTGCAGATTCAACCCGGAACGGATCCCGCGACAATTCCGCTGAATCCCGTGGTCCGTCTCCACGCGAATGCGATCCTCGTCACCATCCGGGAAACCTTGCTCCGCCTGGACGCCGGCAACGTGGATCTGAGCATCGATCCGGCTCACATCGACGCCGATACAGTGCTGGCCACCATCTCCGAAGCGCACCTGAGTTCGCCGGATCTTCCGCGGGCGCCGCCATTGACGCTCAATGGAATTACGATTCGTAGAAACGGCATCACCATCGGCAGCGCAACTCTGGGCGGTCCTGGAACCAATGCGGAGCTCGGATCGAACCCGGTAATCCTGTCGGTGCCGGACTTCACACTGGCCGTCACCAACCTTTCTTTGAACGTCAGTGATGCCGGCGACATCACAGGAAGCATTGGCGGAACCGTCGAGTTCTCCGCATCGTCCGCAACGTTGTTCCCCTCTCTCACCATCACAGCGAGCGTCCTTGACGACAATGCCGGCGATTCCCTGCCCGGACTGCACGGGGTGTTCGACCTCGTCCATGGCGGGGTCACGATCACCGCACGAAAGTTCACCGCATCCGTAGCCGGCGTCTTTGAGTTAACCGCGCTTCCTGATGGCGCAACTCCAGCAGTCACTATCCATCTCGGCTCGGCGATTCTGCCTGGCGACGATGTACTTCATGTGACGCATGCCATCGCCTCAATTTCGGCGCTGGGTGTGGCCCAGCCCGGGCATTTGGTTCCGACGATCGAATTCTCAGACTTTGGTCTTCGCGCGAATGGCAACTACTTTCAGGCAGGTGCGGCCGTCAACATTCCTCCGGGTTACACCACCGGACTCGGCGTTGCCGGATTTCTGCCGGTGGAAGTAGACGCCATCACGGTGGATTTCCCCGACCCGGACAACATCGACAGTTTCCTGCTGAGCGTTAACGGCCGGTTCCTCATCGCGAACCTGCAGCAGCAACTTGGATTCACGCCTGTCATTCGCGTCGGCAGTCCAGCCACCGAGTATTCCGGGGCAAACAACGGAGCGTTTTCATTCCAGCTGAATGTTCAATCCCTGAAGAACGGCGTCATCGAGCCGGTGAATTTCGGCCCGATCACAATCGGTGTTGCCGACCTGGTAATTCCGGATGCCGCGGGTTTTGACATCACATTTGCCGGTGAGGTCACGCTGGGTGGCTACATTCAGGGAATTTACCAGCCGAACATCAGCGGCTTCTTTACCGTCACGGGGTCCAATCCCAGCTCGAGCATACAGGCCGGAGCCCGCGTCAATTTCACCGGCACGTTGGTGCCGACAATCCCGGGCGGGTCTCTCGGTGCGGGAGGAACGCTGAGCCTCGACGGCATCCTCGCACTCACTGTGAATGGAGACGGCAGTCCGGTAGCGGGCAGCGCGGCGTTCGGATTCCATCTGGGCATTCGGGCCACGGTGACGACGTCTTCGCCATTCATATCCATCATCGTGGACCGGCCGCAGTTGACGAGCGTGCACATCGCGAATCTCGTCATCGATCTGCCATCGCCACAGGATTCCGTTGTGCACATTCTGGTCGAAGCCATCGACTTGTTCCTGAGCACGCCGGGACCGCAGGGTGAAGTGGCAAAGCTGACCGGACTCACACTGACGCTTCCGGACTTCCCGGGATTTGAAGCACACATCGCCGAAGCTCTCGTCTTCCGCAATCCGAACAAGCTGGTCATTACTGGGGCGGGCCTGCAAATGTCCGGATCCATCGGAGCCAGCCCAACGCTGATGACATTCGAAGATCTGCGGCTGACGATGAATCTTGCGATTCTCTTCGAAGGCGACATCACCGACCAGACGACCTGGGGCAATTTCTCCCTGGATCCAACGGCGACGAACACTGTAAAGATTTCGGCGCTGTCCGCTTCGCTGTTCCCGGATGAACATTCTTTCTTCACGGCAGAAGTTAACCCGGACGGCATTCACACCACGAACAACCCCGAAGATCCAGCATGGAAAGGCATTTCCGGCTCGTTGAATCTCGTTACTGGCGAGCTCACGTTACGCGCTGGAGACTTCCATCTGCTGATCGCGAACATTTTGGAGGTCAAAGCCCAGAACATTGCGTTTCATTTCGGGCCCTCCACGCTGAACAATCGATCCGCGGAGATTGCCAGCCTGGAGCAAGCCGATTTGTTCCTGCTGCCGCTAAAGGATGCGAACGGCGATCCGTTCCACATCGTGTTGAACAACCTGTCAATTCGCGGTGATGGATTCACGCTGGGCAGCGCGACGTTCATTGCCGGAGATCTTCCGCCTCCGGCATTTGAAAATCTTTTCGCACTGAATGATCTGACCGTGACGGTCACCGACGTCGTGTTCAATACGGCCACTGGATTCCGCGCTGGCTCTCTCGTGGTCTCCGCGTCTTCTGCCAATCTTCTGAGTTCGCCAGGGGGAGACAGCCTCATTCATCTGGAAACCTTCGAGAACGTTCCCGGCTTCCGCGCAACGCTGGCCCCAGGGGCGTTCACGATTGAAAGCGGCCGCGCAACGTTGACGATCGGAGATATTTTCCTCGCGACAGCGGAGCATCCAACGCTTCAACTGGGCCCCGCAGCAACCGGCCCGGTCTTCCATGCCGCAACCATCGAAGCGACAATCCCCGTGCTTCCGGGTCTTGGCGTGACGCTCTTCAATGTCCAACTCGATCGCAATGGGAACCTGGATCTTACGAGAGTTGTCGTCGACGTCAGCGGGCTGTCCGCAGCGCTGGGCATTGCGGATTTCCTGCCCTTCGACCTCGATGACGTCAAGATAGCCATTGGTAACGATGCGAATCATGATGACATTCGCGACGAAGACACGAATGCGAATGGCATTAAAGACGCCGGCGAGACATGGGGCTTCACGGATTTTGCTATCACAACGGAAGGGCATTTCAATTTCGCTGCCCTGGCGGACTTGCCGTTCACTCCCATTCTCCGTATTGGCGACCAGAACAATCTGCGGGAAGTCACGGAAGACACACCCCAGTCGGAAAGTACCTTCAAGTTCACCATCATTATTGAAGACAGCGGCCGACACATACGTCTCCAGGACTTCGGTCCTGTCACCATCGGCTTTGAAAATCTCGTTCTCGGTCCCGTCACCCTGGAAGGCACGATCACTCTTGGCGGATATCAGGATGGCGCGTTCGTTCCCACATTCGGCGGTCACCTGGCAATTGCGGCGGGCTTCGACGACATCGAAGGTGAAGCGGCAATCGATCTGACCGGCCGGCTGGATTTGACGGATCCGACGCCTCAGGAGGAGACATCTGGAATCTTTAAGGTCGCAACACTCACGCTCGATGGCACATTCACGATCAGTTTCCGGTTCGGCGAAGTCATCGAAGTGCAGAACGCCGCCCTCCACTTCAGCCTTGCCACGAGCGCGCGACTCAGCACCAATCCGGATACATTCGATATCTCGCTGGACGACCTCGCATTTGCCGGACTCGATGTCGACCTGATCCGCATCGCCTTCGGCGATGTGGTCACCATGCAATCGACCGGTATCGCGCTCGACTTCAATCCGGATCCCGGCAAACCGCTGTTCAAGGCGGAGACTCTCTCCGTGCTATTCGGCGATCCCGATGATCCGACCAGCGATAATCCACTCAACGGATGGAGCGGCACTGCAGGTCCGATTGGCATTGGCATGCACCTGGAGAATGGTGAGCCCCGCGTCAACGTTTACCTGCTCGACGGCTTTGGTGTGACGATCCATGTTGGCGATGGGGAGAAACTTGGCCTTCCCGACTGGGTTCCTCTCGAAGTGCGCAACCTGGGATTCCGATTCAATGAAGGAGCGCTCGGCGACGGCGGTGCGGACCTGACGGACGAAACAACGGCACGGCGGTTCGTCGATCTCACCCTGGATTCGGTGCCGTTCACGGTTACATTCTCCGGAGGATTGAAGATTACGGAGAGTTGGCCGATATCGGCGCAGCTCGATGGTCTCGAGGTGGATCTGCACAAGTTGCTCGTCGGGGAATTCCCGATCACGAACCTCGACGGTATTGAAGTACTGGTCGCACCGTTTGAGATCGGCCCGGTCACAATTGGGGGCGGCTTCGGGCTTCACCTGCTCCGCGGCGATGACGGCGAAATCCTCACGACGCCGGCGAATCCCGCTCTCGGTATTCCGGAACTTCCTGTCATCTATGGCCGTATCGTCGGGCAGTTTTCCTATGACGGCATCGGCATTGGCGTCGATATCGTCGTCAGCCAGTACGGGCCGGTGCTTGCGCGATTGCTTGCCGGTGCTCCAATCCCGATCGGACTCATTGTCGGCGCCCTTGTCGGAAGTGTTGTTCCCGGCGTGGGCACGGCGGCCGGCGCATCCATTGGGGATCGTACTGGATTTATCCTGACCGGCTTCGAAGGCGGATTCGTCTTCGACGGTAAACCGCTGCCGCACATCGAAGACCCGGTCGACATTCTTTACAATCATGACATTCATTTCCCCCTGGCGATCTCGACAACTTCCATACGCAACGCCGTGCAGAAAGCAGCGGAGGAAGGCGTCTTCACCTGGAATCGTGGATTCACTTTCGCGATCAGCGGAGTCCTCACCAATACGTACGTCGCAGGAATGATCGGAGCGAAAGTCACGCTTGGCGCCAACATCGGGTTCGATTTGTCGGAGCTGCCTTCGCCGGTGGAGCCGCCAGCGGACGCGCCGCCGGGCGGAGTCGGCGCGTTCGTCGACAGTGTGGGATTCCAGCTCTTCGGCATTGGCGACCTCCAGGTGATCGGAATGCCGTTGGCGAGCGTCGGATTGATGTTCGATTTCGACGATCCGCTGAATCCCATACTCGACATGGCGTTCGCACTGCCTGGTTCTCCGGGGAGCCCTCTCGCGCTGATACTGCCGGTGCGTGCCACATTCGGTGTTCAGCTGAAAACCGAAGGCATCGTGGAAGGAATCGGGCTCGCCGTCCAGGCATTCGTGCAGAAGCTTGCCGATGGTGCGCTGCCGATCGGGCAGGAGTTCTTCAACGCGGTACTCAACGAAGTCGCCGGCCGGCTGCAGTCGAATCACCTGAAGCGCTTGTCGCAGATCCTGCTCGATGTCGACGGACACAACGGAGTCGACGCCGCCGAGAACCAGGTCGTCATTACTGCCGCGCTGCTCAGGACGCGTTTCCAGAACCTCGCTTTGGACGTTGACGTTTTCTCCAATGCCGCAGATGCCTTCATGACGGAACTGCTGAACGTCGGGTTCTATGTGATCAACCATCCCGAGCAGTTCGGAACCTTCACGGATCTCGATGCGGTACTGAACGACCCATTCTTTGCCACGATCACGGAATTGATGCCCGCCGATTCACCGCAGCGGTCCGGAGCAAAGGTACTCGCAGCAATTGCCAGGGTCATTGGACAGGCGATGCTCGAACCGGTAACGGGCAACACCGGCTTGACGATTCTCGACACGCTGAATCCGTCGCTGACAATTAAGGGCTACACGCAGCCGGTAATCCTCGGCATCCCGTTTGGCGCATCGAAGGAAGAAGTCGTTCTCACCATCGACAAGACCGGCGTCTCGTTCAGCATGAAGTCTTCGGTGCTTTCGTGGTTCTTTGGATTCGGATCGGTGATCCTCGAACGCTTCCTGATGGTCCCGGATCTGGAACTGACCATGGGCTTCAGCCTGCCCATTGGCTCCAACTTCACGGACATTCTGAAAGGCACTGCGCCGCTGACGATCGACGCGCTTGATAAAAACTGGGGCGTCGATATCGAAGGGGATATTTCGATTGGCGGGTTCCATGTCGCAAGCGTCAAGGGACTGCTGGTGACACCAAGCATGAATCCCGACGAGGTCAATACGTTCCTCGCCGATCGCATTCAAAAAGCATTCGACCCGATCACCGGCGAACCGGATCTGACGGCTCATATCGCGCCAGGCAAAATTCCAATCGACAGTCAGGAACGATACGACACCATTCTCACTCACGGTGGACTGCTGCTGTATGGACGGATTGATATTCCGCGGCTCATCACCGATCCACTGGCGGTGGTGGATGCGATTTCCCAGCTTGATCCGAGACTTCCCCAGGAGCCGCTCGAAATCCTCCAATGGGTCACCCAGGTCGCTCCACTATTGACGCAGGTGGACCAGCCGGCAAGTATCCAGATGTATATTCCGTCTCCCCTGCACGTGATGGAGGGCCTCGTTCCGCCTGACCAGGTCGAACACATCCGGCAGACGCTTGCGAACGGAAGCCAGGCGGATGCCAACGCGCTGTTCACGAATCTGTTCGGCGACATCGCCGCTCCGCTCGTCGATCGCACCAATGCGGCGGTGGAAGAGCTGTTGAACGACGCGTACCTCGAAGGCAACTGGGATGCGAAATTGTTCAGCGTCCCGCTGGGAAGCGGTCACATTGAACTAACCGAAGGAACGGGGCCCGCAGCCACGCGGCGACTGCAGGTGACGGCGCTCGATCCGCTGATCGGTTTGCGGATACAGGTGGATCTGGGCTTCCGTCCGGTGACACTCACATCCGGCGAGACCGTCCAGTTGCCTGTCGGTTCGGCACAGGTAACGATCGACCCGAGCGATCTCGACTCGATGGAAAAGATCGACGCGATGTTGGTTCGCCTGGGTCTTCCAGCCGGATTGATTTCAAGAACCGTTAATTCCGCAGGCGATGTCGAAGCCAGCTTCCGCGCCTACACGCCGGGCTTCAGCGGAGATCCGGCGGAAACCGATCGACTGAAGATCATGGGAGGATTCGGTCTCACATCGCACCTGCGCATTGCGTCGCTGATCGATGATGCGACATTTGAATTCGAGATCCCGCTGTTCGATCCCGGCGCCACCGGCATCGAAGTCTTCACTCCGGATTACACCGCCCGCGCCGCGGTGGATCAGCTGACAATACCGGGACTCACCATCGATGAGAGCAATGGCGGAAGCAATCCCCTGCTGAGCCTCAAGGATTTTGAAGCGACCATACAAAAGGTCGGAAACAGCCTGACGCTGGGATTGAATGGAGCGCTGAATGTGCTCGGCACGGAACTGAGCGTCGACGGGCAGCTGAATATTATTAGTTCTTCGCGGCCCTTTTTCGCCGGACTCACCGATCAGATCCTCGGTAATTTGAATACTGGTATTGGAGCAGCCGTGAACGGGATGGTGGCAGACGCCATTGCAGTAGCCCAGGCGAGCGCTACAACCTTGGATCGGACTAAGAACGAGACGACTGCACTGATCACAGAGATCGATACGAAGCTGCATGCCCTGTCGGCCAGCATCGCGAACCTGGGGTCGATCAATCAGATCACAGTTGCGAATCTGGTCAACGCCACGTCGACGGATATCCAGGCACGGATACAGTCCTTCGCCGACGGGCTCAAGGCCGATCCCACGCTGGCCGCTGCGATCAGCATCATTAATGCCCACCAGATCGCGCTGCTCAACGATGTCCCAAATTCCCTGACAACTCTTCCGAATCAGGTGCTGAATGCGTGGACCGCTTCAACCAGCGATGGGTCCGGCGTTGCCGGCTATCTGACCTTGTCGGGAGCCAGCGGTACGACGTTCACGCTTCAGGGCGTCGGATTCTCCGTCACTGGAACCGGCAGGCTCGAATTGAATACGACGGGGAATGCGATCACGCTTGCGGGACACAGCGTTCAGCCCGGTGGACGGATCCATATCGATGGCACGCTCACCACGGTAGGCGTCACACTTTCCGGGTCGTTTGATCTGAGCGTCGGCGAACGTAATGGAACTCGATTCATTGCGCTTGCTGTCAACGCAACGCGAACGGAGATGCTTGGAAATATCGCCGCGTTCAGTTTCGCAGTTCAGGGCGGATTTGAGATCAGCTCCCTCGGACTGGCCGGACGCCTTGCGACATCCAGTACTCAGAGCCAGTCGGGAGCACTGAACTTCACGTTGAGCGGCAGCGTGGTGTTCGAAGTGAACACGACAAACCAGGCAGTTCCGACTCTAGGGCTGGACTTGACGGCAGGCCCGTACTTCCATACGCGCCTGACCGGTCATCTGACAACGATGGGCCTCGATCTTGCCGGCACGTTCGGGTTTACGCGCGCGGGCAACGTGATCCTGCTCGACGCCAGCGCGTCCATAGATCTTAATGTCGGACAGGCCCTGCTCTACCGCTTCGGAGTCGCCGGCCAGATTCAATTGAGCGATAAAGGACTGGCGGCACGCATCACGCTGCAGCAGAAGCAGAACAATACGTCGTTGTTCGGATTCACGATGTCCGGCAGTACGACGACTCTCGAGATCAACACAACGGGCACCGATATCCCGACGTTCACACCGACTCTTCCCGGCAATGGCGGACCGTATGCGCGGGTGGTGCTGTCGCAGGGCGTCGTCACCGTCCTTGGGATGCAAGTGAATGGAACACTGACGCTGACGGTAAAACCTTCGGAAGTGTCGGTGGCTCTTAGTGGTGGAACCGTCGCGTTGAAGGCGAGCACCATCGCGGGTGCGGCCACCCTGTTCTCCGTGAGCATGCCAAACGGCACCCTGACCGTGGGCAGCAACGGGATCGCTGGAACGCTGAACGGACCTTCGGCCAGCATCACGCTGCCAGGCGGCGCGACCCTGAGCGGTGCGGTGACGGCGACGATCCTCATGTCGAACGGCGTCGCGAGCGGGACACTGGCGGTGAACGGAGGGCTCTTCCACGTACCCGGACTTGATATCAACGGCGGGTTCGCGATGACGGCTGGAACCACGGGCGTGTCGGTTGCTATCTCCGCCGGTTCAATTGCCCTGAAGGCTTCGACGGGAACCGGTGCGGCCAATCTCTTCACGCTCGGCACGCCCACCGCGTCGTTGACCCTGACCAGCACGAGCGTCACCGGCACTCTCAGCGGGTCGGCTTCGGCCGCTGCTCCCATCGCGCTCGCTGGCGGTGCAACCCTGACAGGATCGGTGACTGTCATCGTATCCATGTCCGCGACGGTTGCCACCGCGACCCTGACTGTCACCACAGGGCTCGTCCATGTTCCGGGTCTCGATATCAACGGCGGATTTGCGCTGACGATTGGAACTACCGGCGTGTCGGTCGCCGTCTCCGCCGGTTCGATGACGCTGAAGGCTTCGACATCCGTCGGTGCGGCGAATCTCTTCACGCTCGGCACGCCCACCGCGTCGCTGACGTTGACCAGCACGAGCGTCACCGGCACGCTTAGCGGATCGGCTTCGGCTGCTGCCCCCATTGCGCTGGCCGGTGGTGCGAC
>Ga0184628_10000088_pt1 | contig 48272 bp, 43 predicted proteins | sample PLM4_5_b1_FD_133149 | JGI IMG/M metagenome (GOLD analysis project Ga0184628, IMG submission 133149) | Groundwater sediment microbial communities from an aquifer in East River, Colorado, USA - PLM4_5_b1 | ecosystem: Environmental > Terrestrial > Soil > Riparian zone | place: USA: East River...
AGCTGTTCCTGAAACAGCGGCACACCGAGAGTCCGTTCCAGCACGGGCTGAAGCGCGGGATGCGCATATTCCACCGGTTCGCGTTTCTGCCGGCGCTTCAAATAAGGATGCACCATGTCTCCGGCAATCGGCCCGGGCCGGATGATGGCCACCTGCACCACGATGTCGTAAAACGTCTTTGGCTGCATGCGCGGCAGAAACGACATCTGCGCGCGGCTCTCGATTTGAAACATGCCGACGGTGTCGGCCTGCTGCAGGGCCGAGTAGACCGTGGGGTCGTCTTCCGGGAGATGCGCGAGGTCGACGTCTTCGCCGTAGTGATCGTGAATCAGCTGGATGGAATCCTCGAGCACGGCCATCATGCCGAGACCGAGCAGATCGACCTTGATGATGCCCATGTCGGCGCAGCTGTCCTTGTCCCATTGAACAACGGTGCGGTTCGGCATCGATGCGGGCTCCAGCGGAACCACGGAGTCGAGCTGTCCCTGGCAGATCACCATGCCGCCGGAGTGCTGGCCCAGATGCCGCGGCAGTTCCTGCAATCCCATGCACAGCGAGAGAAACTTTCCGATGCGGGGATGGCTCACGTCGAAGCCTGCATCGCGAAAATTTGCAGCCAATGTATCTTCCGAATCCTGGTATCCCCAGGAGCTGACGAGCTTCGTCAGCTTCTCGAGCATGTCGAAATCGAAACCCAGAACCTTTCCCACTTCACGCGCCGCAGACCTTCCGCGATATGTGATGACATTGGCTGTCATCGCGGCGCCGAGTTTTCCGTAGCGCTCGTAGACGTACTGGATCACGCGTTCGCGCTTGTCGCCGCTGGGCAGATCCAGATCGATGTCCGGCCATTCGCCGCGCTCTTCGGAAAGAAAGCGTTCGAAGAGCAGCTTCATCTTCACCGGATCGACGGCCGTGATTCCCAGCACGTAACAGACGGCGCTGTTGGCGGCCGAGCCGCGGCCCTGCACGAGAATGTCGTGGGTGCGGCAGAACTGCACGATGTCCCAGACGATCAGGAAATAGCCTTCCAGCTTGAGCTGCTGAATCAGCCGGAGCTCGCGTTCGATTTGCTTCCGTTCTTTTTCGCCGTACGGCTGGAAGCGCCGATGCGATCCGGCTTCGGTAAGTTCGCGCAGGTACGACGTCATGGTTTCGCCTGTCGGCACGGGATAGGGCGGGAACTCATATCCGAGATCTTTCAGAGTGAATTGAAGGCGTGAAGACAGCACGCTGGTGTTGGCAATGGCTTCGGGAAGGTCGCGGAACAGCTCTGTCATTTCCTTTGGAGATTTCAGGTGACGCTCGGCGTTGCGGGTGAGCAGCCGTCCGGCGGTTTCCAGTGTGCGGTAATGACGCAGGCAGGTGAACACGTCGAGTATCTCACGCGATTCGCGCGTGGCGTGGCGCACGCCGTTGGTGGCGAGGAGGGGAAGCTGGAATTCCCGCGCCAGGTCGATGGCGCGATGGTTGATGGCTTCCTCGTCGCGGTCGAAGTGGCGCTGCAGTTCGATGTAGACATTGCGGTGGCCGAAAATGTGCACGAGCCGCTGGAGTGTTTGGCGTGCTTCGGCGAGTCCGCCGCGTCGGAGGGCTGCGGTGAGCGGGCCGTGCTCACTGCCGGTCATGAAGATAAGTCCGTCGGCGAATTCTTCGAGTTCGCGTTCCGCAATCGAGATGGCGGAGCCGCCGCCTTTTGGCCCCCGCATCTTCATTCGCGTCGTGAGACGGCAGAGGTTTTGATAGCCGCGACGGGATTCGGCCAGGAGCGGGTAACAGCTGCCGTCGGTGGATGTCAGCTCCGCACCGATGTGCGGATGGATGCCCGCCTTTGTTGCGGCTTTGTGAAATTGCGGTCCGCCGTAAACGCCGTCCCGATCGAGCAGGGCCATGGCGGGCATTCCCAGCTCCGCGCCGATGCGCGCGAGTTCTTCGGGGAGGGAAGCCCCGTCGAGAAAACTGAACGCGGAGGCCGCGTGGAGTTCAATGTAGGGAGGTATGGTCATAGAAAGGATGTTGTCCGAAAATCAGCATTCAGCATTCGCCGATCGCCAATTTGGAAAATCCTTTTGCAATCAGCCTTATCAATAACTTTCCAACACAAGGGATTGCTATCGATAGTGCAGAAGGATGTTCCAGATCGGCGATCGGCGAATGCTGAATGCTGATTTCCGGACCACGGTTCTCGAATCATGATTCGTTGTGCAAAGCCCCGGAAGGGGTGATCGGACTCAGTCATACACCCCCTCCGCGAACCAGCGTCCGTTGTTGGGGTCGCAATAAACGCGGAACAACATCGAGCCCTTCTGCGTTCCCACCCGGACATCCCATTCCTCGCGGGCCCAGTGATCCTGCTGCCACCACTCACCGGAAGACTTCCACGGCCCGCTCGCCGTCGTGACCGGCCCGAAAAATCCCTGGAACGCAATCCACCGCGGCGCACCGTTGCTCAACTTCACCGTCGCCTCCAGCGGAGGACGAAACCGTCGCAGCGCCAGAGACGGAAAAGACGGCGCAGTGGCCGTCGCCGGCTTCATCGAATCGAACCGGCTCACGCGAAACGCATCCGGCCGATGCGTATCCAGTACCTCGGGCGATCCCACATTTCCCTTCCCCACCACGTGCGCAATCCGTGCCAGCGTCACCTCCAGTTTTTCCGGTTCCGGCGACAGCGGCACAAACAATCCGTTCTGCACCGCCCGCGGTTTCGCCGGAATCGCTTCCACCGAAACCCTCGTCACCGCCGCCTTCGGCGGATGCGACTCCAGATCGAGCATCAACAACTCCACGATCATCTTTGAATCGCACACCGGCATGGGCAGCTGCAGCACGCGTTCATACGCGTCCAGGTGCACGTGAACTTCATGCGTGGCGCGATGGCGCATGCGCAATCGATGGCAGATCTGATCGACAAGACGCGAAAGAACAAACCTCAGCGGTTCGAGCATCGCGATGGCGTCGTCCAGTTCCATCGTTTCCTCGAAGCGGAGCGGTTCCATGTGCGGATCCAGTGGCCGCGCGGATGCGCCGCGAGCCAGCGTGTGCAGCCGGACGCCGGCCTGGCCGAGACGTTCGGATATTTTCACCGGCGGCAATGCGGCGAAATCGTCGAATGTATGCAGACCCCATCGAAACATGGTTTCCAGAAACGGTTGTTCCGCCGTCAGCAGGGCGAGTGGAATCGATGCCAGCTGTTTTCGTTCCATGCCGCGTGGAATGACCCGCGTTCCTTCAAATCCCCGCGACGCGCAAATGGCGGCATCGGGATTTGCTGCAACCGCGACGTTCGGCTGCAGCCCGAGCAGAATCGTCTGATCGTAAAGTTGATCGGCGATCACCGCATAGGAACCGAAAAGCCGGTCGAGCCCTTCCAGATCGATGACCACGGTGTCGTGCGCAGCATCTTCCACTCGCGGCGAGAATCCGCCGGCACAGTCGAGCAAAGCCGCGTGTGCCGAGTTTTCCTGCGCCACGGATCGCTGCCGAATCGTGACGCCGGGAAAATGTTGCAGCCGCAGCCTGGTCATTCCCGGTTCGACTCCCGACTGCACGGCTGCAACGTTTGCTTCCACGACCTTCTGCAGCGCGGGATCGCCGGCATCGCTGTGAACCACAGCGATCGCCTTTCCCGAAAGCTCCGGCTCGTTACGGGCGAGCGATTGAACCTGAAAGTGAGGGATAAAAATTGAAGCAAACATTTTTAAAACCGGGTTTCAATCCGGGGTTGAATCGAAGCCGGACGATTTCGGCCATCGTGACGGAGTGCGCCAGCAGCCGGTCCTCGAACTCGAAATCCGATGCGGCGCGGATTGCCAGCGATGCGCAGGTTTTGGCGATTCCCATCCGGCTGACGATGGTCAGGATGGTCGGGGTTTTTTCAATCGAACGCTGGAATCGGAACCATGTGGATAGCGGCACCTCCTGCAAGGCTTTCGCGTCCAGGTCGCTGACATCGAGCGCGACGACGCCGAATCCTCCGCCCTGAAGCAGCAGGTCGGTGGATTTCAGCGCCTGGGTCACGTTGTGGCAGCGCACCCAGAGGAATTTTCCCGAGTGCATTCCAGGCGAGAAAGAGTCGTGGCCGTCGACCAGCGCGCAAGCTTCGTCACGGGTCATTGCCGCTGCCAGAATCGACAGCATCATGCTGGTTTTGCCGGAGGACGCTCCGCCGTAAATTTCCGTGATGGCGCCGCGGAGCAGGCCTCCGGTTCGCGCATCGAGCGCGGCGATTCCCGTGGAAACGGTTTCGCCCACACGCCGGCCCAGGTCGGTGAAAGGCGTGGTGATCCGTTCACCGAAAGAGGATTCCAACTGAGCGCGAAGAGCTGGAGCAACCATCGGAGTAAGGAAGGTATACCGTACAAGTGTTCGGTATGTCAAATGGGAGGGGCACAGGAGGGGTGGCCGAAGGCCGGGGTGGTAGGTCAAATCCCAAACGAATTCTCTGTTTGAACTTGTCTACCTCCCCGGCTCGCCAGGCTCGCCGTCCCCTCCTGTTCCAGGAGGGGAGTTTCATTCCCCTTTTCGCTGATTAGTGACAAATGGAGAATTCCTCTTTAGTTACGCAAAAGGGGAATTGTTTTTTGCGTCTTACCCATTTTTCGAAACTATTTGGCAGATTTAGCGTACTGCCTTGTGAACCAGACGCACGGATAGAGCGTCTGTAGGATGTTGCACATGCATGGATCTGGGGGTACTCACAGTATGCGGAATTTTAAATCCATCGCGCTTGGCGTGGGATTTACGGTGTTGTTCACATTCATTTCGTCCGCCGCTCCGGCGCAAAACGTGGTTCGAACAACTCCACAGGCGTCTGTCCAATCCCCGCAATTGCGGGGCGTCATCAAGGATCCTTCCGGCGCGGTGATGCCTGGAGTCGACGTCTCGGCTCTTCAGCGAGGGAACGTCGTCAAGGCGGCCAAGACCAATAGTGAGGGAGAGTTCTCCCTGGATCTGCCAGCAGGCGAGTATCAGTTTGCCGTGCTGGCCCCCGACTTCAAACCGGATATGCGGACCGTTCGTGTGGCTACCAATACGCCCGCACTGGCGGTGACATTGTCGGTGGAGGGAATCACGTCGATTGTGAATGTCACCGAGAATGTGGATCAGCCGGTTGTGGATGCCTCACAGAGCCTGGATGCCACAACACTGACCGGCGAGAAACTCGACGCTTTGCCGGACGATGAAGAATCCCTGCTCGCGTATCTTCAAGCCTTGGCCGGCGGAGCGGGTAATGCTCAGCTCATCATCGACGGTTTTGAAGGAGGCCGCCTTCCAACGCGCGACCAGATTGCGCAGATCATCATCGAGCCGAATTCGTTCAACGCCAACGGCACGGGCCCGCGCATCACAATCATCTCCAGGAATCCCGGACCAACCCGGTGGGCCGGCAATCTCAGCTTCCAGTACAAGAATTCGGCCTTGAATGCCGCCACTCCCGGTTCCATTAACAAGCCTCAAACCCATCGATCGGTTATTTCGCTTGGTTACAACGGTCCGGTGATCAAGGGGAAGCTGGGAATGACTTTCAATGTATCCAAGGAGCAATCCGAGTCCTCCAGCAGTTCCATCAAGGCCGTGACGCTGGCCGGTCCTGTCAACGCAACGGTCGTGAGCCCGTCGACGTACGATTACGTGAGCGTTTCGCAGAACTGGTACCTGACCACCAAACACACCCTTCAGGACAGCTTCAGCTTCAACCGCAGCAGGAGTCCGAACGGAGGAATTGGAGGGTTCAACCTGCCGGAACGTGGATACAACAGCAGCAACCAGAGCTGGAACATCCAGGTTTCCGACAACCTCACCATATCGTCGAAAATGACGAATACCTTTCAGTTCCGGGTCAACCACGGCAGCTCCGGAACAAACCCACTGACCACCGGGATTGCAATCAATGTGCTCGATGCGTTCAATGGCGGTGGCGCTCAGAACATGAGTTCGTCCCGCAACACCAACTTCAACGTCACTGAGATTCTGCGATGGACTCCCAATGCGAAATGGAATATTCAATTCGCAATCAATGGGAACCACCAGTCCAACAACAACGTGACGGTGAACAATTACCTGGGTACCTATACGTTCTCCAGCCTGGCGGACTATGAGGCCGGAAATGCGCTGACGTTCACACAGACTTCCGGAAACCCGGCGGCTTCCATCAGCCAGACCGACGGCAATACGTCGATACAGGCGACATATCGCATCAAATCGACCATGAGCCTGAACATGGGCGCGAATTACACGATTCAGACGCACCTGAGGGACTACAACAATATCGGTCCGACCATGCAGTATCAGGCCCAGATCAAGAAGAACAGCATCATCAGCATCGGCGCCCGGCTGAGCTATCCGAATACCGGCTTTTCGATCGGCTCCTATGAACAGCTGCTGCGTGGAAACGGCACGACCAAGCAGTTCAACACGGTGATATCGAACCCGTCCTATCCGGATCCCACTCCGTCTCTTTTGGAGGCAACCGCGGTGGGTGTGAACAGTTCGTTTCAGACACGGGTGAAGGATCTGGTTTCGCCGTACACCATCAACATGCAACTGGCGTTGAACCAGACGCTGCCGAAAGGCTGGAGAGTTTCACCGTCTTTTAATATCAACCGCGGCGTGCACCAGCTTCGGAATCGCAACATTAATGCCCCGTATCCGGGCACGCCGCTGGATCCCTTCATCACGCAGGAGGAGATCGATCTGCTCCGGCCGTACTTTCCAATCGTCAGCCGGCTCAACCAGTACGAACCCACGGGAAATTCGCTTTCGAAGAATTTGAATCTCACCGTACAGTTTCCATCCACGAAAAAGTTTCTGAAGACCCAGCTTTCGGGACTGTTCCAATACGGACTGACCTGGGCGGCGGACGACAACCAGGTCCAGAACTCGTACGACATCCGATCTGACTGGGCGCGAAACGACCAGCGTCAGCGATTTCAGACCCAGTTTTCCATCAGGCCTCCATGGGTTGGCACGTTTAACTTCAATATGAATGCGAATTCCGGCCGCTCCTACAGCATCACTTCCGGCAAGGACGACAATTTCGATCAGAACATCAATGATCGACCGGCTGGCGTTCCGCGCAATTCACTGCGCGGTCCGAGCGTGTATACCGTCAATCTGAACTACAACAGTCCTGTGCTGAATTTCCGCAAAAAGAAGCCGGCGCCCACCACAGGGACTGCGCCTGCTGCTGCAGCAGGAAACAATGCGGCATTGGATTCTTTGATTCAGTCCGCAATGGCGGCCGGACTGCCGGCTGCGGCGATTCAGCAATTGCTGGCGCAGGCCGCTGCGCAACCCGGGCTTCTGAACGGACGGCTGGATGCCCCGACGACGACAGTACAACAGCCTTCGCTGATGCATCCGCAGACCACGCTGAACGTCAGTGTGAATAACCTGCTGAACAACTCGAGAATCAATGGCTACAGCGGCGTGATAACATCCCCGCTGTTTGGTCAGCCGACGAGCTACCAGTCCGGAAGAGATATCCGGTTTACGTTGAATTCCAGGTTCTAAGCATCGGGAGAGGTTATGAATCGAAGTCTGAGTGTACTGGCCTTCATTCTGTTCGCCCCGCACGCCTACGCGCAGGACGTGGACTTCGGCGCTTTTGGAGATGCCGGCAGTCTGTTATCTCCCAGTGCTCCCGCCCGTGCGGCCAACGCAGCGCCGGCACGAGCTCTCGGCCCCGCCGTTCCTCCACCGGACCGCCTTGTGCGATTGCGTGATGCACTCCTGAAGGCGGAAGTGCCAATGACAAAGGACCAGGAAGTGGCATTGAATAAATTGCTGGATACGGAAATTCCCGCCATGCAGCAGACATTGCGGACTCATGGTCAGCAGATGATTGCGGCACGTCCGCCGAGTCCGCCTCCGACTCCTGCTGCCGGTGCAGCACCTACACCAGGAGCGGCTACTCCGCCTCCGGCTCCAGTTCCGACTCCTGCTCCTGCTCCAGCTCCTGCGCGAGGCGCTACCGTTCCTCCGGGCGCCGCAGGCGCTACAGGTGCTCCAGGCGCACCCAATCCTGCGCTTCTTGCGGCGGCGTTGGCAGCGCGCGGCGCACCGCCAAGTTCCCGCGTCCCGGCGGAAGTTCTCGACGCGCTTGAAGTGGAGATGCGTCAGATGAACGACGCGCTATTCACGAAGATTGCTTCCTCTCCTGCATTGGATGCGAAGCAGCAATCCGTTCTGACGAAGATGTCCCGCAACCAGATCAAGGCTCGCGGCGGATTCGACGCCCTTCGCGTTTCCATGGAAGATGCCGGTGTCCCGTTTACCGATGAGCAACTGCCTCAGGTCAAGGCGATATTTGAAGAACAGAAGAAATCGCGTGAGGAATTGGCCAAAGAAACTCAGGGCACTCCGGATCCCGCAAAGTTGAAGGCGCTTGAAACCCAGACGCTGACCAAAGTGCTGCGACTTCTCTCGCCGGCTCAGAGAACGGCTCTGCTTGCCGCGCCTCGAAATCAGAATTAGGGCAATCGCCCCTCCTTATTGCCAGCCGCCACCCAAAGACCGATACAGATCCACAACCGACAGCAGCGTATCCCGCCGTAGAGCGGCTTCCACGAGCTCGCCCTGGAACAGATTTCGTTGTGCATCGAGCACCTGCAGGTAACTGTCGATACCACCCTGATATCGAATCAATGACAACCGGTTTGCTTCACGCAGCGCAACCACCAGAGCCTGCTGTTCGTCCAGTTGTTCGGCGTTCTTTCGATACGCGATCAGCGCATCCGAGACTTCGCGGAACGCGACCTGAATGGTCTTCTGATACTGAAGCACGGCCTCACGCTGATCGGACTCCGAAAGCTTGACGCCGTTTTTCACTCTGCCCGCATTGAACAATGGCATGGCGAGAGCCGGACTGATACTCCACAGCCTTGCCGGCCCGGTGAACAGTTCTGCGAGGGATCGACTCTGTCCTCCCAGAAATCCAGTTAGCGAAATCTGAGGAAAGTACATGGCGCGGGCAACACCGATCTGCGCGTTCGCGGAAATCAGCATCTGCTCGGCGCCGCGTATATCCGGCCGTCTAGCCAGCAAGTCCGAGGGCAGGCCTGCCGGCACCAGCTCGGGCGGCGTCAGGTTTTCCAAAGTCTTTCCGCGTGGAACATCCGACGGATTACTCCCAAGCAGAAGGCTCAAGGTGTTCTCCGTCTGCGCAATCTGACGTTCGGACGCCGCGATCTGAGCATTGGCGGACCTCAGGAGTTGTTCCGCCTGTTGCACGTCCAGTGCGGTGGCGACGCCACGCTGCTCCCGGAGCGACGTCAGTTCCAGACTGTTGCGCGCCGCATCGGCCGTCTTTCGAGCAACCTCCAATTGCAGATCAAATTCCCGCAATGTTAGATACGCGGTCGATACATCGGCAATCAGAGTCGTGATCACGCCCCGCTGCGCTTCTTCGGTTGCGAGATACTGCGCCAGCGAGGATTCCTTCAAACTGCGAACGCGTCCCCACACATCCAATTCCCATTCCAGGCCGAAACCGGCCTGCGAATATCGAACGTTCGTGTCCGCAGCCGGCGGCAGGAAAATGTTCGCACCGACGGTCGACGTCCGATCGGCAGAGGCCACCGCGTTCAGCGTGACGGTGGGGAACTGTTCGGACCGGACAATGCCGAACCTCGAACGCGCCTGCAGCACACGCTCCGCGGCAATGCGGATGTCGTAATTGTTTTTCAGCGCCGTCGTCACCAGGTCTGTCAGCACCGGATCCTTGAACAAATCCGGCCACGCGGTTTCTGCAAGCGACACAGGGCTCGCAACCTCTACCGCGTCGCGAAATGCGGGAGGTGCTGCCACCACAGGCCGCTTGTAACCTGGACCCATCGTGCAGCTGGACAGGAAAAGGATCATGACGAGCCCGAGTGTCGCTACCGCGGGAACTCGCTTCGCCGACTGCAGTCGTTCTGCGACGCGCTGGGCCGCCACATACAGCATCGGCACGAAGAACACGGCGAGCAGTGTCGCCGAAATCATTCCTGCAAAAACCGTGGTGCCCAGCGCGCGCCGGGCTCCTGCTCCTGCCCCATGCGCGTTCAGCAGAGGAGCGACACCGAAAATGAACGCAAGCGAGGTCATGATGATCGGCCGCAGACGCAGACGCGCGGCCTCAAGCGCGGCGTCGACAATCGACGAACCGTGTTGATGGCGCTGCTTTGCGAATTCCACGATGAGAATGGCGTTCTTCGATGCGAGGCCGATCAGCGTAACGATGCCGATCTGCGTATACACATCGTAGGCATACGATCGAAGCATCACGCCAACCAGGGCGCCGAACATTCCCAGCGGCACCGCAAGAACAACGGCAAAAGGGATGACCCAGCTTTCGTATTGAGCGGCAAGAAACAGAAACACAAGAACCGCTGCGAAACCAAAGATGATGCCCTCCTTGCCTTCGGTCAGCTTCTGCTGGAACACGGTTCCGGTCCACTCATAGTTGAAACCGGCGGGTAGATTCTTTCGCGCCACTTCCTCCATCGCCGCCGCGGACTGTCCCGCGCTGAATCCCGGCGTGGTCTGCCCAATGAGTTTGGCGGCGCGATACCGGTTGTATCGGTAGATCACGTCCGGTCCGGTGACGGGATGCATCTTCACCAGTGTGCTCAATGGGATCAGATCGCCATGCCCGCTTCGAACGTAGAACCTGTTGACCGAGTCCGGATTCTGGCGATATTCGGGATCCGCCTGCATGATGACGCGCCATGTCCTGCCGAATCGATTGAAGTCGTTCACGTAGAGCCCACCAAGAAATGTCTGGAGGGCGTTATACACATCGGTAACGGGGATTCCAAGAGTCTGAACTTTCTCCTCGTCCACTTCGACGCGATAACTCGGCACCGCCACGCGGAACGTGTTCGCGACGTATCCCAGCGCGGGTTCTGTCGGAGTCTTTTGCAGCAAACCGTTTGCGGCATCCGCAAGCTGGTTGACCTCACCCCCGCTGCGATCTTCCACCATGAATTCGAAACCACCAGCCGTTCCCAGACCGAGAATCGGAGGCAGGCCGAATCCAAAAGCAGCCGCCTCCGGGATGCCGCTCACGCGCTGATTCACCTGTCCAAGTATCGCGTTGAACGAAAGACTCGGTGATTTCCTTTCCTCCCATGGGGAAAGAACCGCAATGATCGTCGACACGTTGGATGAGTTCGTCGATGTGGTGATGTCCAGGCCGCCGAGAGTATTGGCCGCGACGACTCCGGGAATCGAAAGCAGAATCTCTTCCACCTTCGAAGTGACCTTTTGATTTCGTTCGAGAGACGCACCATCGGGCAGCCTCACCTGCACAAAAATCACGCCCTGATCTTCTTCGGGCAGAAAGCCTGTCGGCAGTGTCTTGAACAGTGCGCCTGCTCCGACGAAGAACACGGCGAGCGCCACCAGTGAAAAAGCCGACTTTCGGATGAATGCGGATGCGCCGGCAATATAGCGATGCGTGGTCCATTCAAAGCCCCGGTTAAAAATGGCGAAGAATTTTCCGGCGATTCCGCCCGTCGTCTTGTTGGGCCGGAGAAGCATGGCGCTCAAAGCGGGGCTCAGCGTGAGCGCGCTGAACGCGGAGATCAGAACCGACGTGACGATAGTGAGAGCAAACTGCCGGTAGATCATGCCGCTGATACCGGCGAGCATCGCAACCGGAATGAATACCGCGCTGAGAATGAGCGCAATCGCGACCACCGGCCCGGAAACCTCTTTCATGGCCTCGATCGTTGCGTCGCGCGCGGACATGCCCTGGTCGATCTTGTGCTGCACGGCTTCCACCACGACGATGGCGTCGTCCACCACAATGCCGATCGCGAGAACGAGACCGAACATGCTCGTCATGTTGATGCTGAATCCCAGAATTGGAAACAGCGCAAACGTTCCAATGATGGCGACGGGCACGGTCACCAGCGGAATGAGTGTCGCCCTCCAGTTCTGCAGGAATAGAAAGACAACAAGGATCACCAGGACGATGGCGATAATCAGCGTCTCGACCACATCTCGAATCGCGGCCCGCACAAACTTGGTTGCGTCATAGCCGATGGTGTAGTCGATTCCTTGAGGGAAGGTCTTTTTTGCCTCCGAAAGATACGCCAGTACGCGATCCGCGGTATCCACCGCGTTGGCGCCCGGCGAGAGATAGACAATCAAGAGGGCTGCAGGTTTTTTGTTTAGCCGGCTGAAGGATTTGTAATCCTGGGCGCCGAGATCCACCTTGGCGACATCGCGCAGTCGCAGGAAGGAACCATCCGGTTCCGCTCTCAATACGACATTGGAGAACTCTTCCGGATTCAGAAGGCGGCCTGCTGCAGAGACCGGATACTGGAAAGCTGTGCCTCGGGGAGCAGGCGGCTGGCCCAGGGCGCCGGCAGGGTTCTGCCGGTTCTGTTCCTGAATCGCGAGATTCACGTCGGTTGCGGTGAGGCCAAGTTTCGCCATCTTGTCCGGATTGATCCACACGCGCATCCCGTAATCCTGAGTGGCCGCAAGTCGAACGTCTCCGACGCCGGGGATACTCCCAACCTTGTCGACGATATTGATAGTGGTGTAGTTGCTCACGAACAGCGAGTCGTAGCGATCGTCCGTGGCTTGCATACCAACCGCCATCAGGAATGCCGACGACACCTTCTTTACAGTGACGCCCACGCGTTGAACTTCCGGCGGCAGCGAAGGCAGAGCGAGATTGACCTTGTTCTGAGTCTTCACCGCGGCCAGATCGATATTCGTGCCAAGTTCGAACGTCACGTCGATGGTGAGCAGACCGTCGTTGGAGCTGCGAGAAAAGAAATACAGCATGCCATCCAGGCCGGTCAGTTGCTGCTCGATCGGCTGCGCCACAGTCTTTTCCAGATCGAGTGAGTTTCCGCCGCGATAGCTGGCGGTGATCTGGACGACAGGAGGAACCACTTCGGGATATGTCGCCACCGGCAGGTTTGGAATCGCCACAACGCCGAGCAGAACCACGACGATGGCGATGACGATTGCGAATACCGGCCGGTCAATAAAGAAGCGTGCCATGTTCACTGTCCTCCAAACGGTTTCGGATCCACTGTCGTGCCCGGCATTGCCTTCTGCAGGCCTTCCACGATGACGCGCTCTCCGGGCTTCAGGCCCTGGAGCACGATCCAGTTTTCGCCGATGCGTTCACCCGTCACGACGGGCTGAACTGCGACTTTGTTCTCAGATCCCACAGTCAGGACAGATTGCGATCCCTGCAACTCCTGTATGGCCCGCTGCGGCACCAGAACGACGTTCGGGCGGTCTCCGGTTTTCAGCCGGACGCGTCCGAACTGTCCGGGAAGCAGTACTTTTTCGGGATTGGGAAAGGTTGCCTGCAGTTCAATTGTTCCCGTTCTCGAATCGATCTGATTTACCGTTCCCTCGATGCGGCCCTCGTGCGGAAAAATCTTTCCGTCGGAGAGAATCAGCTGCAATCCGGATTTCGAATTTGCAGCCAGCGCATTTCCGCGTTTGTATTCGAAATATTCTTCTTCGCTGAGCTTGAATCGAACCCAGATCACGTCGAGTGGCACGATGGTCGTCAGGGGCTGGGGCGACGCGCGCGTCACAAGTCCTCCGACCTGAACGAGGCTGTCTCCAATTCGGCCGCTGATGGGGGCGCGGATGGTGGCGTATTCCAGATTCAGTTGAGAGGTCAGAACGTTTGCTTTGCTCGATTCGACCTGGCCCTGGGTTGTTTCGATCTGTGCCTTTGTCGACAATCTTGCCTGCTCCACGTTGGCCTGCTTCGCGCGCACATTCGCTTCGATTGCGGATAATGCCGCTTTCGCGTTGTCCAGATCCTGATGAGGAGCGGCCTTCTGATCCACCAGCGGTTGGAGTCGTTCGACATCCATGCGCGCTTTCACCAGGTTGGCTTCGGCCTGCGCCAGATCTGCCTGCGCCTGCAGGAGGCCCACCTGTCGATCCGCGAAGTCCTGGTTGGCGATGCTCTGGGCAAGATCACCGTTTGCCTTTCGAACATCGGCTTCGTAGGGACGCAAGTCCAGGACGTACAGCGGCTGTCCTGCGACAACGTCCGCGCCGGTTACGAACAAGCGCTTCTCGATGTACCCGTCCACGCGCCCGCGCACTTCGACCATGTCCCGTGCGAAGGTCTGTCCGACATACTCCTTGAATACCGGCGTGTCCTCGACGCTGGTAACAACGACGGACACCTGAGGTGCCGGAGGCGGGACATCCGCTCCCGATACTTTGCCGGTGCAGCCGGCCACGGCTGTGATGAGAAGCACTCCAGTAATAACGGCGACCTTTACCCCTGACTTTTTCATGACGATTTCCCCTGCTGATTTTGAAAGCATGCGGTTGAACCAATGCAACGAGCGTGCCAATGCTAAGTAGCTGACTTCACGCCGCACTTCGCGAATTCATTTCGCGACTTCGCGACATCGTTCGCGAATTCGCGAACGATTCACGACGAACACCGGATGCAATGCGCTGCATGGCTCGAAGCGCCCGTGCGTAATCTCGAGCCGCGTTCCATGCGAGCACGGAGAGAAGAAACGTTCCGGCTGCCCCGAACACGATCATTGCAATCAGTGTGTAGACCTTCAGCATGTACAACATGGCTCACCTCTCCCGGTCGCCGAACTGGCGACGGATTCCATCGATGATGAGCAGAAGACCTGCGGTCAGGAGCGCGGCGAGAAGAATGAGAATCGGAAAGGATTCGTAGGACATGTGCACCTCCGTATCGAACAGAGATGCAAATGCAATGTGGATACCAAATGAAGGACTTGAACTACTCCGGCTTTTCAGAATCCGGATGAGAGGCGCCGCAGATGCGCTCCTGTTCGATCCAGCGGATGACGTACGAGGGAATGTTTTCGATGGAGACCTTACGGGTTTTGGCGGAACAAAGAAAACCCATGGCATCACGGTCTACAAACGTCACATTGGCAAGGTCCAGCGCGACTTTTTGTTCTGGCGCTTTTCCGGCGAAGATCGCCTGTTCCAGTTCGGCGACGTATTCGCGCGTGAATTGACCGCACAATTGCACCTTGATGGAATCGTTGGCTTCCCGGGTTGTGGTGATCTTCAACACGTTGTTTTACTCCGCTCCGTTACAGTGCACGTTGCCAGCCATAAGTACTACCGATCACCGCGAAACAGATGCTTGTTGATCCTGAGCGCTCGGATCCTGGATTCCAGTGTCGATGCGGCGACGCCTATCCTCGCAGCAGCGCCATCGGGGCCGGATATTCGCCCCCGGGTTTCTTTCAGAATCGCTTCGATTTCCGCTTTCTTCTGTCCCAGCGCCGGCGCGCTTCTTTCAGCCGATGCCGTTCGAAGCGTACCGGGTTCCAGACGGAACACTTCGCCTTCCGTCAGGATGACACCGCGTTCTATCACATTCTGGAGCTCCCGGATATTTCCAGGCCACGAATACTGCTGCATGGACTCGAGAGTCCGCTTGTCGATCTGGAGAATACGCTTGCCCATTCGGTTCGCCAGCCGGGAGATAAAATAATCCACCAGCACGGGAATGTCATCCGCCCGATCGCGCAGTGCGGGAACTTCGACGGGGAATACGCTCAACCGGTAGAAGAGGTCCTTCCGGAATCGCCCGTCGTCCACTTCCTTTTCAAGATCCCTGTTGGTCGCCGCAATCACGCGAACATCGGTATGAATGGTCTTGTTGCCGCCCACCCGCTCGAATTCTTTTTCCTGAAGCACTCGAAGCAGTGCGATCTGCATTTCGGACGTGAGCTCGCCTATCTCGTCGAGGAAAATCGTGCCTCCGTTGGCCGCTTCAAAACGACCGATTCGCTGCTGCAACGCTCCGGTAAACGAACCCTTCTCATGTCCAAACAGCTCGCTGGCAATCAGCTCCGCAGGCAGGGCCGCGCAGTTCACCTTCACCAGCGCCCGGCTGGAGCGGGGAGACAGCCGGTGTATCGCGTGCGCGACGAGTTCCTTGCCGGTTCCCGTTTCGCCGGTGATGAGAACGGTGGTATCCGTGGCAGAAACCTTTTCAATGGCGGCGAGAACTTTCTGAAGCGAGGTGGACGATCCGACGATTTCCTCGTAGATCGATCGCTGGACGATCTCATCCTGAAGGATGTGGTTCTCCAGTTGAAGCTGCTCTTTAAGCGTCCTGATTTCCTCAAACGCCAGCGCATTTGAAACCGCGATGGACACGATTTCCGAAACATCCTGCAGCAACTCCACTTCGTTTTGTGAAAACTCGCGTTTCTCCACCGACATGAAGTCGACGCTGCCGATAAGTACATCTTGTTTCAGCAGGGGAAGACTGATGAAGCTGCGAATTCCATGCTTCCGGTATTTCTCCGCGCCGAACTTCGTCTGAACTTCGGTGTCGCTGCAGACGTAGGGCAGGTGCGAACTGGTCATGGTGCTGATGTGGCTTTGGCTGAGGTGCCGCTTTGTTTCCGGGGGATCGAGCTTCAGTTCCAATGCGCGTCGCGAAAGCAGGCTGAACATGGATTCTCCGGCCATTCGCTGCATTCCTTCGATGTGAGCGGAATGCATCCGGACGTATTCTCCATCCAGGATAACAACGGCGACGGCATCAAACCGAACCTGGGGCTTCAGGCCCGCGATCAACGATTCCAGCACATCGCCCAGGTCGAGATGCGTGCTTGCGGCTTTTGCGACCCGGAGAACCAGCTGCGCTCGCGTTTCGATTCCATGCCTGTTGGGCTCGGCCATCGTCATTTTCAAAGCGTAACACGATATTTTCGACGACCTTCTGATACAATCCGCTCCAATTTACCCCATCGTTCTTCGCGCCATTTTCACGATAAGGGGTTCTCATGGTCCTATCCGGACGCACATGTATCCGACTCGCTTTCTGGATCACGCTGCTGGCGCTGCTGTCCGAGCCGGCATGGGCTCTTCCGATATTTGCCCGGCGTTATGAAACATCCTGCACGACCTGTCACGTCGTCATCCCGAAACTGAACGCGTTTGGAACTGCGTTTCGCAACAACGGATATCGAATTCCAACCGACGATGCCGCTCTGGTCAAGACAAGGGATGTTCCTCTCGGCGCAGAAGAATGGAAGAAGCTCTGGCCAAAGGCCGTCTGGCCGGGCGCCATACCAGGAATGCCGCCCGTCGCCGTCCGTGTGATGATGGACGTGAATTTCCGGCCCACCACTCCCGTTAACGTCAACTTTGATTTTCCAAATGGCATCGCCGGATATTTCGCGGGATCTGCCGGCGAGAGCTTTTCGTTCTTTGGATCGGTGTTTCTTCAGGGAGCGACGAACGCCATTTTTCTCGATCGGGCATATGGGCAGTTCAAGCTTTTCAAGGAGACTCCCGGTCAGAACTGGCTGACCGTCAAACTCGGGCGAATCGATTCACGCGCAGAGCCTTTCTCGTCGACGAACCGCAAGACGACAAGTCAGAACTTCAACATCGCGGACTTTCGGACCACCGGTGGAGGTTTTGCCTTTCGCGATCACGATGCCGGCATCGAACTGTGGGGCGCTTCGACGGGACCTGATAATCGCGGCGGCGTCGAATATGCCGCGGGCATCGTGCAGGGAACGGCCGGGCGGCCCGAGAACAACAACTTCAAGGATTATTACTGGACGGCGTCGTACAAGTTCGGTGGCCTTGGCGTTGTGGGTTCCCGCATGAGAGAGACCACAAATCCGAATTCGCCGGCAGGCTACACGGAAACCGCCGTCACCGTGGGTACCTTCAGCTACATCGGACGAGCTCAGCCGGTGATCACGGGTGTTACGGAAGACCGGTTCACCCGCAATGGCGTGAAGGTCGATTTGTGGTTGAGGAAACTCAACGTGTTTGGGACGGCAGTTCTCGGCAAGGACGACCTGCAGGGGGCGGTTCCCCGAATGGTGGACTCCAGCGCGTTCATGGCGGAAGCCGATTATCAATTGCTGCCCTGGATCATGCCGGTGTTTCGATTTGAGAAAACGAATTTCTCCGACGGCCGGCGGGCCACGAATCTGGCGATCCCCGCGATTAATTTTCTCGTGAGAGCGAACGTGCGGGTGCTTGCAGAAGGCCGGTTCTATAACCGCATTGGTGACGATGTGAGCGGGAGAACCGGCCTCAATGAAGGACTGATCCGCCTGGATTTTCTTTTCTGATTTTTCCGAAATCAGCACTTTGCATTCGCCGATCGCCAATTTGGAACATCCTTTTGCATTGAACGTTAGCGATGACGAGGTCCTGGTTATTGCTAGTGCGTAATGCAAAAGGATGTTCCAAATTGGCGATCGGCGAATGCAAAGTGCTGATTTCGGGAACTTGATGCGCCAAATCCGTTAAATCCCCCTAAAGACCTGATTCCAATCTGGCGATAAACCCTAATGAGGTTTACCTTTGCTGGCCCGAATCACGTTTATCGCATTGAGCACTCTGATACTTGCCGTTGGGCCCGGTGACGAAACCACCATCGACGGCCGGGTTATCGTGCGCGGAGCGCCAGACAGCAGTGACGCCGTTGTCTACATCGATAAGATCCCCGGCAAGACGTTTGCACCGCCGGCCAGCCCGGTCATCCTCGATCAGGTAAATCTCCGGTTTACGCCGCACGTTCTCCCTGTGCTTGTCGGCACCAACGTTGCATTCCCCAACAGCGATCCGGTGCGACACAACGTGTTTTCCCCAACCGCCGCCTGGAAGTTCAATCTCGGTACCTACCCTCGCGGCAGCACCAAATTCCGGATCTTCGACAAACCGGGCGCAATCACGCTGCTGTGCAACGTTCATGCGGAGATGTCGGCATATGTGGTCGTTACCGAGACTCCATACTTCGCCGTCAGCGACAAGGATGGAAAGTTCACCATCCGGAATGTTCCTCCGGGAAAGTACGTTCTGAAAACCTGGCATGCCAAGGCGCGACCCTCCAGCCTTGAAATTGCTGCCGGTGCGGGCGGAATTCGGAACCTCGAAATCGAGTTGAGGAAGTAGCGACGATGAACCTGAAGCAGAGAACATTCTTCTTTGTCGCATTGTGTGTCGCCGGATTGCTGGTCATTTATCTCGGCTCCAGCAACTACTATGTGCATCAGCAGGAGAAGCAGTTCCTCGACGGTCGTCTGGAAACGACGCGGGCTGTCGCGCGGGAATTCGACGAGTTCTTCAGCCGAGGCGTTTCCCGGCTCGACATGATCTCCCAGCTCCCGGGCCTCGCCTACGGTCTGCACACTCTCGAGGCCAACCGCGAGGGAAAGCAGATACCGGCCTGGACGACGCTTCACTATCTTTCCTATCGGTCCGATGTGTTCACGAACGGCATCTACCTTCTCAACAAGCAGGGACAGGTACTGTGGAGTGAACCTCCGGATGTCGGCCAGCTCGAATCCCACTACGAGCCCTGGGGCAGTATTCTCAATGTCATGAAGGGCGACAATTCCGAGGTTGTCCTGACGACGTGGAAGAAACAGGACGGCGCGAACATGCTCATTGCATCGCGCATCCGCGACGATGGCGGAGAGTTTGTGGGCATGCTGGTCGGGGCAATCCCCACGGACCATCCGCAGGTGCAGTCCATACTCCAACGAAAGCCCGGCGGCCACGTGATCGCGCAACTGGTGGACGCGGGAGGAACGGTAGTCGCGAGCACGGACTCCGAGCGTCAATTCCGCGCGCTTCCATACTGGCAGCCTGTTTCACGCCCGGAGGACTCGACCGTTCGGCAAGCGGCGCTCGGTTCCGGTGAATCCATTGTGGCGACGGCAGCGCTGTCTCCTTCGTTCGCGTCTCCGGCATGGATGATCAGCATGGATCAGGACGCTGCCGAAGCACGGACTCCAATTGCTGCGTTGAAATGGCTGCTGGCAGGGTTCGGCTTCGTGATTGTGGTCATTGCGATCTGCAGTCTGCTTTTCATACTCCGAAGTTTCACGAAGCCAGTGGAATCCCTGACCGCCGCAGCACGACAGATTGCAGAAGGCAATCTGGATGTCCGGTTTTCTCTCCATCGCAGCGATGAGATTGGCGAACTGGCGAAGACACTCGACGACATGAAGACGAAGGTCAAGTCGTCGTATGACATGCTGCTGGCATCGGAGAAGATGGCGCTGATGGGCCAGATCGTCGCCGGCATCGCCCATGAACTGAACAATCCGCTGACCATCGTTCTTGGGAACACGCAGCTTCTTCTGATGCGGCCGCGCGAAGAAGAAGACGTCAAGGCGCTCAAGAAAGTCGGTGAAAGCGCGGAGCGAGCATCCAAGATCATCCGGAACCTTCTGAGTTTCGCGCGCCATGAAAGCCCGGAGCGCAAGCCGACCGATATCAATGCAGTGATTACACGGACGCTGGAGCTGCACGGCTATGAATTAAGAGTGCGCGACATCAGCGTGGAGCTGGATCTTCAAAGAAGCATTCCCTCGACGATGGCCGATGCGAGCCAGCTGCAGCAGGTATTCCTGAATCTGATCGTGAATGCCGAGCACGCAATGATCGACTCGAACGGAAAGGGCCGGCTCTATATACGAACCCGCACGGAAGGGTCTGCGATTCGTGCGGAGTTTTCCGACGACGGCCCCGGTATTTCAGAAGACAACATGCGGCGCATCTTCGAACCGTTCTTCACGACGAAGGCTGTCGGCAAGGGAACAGGTTTGGGGTTGAGTATCTGTCAGAACATCATCCAGGAACATGGCGGCCAGATCGAAGTAAAGAGCGCCCTCGGAATCGGAACGACGTTTGTGGTGCACATGCCGGTTCAAAAGCAGTCTGCTTTGGAGGTCGAAGTTCAATCGCCTTCGCAGGAAACGCGAGTTGTCCGGAAGCGCATCCTTGTAGTGGAAGATGACGTCGCCATCCGGCAATTGTTCACCGAGGTCTTGAGCGCCGAAGGCCATTCCGTTGAAACGGTCGACAGTGGGGTCGCGGCATTGCAGTCCATCGGCGCGTATGAATACGATCTGATTTTCAGCGATATCAAGATGCCGAAGTTGAACGGCATGGATTTCTATAACGATCTCAAACGCCAGGGACGCGGAATGGAACAGCGCATCGTGTTTGTAACCGGAGATTTGATGAATCCCGATACACGGCAGTTTCTCGAGTCCACGGGCTGTTCGTGGGTGAGCAAGCCCTTCGACATTACGGCCATCAAGAGAATCGCTGCAGCGCCGCAGGCAGATCGCAGTGAATTGAAAGCTTCCCTCTCCTGAAGGGAGAGGGTGCCGCGAAGCGGCGGGTGAGGGGTAAAGAGACGGCACCGTTACTGTACCCCTCACCCGGCCCCTTCAGGAGAGGGATTCGCCCTTACGCTCCATTCGTCCTTAGGCCCGCCACCAGCGACGCGACGCCAAACATGAAAAACAATCCCGCGGCGGCCCATCGTATCCATTTCATCTGTGCCGTGCCGGCCAGACGTTCTCCAAGAACGACCGCAAGGCCGTCGGTCAGCATCATTCCCGCCGTTGTTCCAATGGTGACAGCAACGATGGACTGGAATCTCGCAGCCAGCGCGACCGTTGCCAGCTGCGTCTTATCGCCCATTTCAGCCAGGAAGAAGAGAACCGTCGTCGTCAGGAACGCGCCAAACTTCGGACCAGTCCCGGATTCATCCAATTCATCCGGCTTCAGCGTCCATATTCCAAAGCCGATGAATGTCGCCGCAAGAACAAACGCCATGACGTTCGCCGGCACGCGGCTCGACACCCACTGGCCCAGTGTCGATGCCAGGCCGTGATTCAGCACCGTCGCTACAAAGATGCCTGCCATGATGGGAATGGGCTTCTTGAATCGCGCCGCCAGCGAGAATGCCAGCAACTGCGTCTTGTCTCCCATCTCGCTGGCCGCCACCAGGGCGAAGGAACTCGCGACAGCTTGAAAGTCCATGGCTCAGCATAGCTGCTCTTTAGTAAATTCGATGGCATGGACTGGAACAAGGCGCTGAAACCGCTCTTGAGGAAATATGCAGGACGTAAGCATCCGCTGGAATTCAAGAACCATTACCAGTTGCTGGTTATGGTCATTCTCTCGGCGCGGGACTCCGATCGAAACATCAATTCGCGCGCCCCGAAGCTGTTCCGGAAGTTTCCTTCCTTCAAACAATTGGCCAGGGCCAGTCCGGAGGATCTCTACCCGTTTATCAGCGGCATCACGAACTTCAGGAACAAGGCGCGGTGGTTAACGGACACTGCAAGGGCAATCCAGGTTGACGGGAGTATTCCCCGGACGCAGGAGGAACTGACTCAATATCCCGGAATCGGACGGAAATCGGCGAATGTCATCATGAGCCAGATGGATTCTCCTGCCGAGGGCGTGATCGTAGACCTGCACACGCTGCGCGTCGCGCCGCGGCTTGGAATCGCCAGGGGAGCAAATGCCGAAAAAATGGAAAAACAATTGATGGGAAAAGTGCTGCCGAAAAACTGGCACATTCTCGGAATGTCTCTCACCTGGCTGGGGCGTGAAGTCTGTCGTCCAAAGAATCCCAATTGTCCGGAATGCGTGATGCGCGGAATCTGCGAATTCTACAATTCACGAAGGCGGATGCCTTAGAAGATGCTGCCGGTTCCGCGTCCTGCTTTCGTCGTGTGACCGCGAAACCGGCAAGCCCGAATCCTGAAGAGTGTTTCTACTTGCCCATCCTGAAAACCAGGCCGCCGCCAGTGCGCAAGCCGTCAAGACTGATGCCTTGAAAGCGGAAGTATTCATAGTCCAGCTGGCCTGCTCGCAGTGAGAGCCACGGCTTAATTGCGATATCGAGGCCACCGCCCCAGGCCATGGAGAATCCGTTTACCGATTGGGAAGTGGTAACGCCCCCACTCAGGAAGGAGCCTTTCAGCTGTCCACCGCCGATGAGGAAATGTCCGAAGCTGGTCACATGTTTACCATAGTGACCGTAAACGCGAGGTCCAACTCGATAGGCGAACAAGTCGGTCGTAATACTGTCGTTGTTGCGATGACCTTCGAAGTCGGCCACGATGCCGAAATTCTTGTTGATTCGGCCAGCGAACCCAAACTGAGTTCCCCAGCCGCTTACCCCTTCAATGTGGGTGAAAGACACCGGGTTCCAATTTATTTCATATCTCCGAAATGCATTGGACTGCTCCTCCTGCGCGAACAGCGTTGAAGCGGCAATAATAATGAGTGCCGCACTGACGAGTAATCGTTTCATTGGAATCGTCTCCTTTGTCGTGGTTATCGTCCAAAGGGGACTCCAACTTCAGTGGAATTTAGCGGCTCGTTGTGGAGTTCTCAGGCAAAAAGCTGTTGAATAAGGCCCAAAGAGGAATAAAGTGTCGCAGCGAGGGATCCATAGAGTGTCGACTGAAGTAGAAGTTCTGGAACTGCATGGTGCGGATGACTCCAGCACCATCGAATACAGCCGCGATCGTATTCCCAACGACCAGGAGATGCCTCCTTATACCCTCACCGGGTTCAAGCGAATCGTTTTCCTGGTGCTGTATGCGTTCATCGTGTCGTCGTCCATTGGTGGGCTTCTGTACACGTTTTACGTCAACCCGCTGTTCGGACTGATGATCCTTCCCGTCTGTTACGTATTTAACAATCTCCTGTTTCTGGTGAATCACAGCAGACTTCATGCGAGTTTTATCGAACTCCCTGAAGCGGAGATGAGTGTTATTTGTCATCATGCGTTCATCCATCACTATCGAAACACTCGCGTTTTCCATGAAACCTGGCTGGAAACGCGAATGTCCTACTTCATGGATGCCAGAGATGTTTTTGACCGGGCGTCGAGGGGCTTTCTCGTCGTCATTCCAGTTCTCTCCGTGCTTCTTTACCAGATCAATCCATTGCTCGGCATCGGTTTCTTTTCGTCTCAATATCTGGCGGAACTGCTGCAGTCTACGGTTCACGAGTGGTATCACAACCCCGTCCGGAACCGGAAAACCTTCTACACGTTTCCGATGTACTGGACCTTCGTTTTCCTGGAAAAAATCGGAATTGCTTCAACCTCGTACCATATGAAGCATCACCGTCATCAGTTGCCAACATTGGATGAAGTGGAAGTGTGGCTGGACCTTTACGTTCCATTTGGCGAGATCCCGGTATCGCGATATTGGAAAAAGGCCCTTTCCAGATATGTTCCAGGACAAAGAAGGATTACCGAATATATAAGTCGCGTTGGACTTTTCTATGCGTACTTATTGTTCTTCCTGATCAATCCCGCAATTTACGTACTGATCTATTTCAAATTCTTCCGATGAATCCGTGATTTCGGCAACTCCCAGCGCTGAGATCCTGCTGGTCCAGACCATCGTCCAACTCATCGTGGTTCTCGCCGCAGCGCGGCTGCTAGGTTCCATTTTTCAGCGGTTGGGACAGCCCCAGGTTTGCGGAGAGATCGCAGCCGGATTGATTCTCGGCCCGTCGTTGTTCGGAAGGCTTGCACCGGTGAGTTTTCATTGGGTGTTCTCGCCGGATGTCGCGCCGTTTTTCTCGCTCTTGAGCCAGATCGGATTGATCATCCTGATGTTCCTGATCGGGCTTGAGTTTGATTTCCTGCACCTGCGCGGAAGAGGCCGCCAGGCCTTATCGATTTCCCTCATGGGTATCGCGGTGCCGTTTGCGCTTGGTTTGCTACTTTCCCGATTTATCTACTCCTACGTGGCGCAGGGAATCAATCCTGTTGGCTTTTCGCTGTTCATGGCCACTGCACTCTCCATCACCGCAATGCCGGTACTGGGACGCATCATGACAGAGCTCAATATTCATCGAAGTATGATCGGATCGCTGACGATGGCATCCGCCGCAATCGGCGATGCGGCGGGGTGGACGATTCTCGCGCTGGTAAGTGCCACTGTTCGATCCAGCTTCAGCGTTTCGCAGTCCGCGATCATGGTTGCTGAAATCGCAGCCTATGCGGCGTTCACGATGTGGGTAACTCGGCCACTGTTGAAGATCTTTGCCCGTCGCGCATTGAAGCGGGACGGGGCCGACATTTCCACGACGACCTTGACCATAGTGATTCTGGTCGTCTTCGCATCAGCAGCGATCACCAGCCGGATTGGGATCTTTGCGGTGTTTGGCGCATTTCTCATCGGCGCTGTGCTTTCGGAAGAGGAAGAATTCAAGAACGCAGTTCTCGCGCGCCTTCGCGATTTCACAACGTTGTTTTTCCTTCCGGTGTTCTTTGCAAATACCGGACTTCGAACGGATGTCGGCTCCATTCAGGGCGTCATGATGTGGTCGTTGTGTTTGCTCGTGCTGGCTGCGGCAATCGTGGGCAAGCTGGGGGGATGCAGCATTGGAGCGCGATGGAGCGGACTGCCCTGGCGTGATTCCGTAGTGATCGGGATATTGATGAACACACGAGGCCTTATGGAGCTCGTGGCGATCAATATCGGATATGAGCTTGGCGTCATTCCGCGAAGCGTATTCTTCATGCTGGTCCTGATGGCGGTCGTGACCACGTATATGACAACACCGCTCCTGCGACTAGCGGGCCGGTTCGAATAACTCGATCGGATTGCCGTCGGGATCTTCCAGCTGGATTTGTTTGCCCCCGGGTCCCGCTTCCATCTGATTGCGAAAATGAAGGCCCGCTTTCTTGAGCTCCTCAATCCGCGCCGGGAGATCGTCGACATGGAGAATCACCCGGTTCCAACCTCCGGGTTCCTGTGTGCGACCGTCTGGCATGGGCCGGGAACCGGAGGCCCCGGGTCCGCTGAGGATCAGTTTGAAATTCCCGATGGAGACCTGCGCGAATGCCGGCAGGTTTTTGTGGTCGAGCTTAAAACCGAGTTGCTCGGTATAGAAGGCAATCGAACGATTCGCATCCTTGACTTGATATCGCACCGCCCACAATCCCAGAACTTGCATAGGACCCTCCTGCACGAATGTTACCTAAACCAGACAATTCCGTGAAGATGTCGCCGTGCGACGTGGACTAGAATTCGCCATGCTTCGACTGATTATGATTGTGGTTGTTCTCGTTGCCCAACAAAGCAAGGAAGTCCCCCGTGTCTATACCGCGGAGCAGGCAATCGCCGGCCAGCGGGAACTTCAGGACAATAAGTTCGGCGCCTGCGCGAGCTGCCACGCCAAAGGCCTCAGTGGCCGCGTCGGCGATAAGGACGAAATTCCGGAATTGATTTCGATGTCCGAGGACTTTCAGACCAGTGTTCGAAACAACGGCGGCAACGTGCCGCAACTCGCAGGGCCGAAATTCATGACGCGCTGGGGAGCGCGATCGACAAAGGATTTCAGTTTGGAATTGAAGAATCGGTTCAGCGGTCCCCTCAGCGAAGAAAGTCAGCTGAACATCATGGCGTACATTCTGCAACTGAACGGGGCATTGCCCGGCCCGCAGCCGCTGACGAGATCCACGGATGTTGAGATCGGGAAATTGGTAAAGTGAATCCCTCTCCTGAAGGGAGAGGGTGCCGCGCAGCGGCGGGTGAGGGGTACAGAGACTGCACCGTTACTGCACCCCTCACCCGTCCTGACAGCCTGCTGGCTGTCAGTCCACCCTCTCCCTTCAGGAGAGGGATTTGCAAAACCCATCTGTAGAATGATCTGCATGAATCGAATCCTCGTCATTGGAGCGACCGGCAACATTGGCCGCCATGTCGTTTCTCAGCTGGTAACCACTGGCGCGCAGGTCCGCGCGATGACGCGCAATCCCGACACGGCTGGTTTGCAGACGCAGGTTGAGGTAATGCGCGGCGATCTGACTGCTCCGGAGACTCTTGATGACTCCCTGAAAGGCATCGACGCGGTGTTTCTGGTATGGATCGCACCGCCGGCCACCGCGGCCGCCGTTTTGGCGCGCATCGCAAAGCACGCGCAACGCATCGTATTCCTCACAGCCCCGCTGAAGACGGCACATCCCTTCTTCCAACAGCCGAATCCCATGAGAGCGATGACGGAGCAAATCGAGGGTGCGATCGAAACCTCCGGGCTCCGGTGGACGTTTCTTCGATCCGGAATGTTTGCCGCAAACGCGCTCCACTGGTGGGCGCCGCAGATTCGCAATGGGGATATCGTCCGCTGGCCGTATCTTGCGGCGCCGACAGCTCCAATTCATGAACAGGATATCGCCCGGGTTGCAGTCCGCGTGTTGTGCGAGGACGGTCATGCCAGTGGGGAATATGTTCTGACCGGTCCTCAATCTCTGAGCCAATTGGATCAGATTCGTACCATCGGGCGTGCGATTGGCCGCACGCTTCGCATTGAAGAGATGTCCCCCGATGAAGAACGGCGGGCGGGGTTGCCAGCGATGTTGCTGGACGCCTGGGCTGCCGCACTCGGCCAACCCGCGTACATTACATCGACGGTGGAAGAGATTACCGGAGAACCGGCGCGGACGTTCCTCGAATGGGCCACCGACCATCAAGCGGACTTCAAGTCGTAGTCGCTCGCTACTCCCAGCCTCCGTTACGCTTTTCTATCGGGAGGATTCTCATGAACGCTTCCACCGCGTGGATTTTACCGTCGTAGACCTTGAACGTCTCCCACACCGTGAGCTGGTCGCCGCCGCGTTCGCGCACGCCCCAGGCCATGCGCAGCCAGACGATGCCCATGCGTTCATCGACGGCGATGACGCGCGTTTGCACATCACCAAGCCGAGTGAAGATCGAGAGCGATTGCGTCGAGATGTTCTGACAGCCGGCGGCAAACGTGCATTTCGGACCTGCCATCACCTGGCCGTTTTCGAACCGATAGGCGTCCGCAGCGAAGGGCGCATCCACGTCTGCGAAAGTCTTCGCGGCGTTCAGCCCGGCAGGATAATGCAATGCCGCCTTAATGGCCTCGTCGCGCGTTGAAAGTTGTTCGGGGCGTGGCGCATAGTTCATCACTTCGCTCGGCGCGCTGAGGCCTTCGAGGTTGAAGATCAAACCTTCTGCGGCGCTCCGCGTGGACACGAGTTCGATCTCGGTCAGCTTGTCCGCAACAACTTTCAGGCGCACCACCAGCAGCACGGGCGATCCGCTCTCCTCCGCCACGACGTGGGCGCCAGCCACGCCGGCCCGCTCGTCGATAATATCCTGGCGAAAGCCGCGCAGCCGCGTAAGCGTGTTAACAAGGCCGACGCGCGCCAGCGGCTTCTCGACGGCATCTTCGGTCACACGCAGCGTGCCGGCGACAGGAAGTCCGCTGACGTCGTGTTTCAGAAAGGCATACAACAGCTGCGTGACCTTGCCGCGCAGACATTCACGGTCGCATGGGGTGGCGGTCTGCACTGCGTTCGCGGTAATGGACCACATGCAAACCAGCAACAGCAATCCGAGGATGGTCTTCTTCATTGTCGTTCCGGGTAGTGTACGCCGACTTATAAGAAAAAGAGATTCCGAGAACCAAAGTTATTGATGTTCGGAAAAACTGCGGGCAGATCCGCGTCACCAACGCCAAACCAGCTTGCCAGAGTCGCACCAAATTGATCGACGCCCACGGAAGGTACGAAACGGCCGCGGGCATTGGTGCCGTTGTCGGTATCGTCGCCGGCTCCAGCAGCAAGGGTTGGGAAGAGCGTGCCGTTGGATGTCGGCAGCCCGTAAAAATCGCTGCCACGCAATGCGCCTCCGGCAACAAAGTGGTGCGATGCCCAGGCGTGGTCGGTGCCCAGAGTTCCGTTCGGTATGTAGGTACGCGAGAAGTCGGAGAGCGTGAACGTCGTCACCTGCGACTCCACTCCAAGTGCAACTGTCGCATCGTAAAATGCGCGCATCGCGCCGCTCAGCTGCGCGAGAAGATTGGCTTGCGTCCCGGTTGTGGGAGAGGTACTGCTGGTGACCTGTCCGGTGTGCGTATCGAATCCACCGAGGGAGCAGAAGAATATCTGACGCTTCATACCAAGCACATTTCGGATGCTGATCAGTTTCGCGATCTGCTCGAGCTGATTTCCAAGAGTCGTGCGCGGATTGAGCGGAAATGGCGCAATTGTCGGATTGCCGGCCGCCCGCAACGACTTCTCCACAGACACCGCTTCGCGGCTGACGCGGCTTGCACCGCGGATCAGCGTGAAACTATTGTCATTGAGCATGAGATTCTGCAACGCGAGGTAGCGTGGATCGGCATCTCGTACCGACTGGGTTGCCGAGAATCCGTTCAATTGCAGCGCGGCGTTCAGGGCTGTTGGCGCCGGAGCAATCGCAAGAGGCCGTTCCACGTTTCCGCTGGTGAATATGGGCGTTCCTGCGACGGATGAGATCGCAGGGAAGGTCACGATATTCAAATTCGCCGTTTTATCTGCGATTCGCCCGCCCCATCCGGCAGAACTCTGGCCGTTGGATACCGAGGTTTGCCACTGGTTTTGCTGGTCGGAGTGCGAAAACAAATTCAGTGGTAGCCGGGCTGAACCATTCTGGTAGGTCGTTCGTGAAGTCGGCTCGACAAGCGGCCCGACATTGCAAACGACACCGAGCTTTCCCATATTCCAGAGTTCCTGCATTCCGGTCATTGAGGGATGAAATCCAAAAACGTTTCCAGAAAGACTCGGGGGCGATACCTGCAGCAGGCTGTCTTTCGGAATGGCGATTCCGGATGCCAGACGGGCATTCGAATAGCTCGTGTAGTCCGTGTAAGGCATCACCATGTTGTTGGCGTCGTTGCCGCCGAATAGAAAAATGCAGACCAGCGCCTTGTAGTCTGTCGTTTGTGCCAGCGCATTCATGATGCCGAACCGCTCCATTGCCAGCGCCGCTGCTCCGAAGCTGCCCATGCGACATAGAAATTCACGTCTTGCCAGTGTCATAAGAGTGCTCCTTTATCTTTGAACCTGATATTGCGAAGAAGTCGCAATCAAGTACACGGCCGTTCGCACGCGCGCAATCGCGTTGGTGGCGTTGATGGCGGACACGGCGCCTTTGATGGCCTGGCGCATCTCCGCGGACATGGAACCGTGAAGCATCAGGCTGTTCAGCGTGTCCAGCAACTGGTCCGGATTCACCGCAAGGGAGTTGAATGGCGTCAGGTCGATCGATGTTCCCAGCGGCCGATTGGGCGGCGAGGGCGCTATCGTGGAATAAATCACCTGGTTGACGAAGTTGTCTCGGCGCAACGCCGTCAACGACGAGAAGATTGCGAACTCGGGGCCAGCCGCATTCTCCGCGGGAACGCGAGCGCCTGGCGGAAAATAGTTAAACACGGAAGGCGCATTGAAGAGATCTTCACTCATATCGGCAGTGCCGATACCGCCTCCGGGACTATTGAGAACTCCGTCGCTGGTTGCATTCAGCGATCGAAGGATGTTCGTCATGAACAACACCGGCTCGCGGAGTTTGCCGTAGTTCGGTGCGATCAGTGGATCTTTGTTGTCTCCCCGCGCCTCGGGATCGAGCAGTATCGCTTTCACAACCTCGAACAGCTGAGTGGTGGAGAAACGGTTGGACGTCCAGACTGCCGAGATACGAGCCACGTATGCCGGACTTGGATTGCTTTCGACCAGCTGCTGGATCAATTGCTTGCTGATGAATGGTGCGACATTGGGATGATAGGCAATATTATCGATGGCATCGTTCAGGTCCTGAAGTGCCGTTCTTCCCGCTGCGAGGCGAGTTCCGTTCAGCAAAGTCTTCTCACCGCGATCGTGGTAGTCCTCGCGGCTGGATCCATCCAGGTGTTGCACCATCGGATCGCGATAGTTGGGAACCGTTGTCGCTCCGGAATCCGCCGTTGCGGGAAGTGCGGGAGCCAGCACCCATCCCGTGAATACGCGCGCAAATTCCTCCACTGTTTTCTGGTCGTAGGTTGGAAGCGGGTTGTTGCTCGCATCGACCCGGCGAGTACCGTCCTGGTTGAGGAGAAATGTGCCCATGGAAAATAGCTGGAGAACTTCGCGTGCGTAATTCTCGTTGGGCTGAGACGTCAGCCCATTGCGGCAGATATTGGCATTCACCGGATTGCCTCGCTGACATCGGTTGTTGAGCATGTCGAGGAATCGACCCATGGTCGGGTGCAAGGTCACGTCAAAGAGCAATTGTCGGAAGTTTCCCAGCGCACCTCGATAAAGAAGTTGCTGGTAGCTTCTCATCCATGCCGGCATTGGAACATCCGTCTGGGATGTCACGAGGATCTGACTCAATCCGAAAGCGACACGTTGTCGCAGCTGATCCTGTCCGGAGAGTGCGTTGGCAAAGAAATGCCGCTGAATGGGATAGTAGGTGTAGTTGTCCCGGGAACAATCGTCAATGCAGGTCGCCGGACGGGTCTGAGGCCAGAATGCGAGGTCCGGATAGTCCTGCATTGGTGCGTAAAGCTGTTGATCGATGAACGACTCAATGCCGCCCGATTGTACGCTCGCTGTCCACGTCGGCTTCGGGCCGAACGTTGCCTGCTCGAGCAGGCGTTGCGCATCTGCCATAAGTTCGGGACTGCGACTCAGCGCAACGGCCTGGTCCGTACTGCCGTCGGAATACACCACCTGGACCGTGAACGTATTGCTCGCGGATTGAGAAAAATAAACGTCGGCGCTTCCTCCGCTGACGTTCGACATCCCAATCGTCCAGTTGGATCCATTGAAGGGAGACACCCAGACTCCACCGGTATCGGAACTGACCTGTATCTGCGTGGGTGCGGAACGCAGTCCGGCTAGACGGATGTTGTAGTCCGGGCGTCCATCGGGAGAAAGCGTATCTTCGCTCACCCGATCGTAGCCGACACCGATAAGGTTGGCCACCAGCGTGGATGGCAGGGGAGGCGGCATTGTCACGGCGGTCCGATCGGAGGTTCCATCGGCATATTGGACTTCAATAGTGAAGCTGTTGGCTGGGGATTGTGAAAAGTAGAGATCTCCGGTGCCGTTGCTGTAATTCGGCAGGGCGATCAGCCAATTGTATCCATTGAAAGGAATCATCCAGACGCCACCAGGATCGGATTGGATTCTGACCTGAGCAGGCATCGAACGCAGACCGGAGACTTTGATATCGAAATCGCGCTGCCCATCGGGGGAAAGTGAACCGGGGCTGACGACATCGGAGCCCAAACCCGCGAAAGTGGCTGTCAGCGTGGATGGCGGAGGCGGCGGAATACGAACTACGGTCTGATCGGAGGTTCCATCGGCATATAGGACTTCAACAATGAAGCTGTCGCCTGCGGATTGTGAAAAGTAGAGATCTCCAGAGCCGTTGCTGTAATTCGGCAGGGCGATCATCCAATTGTATCCATTGAAAGGAGAAATCCAGAGGCCACCGAAATCGGATTGGATTCTGATCTGAGCAGGCATCGAACGCAGACCGGAAACTTTGATGTCGAAATCGCGCTGCCCATCGGGGGAAAGTGAACCGGGGCTGACGACATCGGAGCCCAAACCCGCGAAGGTGGCTGTCAGTGTGGACGGCGGAACACTGACGACGGTCTGATCGGAGGTTCCGTCGGCATATTGGACTTCAACAGTGAAGCTGTTGCCTGCAGATTGTGAAAAGTAGAGGTCTCCAGAGCCGTTGCTGTAATTCGGCAGGGCGATCATCCAATTGTATCCATTGAAAGGAGAAATCCAGAGGCCACCGAAATCGGATTGGATTCTGATCTGGGTAGGCATCGAACGCAGCCCTGTGACTTTGATATTTAAATCAGGCGAGCCGTCCGGTGAAAGCGAGCCTGGGCTCACGACGTCTGCCCCTACTCCAACAAAGCTGCCCGTAAGTGCCGCCGAAGCGTTGAGGGCAAAACCGAAGACAAGAAATAAAGGCAGAACGAGCAGTACGAATCCTCTAAACATGCGACCTCCTTGTTACGGCGCAATGTGGTTTGAAACAAAGCGAGGAAAGGTAAGCAGATTTTTTAGTACAAGTTTCCGATCGAGTCAATGCGATTAACGTGAACAGGTCGTGACCGTCATCTCACCCGTAAAATAATTTGCATGAGTCCTGTCCCCGTCATAGGTGTCGAAGAAATTTATCGGAAGCTTGTTACACTGCATAAATACGAAACTCTACAAACTGACGAAAGGAACACCTCATGTCCAAAATGATCTTTGTGAACCTGCCAGTGACCAACCTTGCCGCGTCCAGGCAATTTTATGAAGCGATCGGCTTCGTCAACAATCCGCAGTTTACAGACGATACGGCGGCATGCATGGTATTGAGCGAAACGATCAGCGTCATGCTGCTCACCCATGCCAAGTGGCGGACGTTTACGAGTCGTCCCATTCCGCCATCATCGTCGAGCGAAGTGATGCTGTGCGTATCCTGCGATAGTCGTGAGGCGGTGGATGCCATGAATAAGGCGGCAGACGCGAATGGTGGGATTTCCGATATCAACCCCATGCAGGATCTCGGGTTCATGTACAACCGGAACCTTGCCGATCCCGACGGCCACGTCTGGGAAGCCATGTGGATGAATCCTGCGGCCTTTGCTGCGGGGGCGCACTGAACGATCGCCCTCCTGGCCACGGGGTGATCGCTTAATGTAGAAAAATAACATATTGTCATGCTATCGTCTGGCCACAAGGAGGCTTCCTATGACGCCAGTGCGACGATTTTATTTCGTGGTTCTGATCCTTCTCGCGGCAGTGAACCTTCGAGCCAGCGGTCCCGTCGGCATCTACGGCATCGTTGAGCGGGTTGTCTTCGAGCCCAATGACCGATCCCCGGAGCGGATCCAGATCTGGGGCGCCTTCGCATATGCAGACGGAGTTGCAGGCGGTACGACCATCTCGCCGGCCAAGAGGGGATACCTCTATTTCACAGTTCGCTTCGAAGGAACAAACGAGGTCGTGCCGGCGGCAGTGCTCGCCGAGTGGAACGATCTGAAAGCCGTTTCAGGAAGCGGGCAGGCTATTGCGTTTGGACGATGGCTGTATTCGGGGCCTTTTACGAATCTCGACCCGAACGCGCCCTCCAGCGACCCTCCACACATTTTCCAGACTTCACCGGGCGTAATTCCCAACATGGCGGACATGCGAGTGCGGACGGAGACTGAACCGCCCGCTTCCCCGGCCCTATATCAGACAAACGCCGGCGTTGTGAAGTTATCCGACCAGGGCGCTCATGCGGATCTTGTGAAGCAGCTGAGATCTGCACTCAAGCGTTAGTCCTCGGGCAAAGCCGCTTCATGGGGTCGGGACGACAGGGCCGATGCCATTACGACGTACGCATCGGGGGCCACTTCATGCCAGGAGGCAATCCCATCGGTGGACCAGTTGGAGGTTTTGCCACTCCCTCACCCGGCGCCAGGAACATGTTCCCACCGGCCTGTTGGCGGGAAAGCAGATCATGATATCGGCCTTTTGCGGCATCCAGTTCTTCGTGCGAGCCGCGCTCCACGATGCGGCCGCCTTCAATCACCAGTATTTGATTCGCCCGATGAATGGTCGACAGGCGGTGCGCGATGACGAATGTCGTGCGGCCCTCCATCAGGTACGCGAGCCCTTCCTGAATTGCGGCCTCGGATTCGGAATCCAGGCTGGACGTGGCTTCATCCAGAATCAGGATGCGTGGGTTCGCCACGATGGCTCGTGCGATGGAAAGGCGCTGGCGCTGTCCGCCGGAGAGTTTTACGCCGCGTTCGCCCACCACTGTGTCGTATTGCTGCGGCATCTTCTCCGCGAACTCCGACACGTGAGCGATCTGACATGCTCGCAGGATCTCCTCTTCCGGCGCATCCGGACGCGCGAATGCCACATTTTCGCGAATGCTCCCGTCGAACAGGAACGTGTCCTGCAACACCACGCCGAGCTGCGTGCGGAACGTGTCGAGACGTGCCGCGGCGAGGTCTTTGCCATCCACGCGGACGACTCCCGCAGATGGATCGTGGAACGCCGTTACCAGTCCGATGATCGTGGACTTCCCCGAGCCGGACGATCCCACCAGCGCGGTCACCGTGCCCGGCCGCGACTCGAAGGTCACATCGTGCAGCACCGGGCTGCCTTCCTTATAAGAGAAGTTCACGTGCTCGAATGAAACCAGACCCTGGATCGGCTCCATCGCTTCAACGCGGCGAGGGTTTTGGTCTTCCCGCTTTTCGCGAAGCAGTTCCATCGTGCGATCCAGGCCGGCCATTGCCTCGGTTAAACCGGCGCCGATGCCGGAGAGTGCGAACATGGGCCCAATCAGAAACGACACAAAGGCCGTGAACGTCATGAAGCCGCCCAGGGTGAGGCTGCCGGCGAAGATCTGACGCGCGGCCAGGTACATGATGCCCGCGCTGACCACGCCTAACACCAACATGCTGGACGCCCCCATGATCGACATCGCCTTCGATGTCTTCCATCCGTTGGCGAAGATGCGCTCGACGCCGGCGGCGAACGTTGCCGATTCCCGCGCCTCCGCGCCGTAGCCCTTCACGACGCGAATCCCGGACAAAGACTCGATCAATCGACCGCTGACCTCGCCCTGGATTTTGCCGTTCTCGCGGAAGATCGGTCGGATCCTTCCGAGATTCTTCTTCGAAACAAACGCGAAGATCAGGGCCGCCGTCAGCGCCACTCCGGTAAGAGGCACGCTGATCCCAAGCAGATACACCAGCGCGAACACCGCAGTGATCAGGCCGCCAATGAATTCCACCAGCATGTTGCCCATCAGGTGGCGTCCGCCTTCCACGTCGGAGATGATGCGCGACGACAGCACGCCCGCTTTGGTGGAGTCGAAATACGTAACGGGCAGACGCCCGACATGGTCCTGCACTTTTCGTCGCAGCTCGGCGACCAGGCGGAGTCCTTCCTTCGACACGATGTTGGTCACACCGAAGCTGCAACATGCCTGGATGATGCTCGCCGCGAGAATTCCCAGGGTGAGCGGAGCGAGCAGCTCGACATGCCGCTTTACGATAATGTCGTCGACGAGGAAGCGAGTGGATGCCGGCGCGACCAGTCCGGCCGCCCGGCCGATCATGACGAGCACGAGACCGATGACCAGCCTCGGCCAACGCGGCGCCATCAATTCTTTGAGCAGCGGTTTGATATTGTGAATCAGCTCGCCAGGCTTTTTCTTGTTTGGAAGTTGCCCCATGGGCGCGAAGGGGTTCATCGATGAACCCCTCTTGCAAGGTACGTAAAATTCACGCGAGTTCTCCTCTGGAAAAATTGGAATTTGGATTCAGGTGCTATGTGGAAACCGGCGGGCGATCCGGGAAGAGGCGCTTCAGATCAGAAGCGATACTGGGCGGAAGTCAGACCGGAATCCATCGAGTCGATTCGAGTTGTGGGCTGATTATTCATCTTCCGGTCCTCCTTTGAGGTTGGGTTGATTTTTAACACAATCCTTGGCAGCGCGCAATGCCGTCGAAATATTGCGGAGATGAGCAGCGGGAGCAGAAGGAAATTATCGCAATAAGAAGGACAATGTGAAAGCCGATTCCCCTCCTGGCACAGGAGGGGTGGCCGAAGGCCGGGGTGGTAGATCAAGTACCAGACTAATTCTCTGTTTGAACTTGTCTACCTCCCCGGCTCGCCAGGCTCGCCGTCCCCTCCTGTTCCAGGAGGGGAGTCGTGAATGGCTCTACCTCAGAATATTGCCGCTACTTGCCCACCATGTGGGGCGCGTCCTTGCTGTTTTCTTCGCAGATGCTCTCGATGAGTTCCGCGTCGCCTCGGAGGTTCCATGTCACCTTGTAGCTCCACGGTTTGGAGTACGCCTTGGGATCGTCGATGGTCACATCGATGTTGACGATACCAAAGTTGGGCCGAGTGTACCGTTCCGTCACGTGCAGCGCTTCAGTTCCCGGAAGACCTCGCATATCGAGCCAGGCCTTGCCGTTGGATCCAACCGTCTCGACCACCAGCGTATCGCCTTCCCACCGGCCGATGGAATAACCCATCCAGGACGGTTGGAAGTCATCCGTGTCGATCTTTGGCAGCTTTCGGCCATCGAGGAAAACCTGCCGATAGATCGTGCGGGATTCATAAAGGAACACGATCACGTTCGGTGTCTGTATCACCTTCAGCCCGTCGGGAATACTGAGCTTCTCCGGTATTCCGGATGGCAGACAATACGCCCCGGGATGATCCTTGCCATTCGTGTCGATGCGTTGCTGGTAAAGTTCACGGGCCGCCGGCAGAAGCGGAATATCTTCGGGTTTGTTACCGGCAATATTGATCAGCTTCGAAAAGTCCCGCGGCATGTAGAAACCGGACAGGTCCGGTTTGCCGTCCGCTGTCTTCGGCGTTGGAGCATTGAGATTCACCTTGCCGTCGGCGGTACGTGGTACATCCTTCCACTTGAAGTTGACCCATTCATCGAGGAACTGCGCATGCGCTGTCCCAGCAAGCATAAAGAACATGGCGGCCACAATCGTGGCGCGAAACAGTGGGGTGATAAATCTCATCATTTCTCCTTGGCTCTCCTTAGCTCTCCTTAGCGTGGCGCGTTCGGATCGCTGGAGCCGGCAAACAGCACTTTGCCAGTCGCCGACAACTTGACCGTGCTCGCATTGACTTGCTTGTTTCCATCCCTCGACAGGGCTCCCGTGACGGTGACCAGGTCGTCCAGTTTCAGCGAACTCTTCGTCCAGCCGGACCGCATGAGGTAATTCGGGCTGTTTAATTCGAAAGCCCAGTTGGTGATCTGGCCGGTTTTTTCATCTTTGACATCCACATAGAAGAAGGCATGCGGATTCATCCATTCCACCTTCGTTACCTTGCCGCTCATCGTCACCTGCTTGGTTCCATCGTATTCCGCAGCAAACGAGTGATGCGCAGCCAGCGGTGCCGCGACAGCCGTCAGTACGATCATGGCAGCGCAAAAAGATTGTCGAAGTCGCATATTCAGGGATACCTCCATTTCGGCTTTCTACGGCACAGTATGTACTTTTGCGCTATTCGTCAACAACCCAATCACAACCCAATCACCGGCCCGGAGGCTTTGCCACAAGCCGTCCGCCACGGACCGTGGCACCAACGACAATTGCCGCGCTGACCAACACCACATTCTTGATGATGTATTGGCCCTCCAGCGTCGGCACGGCCGGAAATATGACGAATGTTTCCGCAGGATAAAAGGCGAGAGGCAAAAGCGTTCCCATCATTTGGACAAACAGCAGCAGCAGCGTGGCCCGCAACGCGATTCCCGTAAAGAGGCCAATTCCAATCGCGCATTCCCAGGTTGCCAGAATCGGAAGCGCGGTACTTGCCGTCACCATGCCGAATGTCATGCGCTCAATGGTGCGTCCTGCAAGCTGCTCTGCAGGAGACAGTCCCGGGAAGAATTTGAGAATGCCAAACCAAAGGAAGACGATGCCCAATGCGACGCGCGAGAACGTCACGCCGTGCCTTGCCATCCACGCCGTAATGCGGATATCCGTCGGCCGGAGTGACTTGGGTAAAGCCATGCCATCACTTTATCACTTCAGGTTGGTGCTTAGCCCCGGGGTCTGCATGGATGCCGTTCTCTTTGTGGTATTCGTTCAGGCAGGCATTCAGCGGATTGCCCTGCTTGTAAATACAGTCACAGAAATGCTGACAGGCGTTCGCGCCGCCGCTGTTACTGCACCCGTTCGTACACTCGATTTCAGAATTGCCTGGCCGAATGTCGAACACAAATATGTTGATGACAATGACCAGAACGGCCGCCGCAAAAACACACGCAGAAAACAAAACCGGGAACTTATCGTTCTCGTCGGCCGGATGATCTCCGTGGCGTCCGAACGGCAGGATGTGCTTCAACCGCGGATAATCCCAGGCCAGCAGGAACACGTTCGCCAATAGCATGAGCGTGGCGATGCGCGTTCCTTCAAACCGGATAGCGTAGTCCAGGACACAAATGTTAAGGATGATGGGGAAGTAGAAGATCGCTCCCAGGAGCGCGGTTCTCGGGATCAGCAAGAGAAGGGCTGCGATCATCTGTCCGACGCCGATGAACGTGTAGTAGGAACCCGTTTGGTATAACGCGTCGAAATAATGGCCCAGAGGATGGTTGGACGGCAGGGCAGTAAACCGCTCTCCCGTCACCTTCACAAAGCCCGATGGAATAAAACCAAGGGCCAGCGCGATGCGGCAAAAAACGGCGAAGTAGCGGAGCCACTTGTTGCGCTTTAATTCCGCATACTGCCGTTCAACTTCTGTAAGCAGAGTTGTCGCTTTCATTGCAGAGTGACAGGATCGCAAAAAAGGGGCCAGACGGGTTATTCCCCATTATTCTTGAAGAATAATGGGGAATAACCCGTCTGGCCCCTTTTAAAAGACCTTAGGCGCTCCGTGAGTACTGGTTAAACCATTCGACGGTTCGGGCCCACGCCTGAGGTGCGGTCACCTTGTTGTAGCGTTCCGGCGTCGCATCATTGAAGAATCCGTGGACGGAGTTCGGCCAGATGTGACCTTCATTTGGAATGTTGTTCTTCTTCAATTCCGCCTCGAATGCCGGCCATGCATTAACGAGCGCCGTATCGAGACCGCCATGGTTCACAAGAATTGATGCCTTGATCTTCGCGACGTCCGCTGCCGGAGGCGCAGCGCCGTAGAAGGGGGCGGCCGCGGCAAGATCCGGTCCCAGTAAAACAGCCAGAGTGTTGGCGGCTCCACCGCCGTAGCAGAATCCCGTCGCACAGACCTTGCCGTTCGATAGCGCATGAGTCTTCAACCAACGCGCACTGGCGGCCAGATCCTGAGTCAGCTTCGGCTTGTCTACCATATTGAACAGCTGGCCACTCTTGTAGTCATCTCCCGTGTAACCACCGACCGTTGTCAGCGCGTCCGGCGCGAATGCGATGAAGTTTTCCAGCGCAAACCGTCTTGCGACGTCTTCGGTATGCGGATTGAGTCCACGATTTTCATGGATGACCAGAACCGCGGGTAGCTTCGTTGCTGTTGCCGAGCGTGTATCCTGGCTGAACGGCCGGACGAAATAACCTTTAATGCTTCCGTTTCCGGTGGGTGATGGAATCGTTTCGTAGGACGCCTTGATCCTGTCGTCGTCCTTGCGGACCTGCTGCCCGAGCGCGTAGTTCGGCATCAGTCTTTCGACAATCACTGCGGCCGTAAGACCTCCGACTGCGAAACGCGACACCTTATCGAAAAAATCACGACGCGTGACCTCGCCGTGAATGTACTGCGAATAAAGCTCCACTGCTTCCGGTGGAAGCTTGCTTTTCTCCTCTTCCATTGTTTGCTCCTTTCCTGGCAAGCAGTTTAGGGCGGACGATGCCCTCAGGCAAGTGAGTTGACATGATTATCAAAACCCGCATTCGAACCTGTTCAATCCGATTTCCTTCCTGGCACAGGAGGGGTGGCCGAAGGCCGGGGTGGTAGGTCAAGTTCCAAACTTGTCTGCCTCCCCGGCTCGCCGTCCGCTCCTGACTCTAATTCAAACTTTCGATTACCTTGATTGTGGTCTCGGAAACGAACTTCTTATATTCCGAATATTCTACTTTCCGGAAAATCAGGATTCTTTTTCCAAAAAAGAAACGGAGTGTTGAGCGGCTTTCACTGGAGGCCGGGAGCCAGACTTCATCGCGGAATTTGAGCCATTCCCGATTCGTTTCGCCCCCTTTTTCGGCGTTGAGCACGGGATTCCCACTGGAGCCTTTCAGAAACCGCCAGGAAATCCGTGACACAACGTGATCCGTTTCATCAATCCAGGCTTCTCCCTCGATGCGGCTGAGAAATTCTTTCCCGTAGGATGTCAGGGGCTTCGCATTTGCTCGGGGCGAGAACCCGACAACGATCGCAGGGCGATTCCCAACCGTTTCGCGGCGCACCAATTTGAGATTCAAGACGAGCAGAACGTCCTCAGCGATCTTATTGGCCTGAACGATCTCTTCCGGGGTATTCGGTTCGCGTCGGACTGGCTCATATTTTTGCTCTTCAGCGTCTTTCGCATTGAGCGGCTTTCCGTTTTTGGAGACGAGCTTGCGCATCGGTAATCCGTTCTTATAGATAATGTCGTATTCTTTGACTTCCTTTGTTTTCAGTTTTCCATTCTTTTCGATCTCGCCTAGCGTCCCCTTCAGGTGGTACGTGTATCGATCCAGAACTGAACCATCACGATACTCAACTCCGAGATGCTGACGGAGAGCGTCAAAATAGGGCGGAGCCTCTGGCATAGCCTGCTCGCTGATGGGGGCTTGGAGTACCAATCCGATAAGAATGACGTTGGAAATGGTCATGAACTCTCCCTCTCCGTTGCGACGATCACGCGGGCGCGTCGTTCGACTCTACGTATTGAGAAAGGTTTTGAGATAGAGCCTTTCACGACTCCCCTCCTGGAACAGGAGGGGACGGCGAGCCTGGCGAGCCGAGGAGGTAGACAAGTTCAAACAGAGAATTAGTTTCGGACTTGACCTACCACCCCGGCCTTCGGCCACCCCTCCTGTGCCAGGAGGGGAATCGGTTTACACATTTTCAAATTGGTCCGCGAGCCGGAGCCAGATTACTTCACCGCTCCTGTCACTTTCGTCCGAAGTATTCTTTTTCGGTGCACACGTTTTCGGTGTCGTAGCCCGCATATACATACCAGTGCCAGCGGGGGCGCCCTTCCAACGGTTGTCCCGTCCACACTTGAAAGTGGGCGCCTTCACTGCTGGTGCATATGCGAAAAGTCTCTTTCGTACCGTCGCCGTCCAGGTCACCCTCAACATTCTTTCCATTAGCCGTAACAGGCCGTAAGGGATCGAGAATCGCAAAGACGTAACTGTTGCCTGACCAGTCGCTTTTCAAGCGAATCCTGTAGTACGTCGGGCCGGACAGGCTAAATTCCTGCGTGTACATATGTTGGTCATCACAATCTTCCTTAAGACGCTCCACCATTGTTGCTTCGGCGATGATCGGAGTTTGAAAAGCGAGATTCTCGGCAGGCTGATCCACGAGTGTAATCCTGGCGCCGGAATCAATCGCCGGATTGGCAGAGGCAAGACAGCCATCACTTCCGTGTAAGTTCGCGATCCCAACCTGCTGATCGTAGCGGAATGGGCTCTGCGGGATGGATTCAGCCTTCCGAGAACAGGAACAGACAAGCAGCAGTGCGAATGCGGAGACAATGCTGGTGCGATTCCCGAAGTCGTTCACCATAGTCATTCAACGATCCGATTTCAGCATGATCCCCGCGCCAGCAGCGATGAGCATGGTGCCGCTGATACGGTTCGTTGCTTTGATGAATCGGGATTGACGCGCAAGGTGTGCCGCGCTGCCCGCTAAATAGCCATACGTCGCCAGCACACAAAACTCAATAGCGACGGACGTCGTTCCGAGGATAACGATCTGAGGAAGAATCGGCGCCGCCGGACTGACGAACTGCGGCAACAAGGCGACGAAAAAGAGCAGCGCCTTCGGGTTTGCAGTCTGCGTTGCAAACCCTCGTGCAAGCGCACCCACGCCCGAGGTCATCTTGTCCACAGCGGCTTCAGTACGGAATGCCAGCCCGGCTCCCCGAAAAGTCTGAATCCCCAGATAGAGGAGATATCCTGAACCGGCGTATTTGATCACTGTAAAAACGGTGTTCGACGTCAGAATTACCGCGCCGAGACCCAGCGCGGACAGGGCGAAGTAAAGGGCATTTGCGCTCAGGATACCGGCGTTCGCCCAGAGCGAACTGCGGCCGCCTCGCGCAAGACCGTGTGCAATGACAAACAGCACAGCTGGCCCGGGCGTCAGACACAGAATGGATTCCGTTGCAGCAAACAGTCCCCACGCGCTCCAGGTCATGCAGACTATCTCCTGTTAACGATACAGAACTGTACAAAGTCCGTATTGAGGGGGGCCACTCCCTTGGTGGAAACGTATGTGACGAATGGCATTGGAGCGATGCCTCCCGCGTGATGGCATGACTGACAATTCTCTTCAAGTACGGGAAGCACATCCTTGTTGAAAGTGACGGCTGAGGTCTTGCCGTCTGGAATCGTTGTAGTCGAGCTCTCCAACCCCAACGCTGTCATGGAAGTTACCAACGCGGCGCAATCAAGAGATCGATTCATACGGCCTCCATATTTTTCTAGTCGATTTTGATACGCTGGCGAAACTGCTGGTTTTCATTACAGACGAATTCGATCGGTTCCTCATCTACAAAACGTTGATTGATACGCACGGTGAACGGTTTGGTATAAGACTTTGGGTCTTCGACCTTCACGTCAATTTCGAGTTTTCCGAAAGTTGGCCGTCGAAAACGTTCGGTGAAATGCGCTTGCTCACTGTAAGGACTGCCGCGGACATCGAGCCAGCCATCGTAGGCGCCGGTCTCGGCTCCACGCAGGTTGTTGGTTTCCACGACGAGCGTATCGCCTTCCCAGCGTCCGACAGAATAGCCATACCACCACGATAGAGGATCGCCCTGCGGTGGAAGCTTTCGACCATCCGTATAGATATACCGAAGGCCGTAATTGGCTTCATAAAGAATCAGAATCAGATTTGCCGTCTGGACGATTTTGCGCGGCTGCGGCTGCATATGGAATTGAGTGATGCCCATTGGCAGGCAATTCGCGTCAGGATTGTCTTTGTTGTTTGTGGCCATCCGCGCTTTCTTCAGGTCTGCTGCCCACGGAGTGAACGGAAGGCCGCCCGGAATATTGGTGCCAAGATCGAAAAAAGTAGCAAGGGGCGGTGCGTTGGGGTCTGGCGGAAATGGCGCCGCCCGCGGCTCGACAACAACAGCGCCGGTATCTCCGGTTCCCCGCGGCGCCACAACTCCGGCGAGTTCCGACGGGAGAGGATCACGATCGCCTCTCACCCAATTGCCGGAAAGGTCCGGTTTGCCATTCGCTGCTCGCGGTGTGCGTGCATTCATTTGCACGAGGCCCTTCGCATCTCGGGGAACGCCAGGGGTCGCGTACTTTTGCCACTGCGCCAGCAGGGGCACGGAACACGCGATCAGAACGACAATGAACGCAATCCGATTCTTCATGGTTGTTGGCTCCTCATTGTTCCTGGCGTCATTGGCTTGGACCCTGGCTCGAGTCCGCAAAAAGCCTCTTGCCGGTACTGGCCAATGTCACGAATCGCGCATTGGCATGGTTGCTTCCATCTTTGGCACGGCTGCCTTCGACAGTAATGACGTCGCCGACCTTCAACGAATTCTTGTTCCAACCGGCGCGCATCAGTCCATTCGGGCTACCCAGTTCGACCCCCCAGTTGCTGACCTTGCCGGAATCATCCTTCACATCGACGTAAAACCAGGCATGAGGGTTCTGCCATTCCACCTTCGTCACCGTGCCTTTTAGATTTGCCGGTTTGCTGGCATCGAACTCCGCGGCAAATGAATGGTGCGCTATTGAAGGCGCTGCCGCAGCGAACAAGATGGTTATCGAGGCAAGAAAGAAAAACGGTTTGCTCATTCGCGCATTCTACTGCACTTCAAATTTCCATGTAATCTTTGACACGCGGAATTCGGTATGACATAGACGTCCCGGTCCCGCGGCGCGACTATTCAACTGCTTATGAGCTACGTACAAACGTCCGCTCTCATCGTTGCAGGTCTGTTAATGCAATCGAGGCCATTGCCGGATGCCGAGGCATTTCGAAAGGATCTGCCGGTAATCGTCAATATTCGGGACGCCGGCAATCGTGCTCTCGATGGATCGCTGGCACACGATCCCATACTGGATCAGTACACCTACAAGGAACAAAAAACAGAGACCATCCTCGATTCGAAGGGCAAAACCAGGAGCACGACAATCGAAATCTTCGAAGTGACACGAAGCGCTCTAACCGGGCAGGTTTATAGAAAGCCGGTTTCAAAAAACGGTGAGCCCGTTTCCGGCGAACTCCCGAGCTGCGAGAATTCTCCAGCTCATGCTACGGCCTGACTTGTCTAAATACGCCCGGAAGGACTCGAACCTTCGCCCCCCTCCTTGGAAGTCAGCGCCGAACAGCTCATTCTGTTGGCTCTCCGTGGTCCCGGTCGTTCTCATTCCGGCTCATTTCGGCTCATTCGGAAAAAAGTGAGTAGTAAATTGTGCACTCGCAAATCCACTGATTTCTCCAGGGCTTAGAACCCGAACCGAATTCCGCCATTAATGACGCGGCCTTCAAGCGGTGCCCACGCATCCACTGTCCATGATCCGTCCAGGTGTTGTTGAGGCCGCAGCAGAGGGTCGTAGCGCGTCTGTCGAACATTCGACAGATTCTCTCCATTGATAAACAGGCGAACAGGGCCAAGACGTTTCTCCGCCAGTACCCCGAATACCCAGTAAGGCTGGCTCTCACCACGGTACGGGTTCTCATCGAGCCGCTGTCGTCCGGTGTAAAACATCTCAATGCCGATCCGGCCCTTTGATTCCTTTTCCCACATCCCGACAACTCCCGCCGAATGCCTCGGGGTCAATGGAACATCGAGACGACCAGTCTCATTTGGACTAACCTCCGTCGAGTGAATGAATGTATGTGTCAGAGTAATCCCGAAGTCGCCGCCTCGAAGACGCGCAAGGAACTCTGAGCCCAGGGTGTGGGTGGGAGCCTCGGCATTCACAATCTCCAGTGGCCCTCCCGCCACAGGCGGAAGCCGCAGCATGATAGGGTCCCGAATGACAGAGCCAAAGAGACTACCATTCAGTTCCAACTTCGAAGACTTCCATCCGATGTCGGCCGACGAACTCCATGCCCGCTCTGCTTCGAGATTTCCCAAAGGAAGCAGCCTGCTGAAACCGACAGCCTCGGTTTCTTCCGTGAAGGGTGTCGGCGCAAAGACACCAGTCCCTGTAGAAAATCTCGCGGTCATCTTGTAAGGCAAGTGAACCAATGCGGATAAGCGCGGGTTGAAAAAGGTTCCGTAATCGCTGTGAAAGTCCACTCGACCGCTGCCGGACAAGGTGAGTCGTGGGTTCACGACATAATCGTCCTGGCCGAAGATGGCCGGAACTATATACGTGTAATCGAAGCGCGAGACGTCCACGTTGCGGTAAAGATCCGCCTGGAACGCCGATCCCATTGTCCATGTGTTCGAACCGCTTACTCCATTGATTGCGGCTTCGCTGAAGAACGTATGATGCCGATCGTTCTCGATATCCGGTCCGAAAACGTGGAGATGTCGTTGGCTCATCGCCGAACCGCGAAGCGATACAACCCGGCTCCCGACGAGAAACTGGCCGACAACGCCAGTATCGAAACGGCGTGTCTCCAGCTCTTCAGGATAGGGATTGCCGTCTGGCACTGTCGCGTTATCGAGGGTGCCGCCCTTCCGGTTTTCCAGTATCGTGCCTGCGGTAATGAATAAGGACTTTCCTTTGCCATCGTCCCAGTAGACGCGAGGACGCAGAACACCGCGGCCGTACCCTGCCATATCGGCCCAGCCGTCGTGGTCGATGTCCTGATCGACCTGATGGTGCGCACCTCCCAGTATCGAATACTTCCAGCCATTCTTGAGGGGCTCTGCCAGCCAGAACACGCCGTCTGTCCCATTCCTGCTCGTCTGATTAAATAGGAATTCGTGCTCCGGCTTTTCCGGCCTTCGGGAGACCAGATTGATGACACCGCCAAGCGCCGACGAACCATAGAGCGCCGAGGCAACGCCCTTGATGACTTCGACCTGTCCCAGATCCAGGGGTGGAATCTGAAGCAGGCTGATGGATCCCGTCTGACCTCCATAGAGCGGCAGACCGTCCGCAAGCAATTGGGTATAACGGCCTCGAAGCCCCTGAACACGAACATTTGCGGCGCCAAGCGAAGGAGACGTGACCTGTACGCGCAGCCCTCCCGTCTCGTTCAAGAGCATTGCGATATCGCCGGGAGTCATGAGAGCTTTTTCCTCGACCTCCTCCGTATCGAGCACTTCGACACGAAGCGGAATGTCCTCAATCCGCTGCTCGCTCCGCGTTGCCGTAACGGTGATCTCTTCCTGACGGGAAACTTCAGGCTGCAGTTCGACGATGAGCCGAGTCGTTGCACCTTCGGTGAGAGTTGCCTGAACGGTCTTCGTCGCATATCCGGATCGCTGAATCGTGGCAGACACCTCTCCAACCGGCAGCTGCAACGTCGCCTCCCCACGTTCATTGCTAAGGGAAGATTGATCTCCTGCGGAGACTTCAACCTGCGAAACGGGAGTCGTCCCGCTCCGGACTTCGATAACAAGAGTGCCTCGACCCTGTTGCGGCACGGGGCCAAAACCAACCAGAATCATTGTGAGAATAATCGTTTTCATCTCGTTCTTATGAATCCCCAAAAATCAAGGTTGTGTCAGCGGAGTTGACGGACGCGGACGATGGAATGCGGGCTCTAGATGCGGAAGACGGACGTTGCCACAGGACAAAACAAGAGATTGTTTTCGGGCGGCGATTCAAACGCGAAGGATTCGATGGAAGGTTCCAATTGAAATTGTGACTGTACGAGGCCCTGGCAATGGGAAAATTCCGGCAACTGGAGGCTTAGCGTTTTGGACTCACTAACGAAATGGATCGAAATACATTTCGTGCATTCATGACTCTTCTCTGGATGATCCGTTGCGATCGATTCCTCCGGGCAAGCGATGGCGCAGATCGCGGCGACCGCGAAAACGCAAATTAAAGACAAAACCAACACGAAACGAAGCATTGCGGCAGGATTATACAAGGTGACCTGCTATCAGGACCTGACTTATATAGATACGCACGGAAGGACTCGAAACTTCGACCCCCTGCTTAGAAGACGGTTTCGACCCGACTTCAGCTACAAATTCGACTACATCTGATGAACTGCTGTCATTTTCCCCTGCTGCAGATACCTGTTGGCGCCGTTTTCAGGATTTAGGGCCAACCCTGGTGAAACCTACGATCCCCTGCGCGCCACTGAGCATTGCCACGCGGCTGCCTGCGCTGTCGGTCCGGACTTCATACGCCACGTCGTCGGTGGAGCCGTTCTCCCAAAGCACAAAAAGCCTGCCGTCGCCGGCGGACCACGTGCCGCGCATTGTCTCCGTCTGATCGTCGGTATCGAGCGAAACGCCGGGGGCGTCTACGATGGTTTGCGAGCGGGTAACCTTTGTCAGGGTTCCGTCCGCTCCGAGGGTGTAGCGGCTCGACCTATCCGACACTCCGTCATCGCGCAACCCACTTTGCCACACACCGACCAGTTGCGGATCCCTCTCTCCGGCCCCCGCGTCGACGCTGGAAAAGATTTCGCGCACGGTCTGCTGGCGGGCCGTAATGACATCCTCGGAACCGATTGCGAAGACCGACAGGGAAAAGCCATTGAGTATCGTGGCAGCGAGCTGGCCGCGCACCTTCATTCCCTGTGGGTTGGTTCCCTCGCGTGTCAGCATGATTCCGGATACGTTCCCGGCCTTGATCCGCTCCATGCCGCCGACGCGTTGCAGAAAAGGGAACATCTGCGTCATCGAGGACTCGAGCGCACGGATCAGCCGTGGATCCTCGATGCTGGAAATTCTGCCCGCCTGCTCGGCGGAGACGATGTACAGCTCGGTCGGCTGTCCCTGCGCGCTTTTTTGGACCTCCGGAGAAATCAAGTGAATGAATCCCGGCCCCTCCTGCACGGTCCAATCGCCCGGATATCTCAGACTGAGCCCCACGGGGTGTTTATATGTTTTCCAGTTGCCGGC